>WNGJ01000244.1_pt1 | contig 59245 bp, 57 predicted proteins | sample 5400611 | NCBI WGS metagenome assembly WNGJ01 (sample SAMN13153375, study PRJNA577476) | soil metagenome | isolation source: 40 cm soil or saprolite under Garry oak tree replicate 1 | place: USA:California | collected 2016-06-15 | reverse complement strand
CCGAGGAGATCGCGGCGTCGAGCGAGCAGCAGACCGCCTCGACCCAGGAGATCGCGGCGTCGGCGAATCAGCTCGCCGAGGCGGCCGACAAGCTGAGCGATGCGGTGAAATCGTTCCGTCTGCTCGCGGAGCAGGCGTCAGTTCCCGGCAGCTCCCCCACGCAGGAGGCTGCGGACTAGGCAAGAGCCGCCCACGGGGGCACGGATGGGCCGTGCCGTGCCCATCTCCTGCTTCTCAGTCCCCCAGATTCGCGAGGCGCACCTGCAGCACGTCGGGCAGGCGGCCGAGCGCCGCGAGCACGCCGCTCGTGAGCGCCTGATCCACCGTGATGGCGGCGAGCGCGTCGCGTCCGGAGGGGGGGGCGGCGAGCCGCGCTTGGTGGTAACTCCCGATGTTGATCCCCGCCCCACCGAGTAGTGTGCCGACGTTGCCGATCACCCCCGGCACGTCCCGGTTGCGAATCACCAACATCCAGCCCTCGGGTGCGACGTCCACGTGGTAGTCGTCGAGCCTGATCACGCGGCCGCGGCTGTCGCCCACGAGCGCGCCCGCGACGTGGGTGCGACCGCCGCCGGTCTCAATGGTCACGCCCACGGTCGTCTCGAAGCCGGGCTCCGGCGGCGCCGTCTTGCGCGCGTGCCGGATGCCCCGCTCCTCGGCGAGCAGCATGGCGTTGACGAGACTCACCTGCTCGACCCCCATGGCGGATAGGAGACCCTCCAGCGCCGCGAGGAGGACGGGGCGCGGCGCGGCATCGTCGTCGCCACCGTAGTCCACCTCGACGGAGCTCACCGGCCCGTCGCCCAGGGCAAGCGCCAGCCGGCCGAGGCGGCGCGCCAGGTCGAGGAGGGGTCCGAGCCGTCGCAGCGTGTCGCCCGAAATCCCGGGGACATTGATGGCGAAGGAGAGGTCCCCCTGGAGGAGAGCGTCCCGCACGGCGCCGCAGGTCTCCGTGCTCACCCGCTCCTGCGCTTCGGTGGTCGAGGCGGCGAGATGCGGCGTGAGAATCACGCGGTCGAGCTTGCGGAGCGGTGAGTCGGCGGGCAACGGCTCGACCGCGAAGACGTCGATCGCCGCTCCCGCGATGGCGCCCGCCTGGATCGCCGCAGCGAGGGCCGCCTCGTCCACGAGGTCGCCACGCGCCGTGTTGATCAGTACGGCGGTGGGCTTCATCAGGCGCAGGCGCTCCGCGTTGATGAGGCGGTGGGTCTGCTCGGTGTGAGCCAGGTGCAGCGTGACGACGTCCGCTTCGCGCAGTAGCTCGTCCAGGCCCACGAGCTTCACCTCAAGCTCCGCGGCGCGCTCAGCCACCAGGTAGGGATCGTGCCCCAGTACGTGCATCCCGAAGGCGCGCGCCAGGTGAGCGACGTGCCCGCCGATGCGCCCCAGGCCCACGATGCCGAGCGTCTTGCCGCGGAGCTCCGAGCCCTCGAAGCGCTTGCGGTCCCACTCGCCGCGCCGCATCGCGTCCGCCGCCCAGGGGATGTGGCGCACCAGGGCGAGCAGCAGCGCCACGGCATGCTCCGCCGCGCTGACGGTGTTCGCGCCGGGGGCGTTCATCACCGCGATGCCGCGCCGCGTCGCGGCGGGCACGTCGATGTTGTCCACGCCCGCTCCCGCGCGGGCGATCACGCGCAGGTTGGGCGCGCGGGTCATCAGGTCGGCCGTCACCCGTGTCTCGCTCCGCACGATCAGCGCGTGCGCCCGCGCCAGGGCGCGCTCCAGCTCCTCGCGCGGCTTGCCGGCGACCGCCGCGACCTCGATCTCCGGTGACCCGGTCAGCTGCCGGAGCCCCGCCTCGGCAACCCGATCGGCGACCACGACGTGGAAGGTCATGAGAGGGCCCGCTCGATCAGGGCCAGCAGCTCCTCCAACGCCGCGAGGGTGTGGTCACCCATGTGGCCGATGCGGATGGTCGAATCCTTCAGCGCCCCGTACCCCGAGCCGATCGTCCACCCCTGCCGCTTCAACGATCCCACGACCTCGGCTGCGGTCTTGCCGCCCGGCACCTTCAAGCACGAGACGGTCCAGCTGCGGCGGCCTTCGGCCGCCAGATACGCCACGTCCCGGGCGGCGCTCCACTCCTCCACGCGGGAGCGCATGGCATCGTGCCGAGCCCACCGCGTTTCGACCCCGCCTTCCCGTTCGACGCGCGCGAGCTGCTCCTCCAGCGCGTACAAGAGGGAGATCGCCGGCGTGTTGGTGGGCTGCGACTTGCGCGTAGCCTCCTCGAAGGTCACGAGGTCGAAGTACTGCCCCCGTCCGGGCAGGGTCTTGGCCCGCTGGCGCAGCCGCTCGGAAGCGACGCCCAGCGCGAGACCGGGCGGCAAGGCGAGCGCCTTCTGCGAGCCGGTGAATGTGAAATCGAGCCCCCAGCGGTCGGGCTCGACGGGCGACCCGGCGAGGGAGGTGACGGCATCCACCAGCAGGAGCACGTCGTCGAACTCTCTCACGACGGCGCCGAAGGCCGCGACGTCCTGCAACACGCCGGTGGAGGTCTCGGAGTGCACCACCGTCACGGCGTCCACGGGGGTGCGCCGCAGCGCGTCGCGCAGCATGTCGGGCTCAATCGCGCAGCCGAGCGGCACGTCGAGGCGGATGCTCTCCTTGCCGCAGGCGCCGACCAGGCGCGCGAACCGGTCGCTGAACGCCCCGTTCACGAGCGACAAGGCCCGCCGCCGCACGCCGTTCCGGACGGCCATCTCCATGAAGCCGGTCGCCGACGCCGTCCCCACGATCACCGGGCCGGACGTGCGAAATAACCGCCCCAACCCCGGGGCGATCCCCGCGAGCAGCTGCTCCATGGCGGCCGAGCGGTGGCCGATCATCGGCCGCTGCATCGCCGCCAGCACTTCCGGATGTACGTCGGTCGGACCGGGGAGGAAGAAGCGGCCGAACGCCGGCTCCGTCATGCGGTCGCGCGCGCGAGCTCCGCGACGAGCCCCTCCTCGACGACTTCCTTGGTCCTCACGAGCCGCACGCCCTCCTCCCCCCATTCCTTGAGGAGATGCTCGGCTACGTCGTGGTCGATCGGCTTCATCGCATCGGTCACCGCGAACAGCCGGGTGGCCGGGCGCCGCGCCAAGAGTCCCTCGATCGCGGCCTTGTCGCACACATCCAGGGCCACGCCGTACAGCACGATGTCGTGGGGATCGAGCACGTCGAGCACGGTCGTCACGTTCTCGTTCGTGAAGACGTCGAAGCGGTGCTTGTGAAACAGAATGTCCCCCCGGTGGGAGCGCACCCGGTCGGCGAGGGCCATGGCGTCGGTGGGGGCGGGCTCGATCACCAGCGGGTCGCGCAGGGCGGTCTCGGGGATCTTCTTTTGCCCCGGCGTGCCGCGCATGCAGTGCGGCGGGAACGTGGTCTTCCAGTCCGGCGCGGCCGAAAGCTCGGGATGGCCGGCCACGTGGTCGTCGGCACTCGCCACGATGCGGATGCCGTGGTCGTGCGCGTAGTCGGTGAGACGCTTGAGGCTGGGAATGATCGCTTCCGCCTCCGGCACGTACAGCTTGCCGTCGGCCCTCATGAAGTCGTACTGCGTATCGACGTCCCAGAAGATCACGCGCGCCATGGCAACTCCTCGTTACGCCCTAGAGAGCGAGAATCTCGGGGCGCGGCGGCGGGTGTGTCAACGGCCTGCGCCATCACCCGCGGCAACGTTGACACGCGCCGCCGGCGGGCGTAGCTTCCCGCCCATGACGCGCATGTGTCGTCCCACCTGTTGTTGTCGTCCCGAGCCGCAAGGGGGGACGGACGCCACGGCGCGCCGAGTGGATGATATGAGGAAGCCCTAAGCCTCTACTCTCACTCTAGCACTACCAGGCCCGGCCACCCCAGCGTGCGCCGGGCCTTTTTGTATGGGGGACGAGGGGCAGTGCCAGCAATGACGTTCATACGGTGAACTACAAGGGGACCAATTTCGCATGACGCCAGCGTCACTCGTCTTGATTCTGGTCACGCTTGTCGCGGCCACCGTCAACGGTGCGCTCGGCTACGGATTCTCATCCATCACGGTGCCGGTCGCACTGCTCTTTTACACGAATCGCATCCTCAATCCGGCTCTGGTGTGGATCGAGGTCGTCCTGAACGCCTATGTCCTCTGGGTCAATCGAGCCGGCGCTCCGCGGGTGTGGCGTCGCGTGCTGCCCATGATCCTGGGGCTGGTCCCGGGGGTGTTGCTCGGTACGTCCCTGGTGCACCGCGTTCATCCGGGGTGGCTGAAATTGGCGACGTTCGTCGTTCTGCTGCCGCTGATTCTCCTTCAGGCAGCCGGGTTCCGGAGGCCGATCCGCGCCGAGCGGCGTGTGGGGCTGGTGTTCGGAGGCGGTCTCGGCGTGCTGTACTCCGTTACCACGATCTCCGGCCCGCCCCTCGCGATCATGTTGAACAACCAGGGTCTCGCGAAACGAGACTTCCGCGCGGGGCTCGGTCTCGTGCGCCTCGCCGAATCGGCGTTCACGGCTGTGGCGTACTACTTCGCCGGGATGTTCACTGCTCACAGCGCCAGCCTGCTCCCCTACATCCTGCCGAGCCTGGTCGTCGGAATCCCGCTCGGCACGCGGATCATTCGCCGCGTGCGACCGGAAGCCTTCCGGCGCTTCTGCATGAGCTTCGACGCGTGGGTGGTCGGCTTCGGCATCTCGACGCTGCTGCAGCAGCTCCACGTGATCGACAGCGGGGTCGCCTTCTCCGTGCTGGCCGGGGTGGCCACGCTGGATATGTGGCTGCTCTACCGGTTCTTCCGGATTCAGCTGCCCCAGGCTACGCCCGCGGAGGCAGGGGGCTAGAGCGGCAACACCACCGCCACTTCGTCGCAGCAATTTTGGCGGGGGCAGCGCGCGCAGTCGGCCCACACCTTGAGCGGGAAGTGCTCCTTCTCCGACGCCTGAAACCCGAGCTTGAGGAAGAAGGCGGGCTTGCGGGTGAGGGCGAGGAGTTCCGCCAGCCCGGCCGCGCGCGCCTCGGCGATGATGGCCTCCATGAGCGCGCGCCCTACCCCCGCTCCCTGGTGGTCCGACCGCACCGCGAGCCCCGCGATCTCGGCCAGGTCGCGCGAGTAGATCTTCAGCGACGCGCAGCCGATCACGGCTCCGCCGGCCCCCCCCCTCCCCCCCTCCGCGACCACGTACTCCTTAATGTGCCGGCAGAGATCGTAGTTGTTCCGGGGCAGCAGATCGCCCGAGGCGACGTAGGGCGCCATCAGCGCCTCGAGCTGTGGCACGTCGGCCAGCGTCGCGGCGCGCACCGCGGGGGCCGGCGCCGGCCGCATGACGCGGAGCGATACGGCGCTCACGCCAGCGCTCCTTCGAGAATAGCCACCCCACGCTCCAGCTCGTCCGGGGTCACCACGAGGGGGGGGAGCAGCCGCAGCACCTTCGGCCCGGCCGTCGCCACGAGCAAGCCCCGCTCGCGCGCCAGCGCCACGAAGGGCGCCGCGGGCTCTGCCAGCTCGATTCCCCACATCAGGCCCCGTCCCCGCACGCCGCGCACGCGGCGGGACCGCAAGGAAGCGAGGCGGCCTGCCAACCATTCGCCGGCGCGGCGCACCGACGCCAGAAACTCGGGCGCCCCGATCGCCCGCACGACCTCGAAGGCGACGCTCGCCACGAGCGGTCCGCCACCGAAGGTGGTGGCGTGATCGCCGGGCGCGAGGGCGCTCGCGATCGCGTCCTTCAAGAGCACGGCGCCCATCGGGAGCCCACCCGCCAGCGGCTTCGCCAGGGTCACCATGTCGGGGACGACGCCCGACTGCTCGTACGCGAAGAAGGTCCCGGTGCGGCCCAGGCCGCACTGCACCTCATCGAAGATCAGGGCCGCGCGGCGGCCGTCGCACAGCTGCCGCAGCCACGCCAGCCATTCGGCATCGACGGGATGCACGCCGCCTTCGCCCTGCACCGGCTCGATGATCACCGCCCCGGTCCGCTCGGCGGTGACCGCCCGCTCGGTGGCGGCGCGATCGCCTAGCGGCACGATCTCGATCCCCGGCACGAGGGGCTCGAACGGACGACGGTATTCCGGACGGTCGGTCGCGGCGAGCGACGCGAACAGGCGCCCGTGGAAGCCTCCGCTGAACGCCACGATCCCCGGTTTCTGGGCCCACTTGCGGGCGAACTTGAACGCCGCCTCGTTGGCCTCCGCGCCCGAGTTGCAGAAGAAGACCTGGTCGGCGAAGGAGCGGCTCACCAGCTCGTCGGCGAGCCGCTCGCCGGGCTCGGAGCGGTACAGGTTGGACACGTGAATCAAGCCCGTCGCGAGCGCGCGCTCCATCGCCCCGCGGATGACGGGGTGATTGTAGCCGAGCGCGTTGACGCCGATCCCCGCGACGAAGTCGAGGTAGCGCGCGCCGTCCTCGGCGACGAGCTCGGCGCCCTGGCCTGACGTGAACAGGGGGCCGACGCGCGCGTACACGCCGAGCAGGGAGGGGGCCGTGGCGGCCGCGGGAGTGGCGGTCACGCGGGCTGCGCGGCGGCGGCGAGGATGCGGGTGCCGGCGGTCGAGCTGTCGAGCAGCCCGAGATCGCCGATGCGGACGACGCGGGCGCCCGCGGCAAGGGCGGCGGCGGCGGCGCGGAGCTTCGCCGCCATCCCGTCCCGCGCCACCCCCTGCGCGATCAGCCCCTCGATGTCGGTCGCGGCCAGCTCGGGTTGCGTGACACCACCCACGACCACCCCGGGGACGTCGGAGACGAGCAACAACTCCGCCGCACGAAGGGCGCCCGCCACGGCGGCGGCGACCCGGTCGGCGTTGACGTTGAACGGCAGCGCGCCGGCGTCGCCGTCGGGCGCGACGGGAGCCACGACCGGCGTGAGCCCGGCGAGGAGCAGGCTCTCGAGCAGGGCGGTCCGGACACCCGTGATCTCCCCTACGTGGCCCAGGTCCCCTGGCGCCCGTCGGGCGACCAGGAGCCCGCCGTCCACCCCCGACAGGCCGACGGCATCGACGCCCGCTGCCCGCAGCGCGCCCACCACCTCGCGATTCACGGGACCGGCGAGCACCATCTCGGCGAGGGCGGCGATCTCGGGCGTGGTCACGCGCACGCCGTCACGCTTCTCGACCGGCAAATCGAGGCGGGTGGACCAGGTGGTGATCGCCTGCCCGCCGCCGTGCACCACCACCAGCGGCTCCATCCGCTTGAGGGCCCGCGCGCATTGCGCGAGCCAACCGGAGCGGTCGAGCTCGTTGCCACCCAGCTTCACCACACGTGCCGTCAGCACGCGAGCCCCGCGGTCTCGGGGAGACCGAGCATCACGTTCATGTTCTGCACGGCCTGCCCGGCCGCGCCCTTCACCAGGTTGTCGATCGCGGCGATCACCGTGATGCGCGGGCGCGCGACCCCCGCTACGGGCACCACGCCGATCGCCACACGGTTGCGATAGACTACGTCCTTGAGCGACGGCAGGCGGCCGCGCGTGATCAGCACGCAGGGCTCGCCCGCGTAGGCGGCCTCGTACAGGTCCTCGGCGGAGTGCCTGTCGAGGGCTACCGTGAGCGGGACGTGGATGGTCTCGAGAATGCCCCGCTTCACCGGCAAGAGGTGCGGCGTGAAGACCAGGTCCCCCGAGAAGCCGCCCTCGCGGGCGAGCGTGGCCCGGACTTCCGGCAGATGGCGGTGCGCGTTGCCGGCATCGTATGCCCGGTAGTCTTCCGACACCTCACCGAACAGCAGCTCGCGCTTGGGGTTCCGGCCGGCGCCCGTGACCCCCGACGCGGCGTCGATCACCACCTCGCGCGCGGCATCGATCAGGCCGCGCTGGGCGAGCGGGATCAGGGCGAGCAGCGCCGCCGTCGGATAGCAGCCGGGGTTGGCGACGAGGTCGGCCGCGGCGACGCGCGGCCGGGCGAACTCCGTCAGGCCGTAGACGGCCTCGGGACTGAGCCGGAAGTCGGCGGAGAGATCGACGGCCCGGCGGCCGGCGGCGCGCACCTCCTGGACGTAGCGGCCCGAGACCCCATGCGGCAAACAGGAGAAGACCAGCTCCGCCCGCGCGAGGGGGGCATCGCCGGTCTTCACGAGGTGCTGGCCTTCGACCACGTCGCCGGCAGCGGTGTCGGCGGTGGCAAAGGCAACGGAGGCCCCCGGGTGGCCGGCGAGGAGCCGCAGCAGCTCCTGGCCGACGTACCCGGAGGCCCCGAAGACACCCACGGGCACCGGTGCATGATTATGCATCGCTACGGAAAACTATACACTCCCAGCTACCGGGACAAGGGCAGTTCGAGAGCAGGAGCGCCACGCGCCAGCTACTCCACCCGTTCCAGCCGGGGATTGGGCCGGTAGGCCCTTCCCACCTTACCGCACGGCTTCCCTTCCACACGCACGACGTCCGCTGTGAAGTCGAAGCGTCCCCCGAACAAGCTCGACCCCACACCGTACATGTCCACGGGGACGCCCAGCTCTTCGAAGTGCCGGATCTTCTCCACCGTGAAGCCGCCGGAGACGACGATCTTCACGTGCCGGAATCCCTCCCTGTCGAGGGCGCGGCGCACGTTCCACACGAGCTGCGGGTTCACGCCGGTGGGCTTGAAGGTCCCCATCTCGGGGATCACGGACGTGTCCACCATCGTCTCCGATGTGTCGAGGCGCACGCCGAACAGCCGCGAGCCGAGGGCGCGGGCGACCTTGAGCGAGGTGCCCACGCAGTCGTTGTCGAAATCGACGAGGGTGATGAGCCCCACGCTTTCAGGCATCCACTGCGCGAACTTCTGGGCCGCGAGCACGGTGTCGCCGCCGTAGGCGGCGATCAGGGCGTGCGGTACGGTGCCGATCCCTTCCGATCCCCACCATGACGCCTGCGCGTCGGTCGAGACGCCGATCGCGCCGGCGATGTGTGCGGCGTAGCCGTCACCGGTCTGGACCAGCCAGTGATCGTGCCGCGCGGGAAAGAACATGATCTGCTTCGGCTTCGCCGCCTCGACCACGCGGCGTGTGTTGGTGCCGACCCTGGTGCGCCGCGCCAGCACGCCGAGATACAGAGTCTCGAGGTTCGCGAAAGCGTCGTACGGCCCCTCGAGGAGCAACACCGTTTCCCACGGCGTGATCTCGTCGCCATCGTACAGCGCGTACACCTGGAGCTCCTCCCACCGCTCGCCGCAAAGTTTCAGGATCGCGATGGCCTCGTCGATCCCGCCCAGGAAGGCGTGGGCCTTGCCGAACACCTGCATCGTGACGCAGGGCCGATGACGATCTTTGAGGAGCACCTCGCGCGCCCGCACGAAGTACTTGTCGGAGTAATAGCCCTCGCGCATGCGCTCCACCGGGAGGTGGAAGATGGCGGGGTCGAGGCGTGGCCGGCGCGGCATCTCGAGCGACAATATCGCGGGTCAGCGGGCGGCAGGCCAGGCGAACGTCGCGACCAGCGTGTCCCGCTCCGAAAGCGGGATGCGGCGGGCCACGTTGTTGAGGCGGCCGCACCGCACCCACGCCGGCACGGGCGTCGCCGGGTCCGCGACGCGAAGGCACACCACGTCGGCGTCGAGCGCCAGGGCGCGGTCGCGGCCCGACACCGGCGGATCGGGGCGGGTGAGCGTCACTTCGAGGGTGCGCCGGGTGCGCCGTCCCAGCACGAATGTCACCCGGCGCGCCGCCGCCTCGGGCACCATGTCGAGCAGCTGCGGCGCACTGGTCGAGTCCCCGCGCTCCAGGGTCAGGCGCACCGCGGCGCGCCGCGGCCGCACCACCGCCTCGATCGCCACGTCGACCGCGGAGTCCAGGGCGGTGAACGACTCCACCGGCCGCGTCTCGCCTCCCACGAACTCGCGTGTGACCGTGATCTCGAGCCACACGAGGCGGTGACCCCCGAAGGGATAGAGTCGCACGGTGCCGCCCCACGCGAAGCGGACCTCGCGACGATAGCTGTCCAGCTCCCAGAGGGGCAGGCCGCGATGCGAGCGTCCGGCGCGGCGCCGCGTGAAGAAGGCGCCGGAGAGCGTGAGGGTGTCGGGCTCGGGCACCACGTCGAGCAGGGCTTCGACGTCGGCGCTGTCGCTGTGCAGGGCCAGCCGCAGATCGGTGTCCTGCGGGCCGCTGACGCTGCCGCTGGCGACGGGCTGCACGTCACCGTCGGCGCGCGCCAGGACGCGCACACCGTAGGTCACGCGGAACCCGGGCGCCTGTCCGAGGGCGGGGGGGGCGGGGGGGGCGACCGGAACCATTGCGGCGCACAGCGCCGCCGCAACGGTCCTACTCGACCACGAACGCGGCACGCGACGCCTCCAGCGAGCCCGGCCCCCCCCCCGGCCCGCCCCAGCGCGCATGCGCCAGCCACCCGCCCGCCGCACCGGCGAGCAGGCTCACAATCACCCACAGGGCGACGCTCCGTCCGCGGATCCGCGGGCGTGGCACCGTCCGCGCCTGCGGCTCACCGGCCGACCGCGCGAGCGCGACGCGTAGCTCGAGGTGGCTGGCGCGGGCGCCGGCACACGCCGCGCATCCCGCCAGGTGGCGCGCCAGCGCCGCGCGCTCCACCAACGTGAGCTCACCGTCGAGCTCGGCATCGATCTGGCGGACCCAGTCCGGATGGGTGCTCATCTTAGGGTAACTCCTCCGAGACGCGATAGCGCAACGCCCGTCGCTGCATCCAGCGCACCGCCCAGGCGTCCACGAACGACCGCCACACGCGGTTCCACATGCCGTACTTCGTCGTCCCGAAGCGGCGGGGCCGGTGCCGCACGGGCACCTCGGCTACGGTGCCGCCATACAGCTTGATCAGGGTCGGGAAGAAGCGGTGCATGCCGTTGTACAGCGGCAGGGCCCGCACCGCATCCGCGCGGAACGCTTTGAGCGAACACCCCGTATCCTGGATCGTTTCGCCGTTCAACCGGTTGCGGACCGCGTTCGCGATCCGACTCTGCAGCCGCTTCCACGCGGAGTCCCGCCGGTTCACACGATAGCCCGCGACCGCCGTCGCGCCGCTCGCCGCGAGGTGGTCGAGCAGGACGGTGATGTCCGCCGGGTCGTTCTGGAGATCGGCGTCGAGGGTGACGATCACGCGCCCGCGCGCCGCCCGGAAGCCCGCCGCAAACGCCGCCGTCTGACCCGCGTGCGCGGCGAGGGCCACGATGTGCAGCTCGGGGTGATCGCGCTTGAGCGCCTTCAAGACGTCGAGCGACCCGTCGCTCGAGCCGTCGTCCACCGCGACGATCTCGTAGCCCCCCCCGCCCCCCCTCCCCCCGGCCAGCGCGGCCGCAATCTCCGCGACGAGCAGCGGCAGGTTGTCCCGCTCGTCGTACACCGGAACCACGACCGACAGCTCAGGCGACGCCGCCGTCATACCGCAGCTCGGGGGCGTCGGGGTACTTGGCGCGCAGCCGCGCCAGCAGCGCCGCGGACTTCGCCGGATCGTGCTGGTGCGTACGGTAGATCTCCGCCAAGCGGATGCCCGCCAGGATCTCGCGGTGCGGCACGGGAGGCGGGTCGGCGACGAGGCGCTCCAGCATCTCCGTCTCCCGATCGATGTCGATCCTCAGGGGCGGGCTGCTGTCCTCGGTGCCCATCAGCTGATTGCCCAGGAGGCCGGCCAGGGGCTGCAGCACGAGGGCGAGCAGGTCGTGGAACACTCCCCAGACGATCCACAGCCCACCGATCAGAGCCGTGAACCGGGGATCGAGGTGACCGCTGTCGAAGTAGACGATCAGCGTCAGGGCCGTGGCGACGACGAGCGCCCCGCCCAGCACGCCGCGCGCGACGGCGAGCGGGCTCGGGGGATCGGCGGGATCGTAATCGAATGGCACGGAGCGGAACGTAGAAGCGGGTGCCGGGCCCGGCAAGTTGACAGCGACAGCGCGGCTCGGTAAGACGTAGCGTGGCCGATGCACGCACTTGGCTCGGCGCCTGGGCGGCCGTCGCCGTCTCGGCCTCGCCGCTCGGCGCCCAGCGCGTGTGGCGCAGCAACCTCTATCCCTACCTCTCCTACAGCACGACCGATGGGCTGTGGGCCGCAGCGCACTACGGGCTCACCAGCCCCCTCGGGTCCACCGACCGGCCGGAGCTCGACGCCGCCGCCCTCTCCCTCGACGTGGGAGCGAGCATCCAGGGCAGCTATTCTCTCAGCGTCGGCGCCCGGGCGCCGGCGTACTGGGACGGCTGGCGCCTCGTCCTGACTGTGATGCTGGCCCGCGATAACCGGCTCGGCTTCTTCGGGCTGGGGAACGAGACGCCCTTCGCTCGCGACAGCGTCACGACTACCGCCCCCTACTTCTACCGCGTCAGCCGCACGTACGCCGCGACTCGCGCCACGATTCAGCGCCGCGTGATGGGCCCGCTCCGCGTGCTCGCGGGCGCGTCGCTCGAGCGCACCGACTTCCGATCTCTCCCGGGTCAGAGCGTGTTCCGGCGGGACGTCGCGTCCGGCATCGTGGACTCGACCACCATCCCCTTCACCGCAGGGACGGCGCGCGCCGGCGTGATCCTCGATACCCGAGACAACGAGCTCGACCCGCACGGCGGACTCGTGCTCGAGGGCCTGTTCGCGACCGGGTCGGGATACACACGCACCACGGCGGCGGCGCGCATCTACGTGCATCCGATCGAGCGGCTCATCCTGGCCGCCCGGCTCGCGGGCGAGGGGATGGGTGGGAGTCCGCCGCTCGCCGCGCAGCTCTCGATGGAGTCGAGCGAGCGGGCGTTCGTGGCGGTCGGGGGCTACTACTCGCTGCGAGGGTTTTACGACGCTCGGTTCGTCGGACCCGACAAGCTCGTGGGTGGCCTCGAGGCGCGCTACGCGCTCCTGTGGGCGCCCAGCCTGCTCGAGGTGCTGATCGTGGGGTTCTACGACGCTGGCCGGGTGTTCGCGCCTGGGGAGCGCTTCCGGCTCACCACGGCGGGCCTGCACCGGGGCGGCGGCGGCGAGCTCGCCGTCCGGTTCCTGCGTAACTCGCTCCTCGTGCTAGGGGTCGGAGCGGGGCCCGAAGGCACTCAGGTGGTCTTCGGCACCCAGTGGAGCTATTGAACCTCCCGAATCTCCACCCCGCGCCTCGCCAGCTCGGCGACGTACTCCCCGAACGGCACCGCTTCGTCGGGCGTGTGCACGCCCGTCACGGCGATGCGGCCCGCCACCTGCATCAGGCCCGTGATGGCGAGTGAGTAGCCCGTGGTACGCATCATGGCGCTGATCCCGCGCGCCTCGTCGAAGTAGTCGAGCAGCTGCCAGACCAGCTGCTGTCCCCCCCGGCTACGTACCTCCACGCGTAGCGCGACCAGGTCCCGTCCCTCGGGCTTGGTGAGCTTGGGCGACACCATGGCGATGAAGGCGTCGCGCGGGACGATTTCTTTCCCCTTCACCTTGATCGGCTTGAGCTCGAGGAGGCCCAAGTCGCGGATCGCCTTCATGATCGCCGCATGGCCGGGGTAGCGCAGCGTCTTGTACTCCATGGTCCGCACCTTGCCCTGATAGGACCATGGCAGGGTCGAGATGCCGCCCGCGGTGTGAAACGCCTCCAGCGCGCCAACGGGGGGCGGGAAGGCGACCTGCTCGACCTCGGACAGAGCCTCCACGCGCGTGGGCACGCCGTCTCGCAGCACCCACGAAGGGGTCGTGTAGTAGTCAAGGGCGCCCTCGAACGAATACACGATGTGATAGTTGAGCGGTGGCTCGGGGTGCTGCGGCAGCCCGCCGACGTAGATCTTGACCACGTCGGCATCGCCCAGGCGCCGGATGCCTTCGGCGGCGAGGATGGTGACCATCCCGGGGGCGAGGCCGCAGTCCGGGATCACGGACACGCGGCGCGCGGCGGCATCGGCATCCAGCTTCTTCTGCTGGAACACGATCTCGGTGTTGCCGCCGAGATCGGCGCAATGGACCCCGACGTCGAGCGCCGCCCGCGTCACGTCCAGGTTGTAGTAGTAGGGCAGGGCGCACAGCGCCGCGTCGTGGCCGCGGATGGCGTTCCGCAGGGCGGTCGCGTCCTGCACGTCGAGCTTGACGAGGGCGAGGCGACGGCCGACGTGGGGCTTGAGGAACGGGGCGACGCGCTCGGGCTTGAGATCGGCGACCGTGACGCGCTCCACGCCGGGCTGTTGCAGCAGGTCGTACGCGCAGGCGGATCCCTGCAGCCCCGCGCCGAGCACCAGCATCCGCATCGGGCGACCACCTCCGAACGTTATTCAGGGGGCGCGAGCGGCGGGAAAGCTAGTGTGGGAGACGCAGCGCCGGAACCCCGCCAGCGCCGCTCCAGGGCCTGCGTTAGATTCGCGCCCGATGAAGCAGGCCGACCTTACGCACCAGCGGCTGGTGCGCGCCGCGCTCGAGCTGTTCACCACGCAGGGCTACCACGTCACCACCACGCCCGAGATCGCGAGGAAGGCGGGCGTGGCGGAAGGGACGATCTACCGGCACTTCCAGAGCAAGCAGCAGCTCCTGAACGAGCTGTACCGGGGCGGCGGGCGCTGGGCGACCAAGCTCGTGAAAGACTGCGACGCCGCGGGACAGGGGGGGGGCGTCCGGGAGCGGCTGTCCGAGCTGGCGCGCGGCTTGGTGGGCGGCGCGGCGCGTGAGCCGGCGGTGGTGCAGCTGTTCTTCCTGCAGCGCCACGGTGCGCTGCTCGACGACGAAAGCCGCAAGACGGCGCGTGACTTCCGTCTCGCGCTGGAAAGCCTCATGGCGCAGGGCAAGGCGGAAGGAGCAATCAAGGCAGGGGCCGCCGAGCTGTGGGCCACCGTGTGGCTCGGCGTCGTGTCGTTGGCGCTCGATCGTGTGTCGGCGCGCGAATGGCCACAGGACCACGCGAGCGTGCAGCAGACGCTCGAGGCGGCGTGGGACGCTATCCGCCTGCCCGTCGCAGGGTAAACAGCTCGATCTCCGGCGGCACGAACACCCGAATCGGCACGCCGACCACGCCGATGCCGCGACTCACGTACAGCTGACTGGCCCCGCGCTGGAAGTGCCCCATGACGTACTTGGTGATCAGCCGTCCGGCTGACCAGCCCAGCAGCGGCAGGTAGAACTGGCCGCCGTGAATGTGGCCGGCGAGGGTGAGGGGAATGCCGCGTGGCGCGGCCGCGTCCCACGCCCCGGGGCGGTGCGCCAGCAGAACCTGGAACGCGTCCGGCGGCGCCGCCCGAAGCGCCAGCTCCACGAACCCCTCCTGCGGATCGTCGGCCTTCCAGTTGTCCGGGTCGTCGATGCCGAGCAGGGCGAGCGTCGCGCCGTTGCGCTCGATCACGTGGCACCCGTTCTGCAGGAGCACCTGCCCCGCGTCCCGCACCCCCCGCGCGACTTTTGCCGCGCCGGTATAGTGGTCGTGGTTGCCCAGCACGGTCACGCACCCGAGCGGCGCCGCGAGATCGCGAAAAGCTTGCACATAGGGCGGGATGTATTCGGGCGAGATGTCGATCATGTCGCCCGTCTGCACGATGAGATCGGGGCCGAGCGCGTTCGCCTGCGCGACGATGGCGCGCATCTTGTCCGGGCCGAGGTGGAGGCCGGCATGCAGGTCGGACAGGTGGAGCAGCGTCAGCCCCTCCAAGCCCTCCGGCAGGTTGGGAAAGGTCAGGGTGCGGCGCGTGATCACGGGCATCCGGTATGCGCTCCAGATCCCGTAGCTCGAAACCGCTGCGCCGGCGGCGGCGTAGCAATAGGTGGCGCGCGCGAAGAACTGGCGGCGCGACAGGCGGACCGCGGGAGCGTCCGACAATTCGAACTCGACCACCGGCCCGACGCGCCCCAGCTGCCGCCGCTCGACCTTCCCGACCACCCACAGCACGACCTTCGCCGCCAGGTACAGCACGACCAACCCGGCGAATACCCATCCCAGCAGCTGCCACGCCACCCACGGCCCGGTGAACGGTATCCAGGAAATCCCCCAGACCGTTCCAAACAGCACGCGATGGGCGACGAAGATCCACGGAAAATTGAAGAGCGCGAAGACGCCGGCGAGGGCGGCGCGCACCACGCGCGCCTGCCGTGGCTTGGTGGGGTTGGGCAGGCGCTCGTTCAGGTACAGGTAGATGAGCACCTGCGGCGCGATGAAGAGGAGCAAATAGATTAGGCGCATGCCTCCCCCTCCCCCTTCTCCCACGGTTCTGCTGCTCGTGGCACTGTCGCTGTGGTCCTCCCCCAGCCGCGCTGGGGCGCAGCAGCTGTCAGCCGCGGAGCGGGCTCAGCTCGTGGCGCTGGTCTGGAGCGACGCTCGCTGTAATTTCGCGGGCTGGTCGCGCGTCCGCGCCGATTGGGACTCGGCGCTGGCGGCGAGCCTGCGCGCCGCGGCCGCGCCGCAGTCCGACCTGCTGTTTCACGGGCGCCTGCGCCGCCTGGTCGCGCGGCTCGACGACGGGCAGGCCCAGGTCTTGCCCCCGCCGCCGCCGCGCTCACGGATCGCGCGGCCGCCGCTACTCCTCACGAGTGTCGAGCGGCGGCCCTTTGTGCTGGACTACGCCGAGAACGACGAGATGCGCGTCGCCCGGCCCGAGCGCCTCGCGGAGATTGTCGCCGTGCAGGGCGTGCCGGCCGACGCTTGGATCACCGACTCGATCGTGCCCGGGATCGGGGCGGCGACGCCCGAGGCGCGGTGGCAGCGTGCAGTCGCCGCGATGCTCGAGGGCGAGAAGGGAACCGCGCTGCACCTGCTGCTCCGGCTGCCGGGGGGCGAGGAGCGTGGCATCAGCGTCACCCGCAGCGTGTCCCTGAACGACCCCTGGCCGCTGCAGCCGCCCGCGCTGCAGATCGACTCGCTCCCGGAGGGGATCGTGGTAGTTCGCCTCCAGCTCACCGATGCGGGCGTGGTCCAGCAGTTCGATCGCGCGTTCCCGACGTTCGATGGAGTGCGCGGTCTTGTCGTGGACCTGCGCGGCGCGGCGGGCGGCCGGCCCGACGCCGGCTATCAGATCCTCGCCCGCCTGACCACCGGCCCTTTCCCCACGGTCCTGCAGCGGACCCCGCAGTACCGGCCCGGCATGCCGGTGCTCGGGTGGCAGGGAGGAGGAGGCAGGGGAAGGACCGATTCGGCCACCGCCTGGTACACCGTGCCCCCGGACAGCGTCGCCCCGCGGAGCGACCGTCCCGCCTACACCGGCCCGATCGCCCTGCTCGCGTCGGCGCTCACCGCGGGCGCGGCGGAGGACATGCTGGCCGCATTCCGCAACACCGCGCGCGGCGTCATCATCGGCACGACGTCGGCGGGGAGCCCCGGCGTCCCGCTCGATCTCCCCCTCGTCAAGCGCTGGTCGCTGCAACTCTCGGTCACCCGGGAGGCGTTCCCCAACGGCACCGATTTCTCCGGGACCGGCGTCGCGCCCGAGATCCCGGTCGTGCAGACGGTGAGCGATCTGCTGACGGGGCGCGATGCCGCGCTGGAGCGCGCGCGGGCATATCTGACGACACGACCGGAATGACTGCCGGAGCGCTCACCGCCCCATCTCCTCGTGCAGGAACTGGAAGATGGCCTTCCAGGCTTCGTCCGCTTGTTTGGGATGGTCGCGCGTCCGCAGGAAGCCGTGGCTGACGCCGGGGTACACCTTCAGGTGGAACTGCACGTGATCGTCGTGCAGCGTGGAAGCGAGGTTGAACAGCTCCTGGTTGATCCGCACGTCACGATCGGCGTACACGCCGTACCCGTGGGCCCGGATGCGACCGACGTCGGCGAGCTTGGGCGCGGGCCCATAGCACACGACGAACGCCCGGAGATCCGGGTTATTGGTCGCGTAGCGGAAGCTCTCCCCCCCGCCCCAGCAGAACCCGATCACGCCGATCGTCGAAGCCCGCACGGCCTTCAGGCTTTGAAGGTACGCGAAGGCGCCGTTGAGATCGCGCGTGATCGTGTCGGGGTTCAGCGACGCGATCAGTCGCCGGGCGCTGTCGGGGCTCGCCGGCGTGCCGCCGCGACGCGTCAGCAGGTCCGGCGCGAGCGCGACGAACCCGTTCTTCGCGAGATCCTCGGTCGCGCTACGTACGAAATCGGAGATGCCGAAGATCTCGTGGATCACGAGGACCGCGGGCGCCGGATCGGCACGCTCCGGATATGCGAGGTATGCGGTGATACTGTCGGTGCCGCTCGCGTACTTGATGTACTGGGCGTGAACATCACGGGTCGGGCGATACACCGGTTGGCCGGAGGACGACGGCCCTCCCAAACCCAGCATCGCGCACGCGCCCCCGATGAATCCCACCGCCAGACTCCCGGCCCGCCAGACCGCCCCCCTTGCCCCCCCCTCAGTGCCCATAGCTCACCCTCCAGATCCGTCCGCCCGCGTCGTCGCTCACCAGCAGGGCGCCGTCGGGCATCACGAGCAGCCCGACCGGCCGGCCCCAGCGCGAGCCGTCGGCGAGCTGCCACCCAGTGACGAAGTCCTCGATCGTGCCGGCTACCCCGCTCTGCACGTGCACCCGCACCACCTTCGCGCCCGTCGGCATCGACCGGTTCCAGGAGCCATGATACGTCATGAAGGCATCCCCCCGGAAGTCGGCTGGAAACATCGCGCCGGTGTAAAACGCGAGGCCGAGGGGGGCGGAGTGCGCCTGAAACGTGAGCGCCGGCGGCTCGACGCCGCTGCAATCCGCGGCCGGGTGTTCGGGGTTCGGCCGCCCGGGAAGATAGCACCGCGGCCACCCATACCATTTCCCATCCTTCAGGATGTTCAGGCGCTCGGGAGGAAGGCTGTCGGTCATCGCGACGTCGCTCCCGCCGATGTCGTCCCGATCGTTGTTGTTCGCCCACAGCTCGCCGGTGGTCGGGTGGAACGCGAGCCCGACCGAGTTGCGGAGCCCCGTGGCGAAGGTGTGGGGGTTGGAGCCGTCCAGGTTGTAGCGGGTGACGGCCGCCCGTGGCGGCGCGTCGCTGCACACGTTGCACGACGAGCCCACCGCGACATACATGAGGTTGTCCGGACCCATCACCAGCGTCCGCGTGACGTGACCGCCGCTCGGGAGATTGGATACGAGCGTGACTGGCTGCGTTGCCCTCGGGTCGAGCCGCTTCACAGCCGTCATCTCGGCGAAGTACATCGTATCACCGCGGAAGGCGATGCCGAACGGGTAGGCGAGGCCCGACAACGTCGTGGTGAGGGAGTCCGCCACGCCGTCGCCATTCACATCCTTGAGGCGCACGATCCTCCCGCCATCCGAGAGCGAGGCGTAGACCGCGCCGCCCGGGCCGAGGGCGAGGTAGCGAACGCCGCTCAACCCCTCGCGGAAGATATTGACGGAGAAACCGGGGTGGACGTAGAGCCGATGCCCCACGATCACGATCGTGTCGGGCGTGGTCGGCGTGGTCGCCCCGCCGGCGGACGGCGCGGGGGAGGGCGAGCGGCAGGCGAGCGCAGCGAGCGCGAGCCAGGGGACTATACCGAAGGGCATCGTATCACTCCGAGAAGGAGAACCGTGGCGGGATACCCCTCAGACGCTCGACTTGCTCTCGGTGGGTACCCTTGCGAACACGCCCTGCAGCGCCGACGCCCCCGCCGGCATGCGCTCGCGGCTCGCGAGCGCCTCCGCCGCCGCCCGTTCCATGGCCGCCGTCACCTGCGACTCGACCTCCTCGAGCTCGCGGGGCGTGCGGCCCTCTTCCTTGAGGTATTCCTCGTACAGGCCGATCGGGTCGCGACGGCCCCAGGTCCGAAACGACTCGGCGGGGAACGTCGCTCGCGCTTCGCGCTCGTCGTGAGTAGCGTGGCCGCCCATACGGAACGTGTCGGCGACCAGCATCGCTGGCCCGGCGCCGCGCCGACAGCGCTCGACGGCGATGCGCGTGGCGGCGTAGGCGTCGAGGACGTTGTTGCCGTCGAACCGCGCCGCCCAGATCCCGTAGGCCGCGGGCCACTCGCTGAAGTCGGGCGGGACGTGATGCTGGTCGAGCCGCGTGCCGAGCGCCACCTGATTGTTTTGGATGATGAAAATGGCGGGCACCTTCTGGACGGCGGCGAAGTTCGCCCCTTCGTGCGCCGCCGCCGTCTTGGTGGACCCGTCGCCCACCCACGTCAGGGCGGCGCGCGCCCCCCCTCCCCCGTCCCCCTTGAGCTTGAAGGCGAGGGCGACGCCCGCGATCACGGGCACCATGTCGCCGACGTGCGAGATCGGTTGCAGCACGCCGTAGCGGGCATCGCCCACGTGCAGATCGCGTCCCCGCGAGGGCGAGTCCTCCGTGCCGAGGTAGGCGCGTAGCATATCGGCGACGGGCATGCCCATTTCGCAGCAGGCGGCGGCGTTGCGGATCATCGGCGCCACGACGTCCCGCCCGCGCTCGAGAGCGTGCACGGGACCGACGGTGGTTGCTTCCTCTCCTGTGCCGAGCCACGCTTTGGAGATGACGCCGGTGCGGACCCAGCGAGCGAGCTGGATGTCGTGGAGGCGTGCGCGGAGCAGGCCGGCATACAGGGCGAGCTTCGTCGCGCTCGGGAGCCCCGAGACTATGCCTGCGCGCTCGGGATCCCGCTCGATCGTGGCCCGGAACGCGCGCACCAGCTCGGGGTCGGGCTGCCAGTCGACATACTCGGGGGGATCGAACGCGGGGAAACGTCGCATGGACCGTGCGCCGGGCGTCTAGCTGAGCTTCTCCTTGAGCTTGCCCAGGATGCCGCTCGAAGTGGGGGCAGGCGGAGCGGGAGCGTGCGCCGCGAGCGCCGCGGCGAACTCGAGGGCCGTCGCGTAGCGCTGCTCCGGGTTCGTCGCCATGGCGCGGGCGAGGGCCTTCTCGAGCGCCGCGGGGAGGTCGGGCCGGAACTGGCGGAGCGGGAGGGGCTGCCCGCGCAAGCGCGCGATCATCATCTCCTGCGCGTTGCGCCCCTGGAACGGCAGCTTCCCCGAGAACATCTCGAACGCCACGATACCCAGGGCGTAGACGTCCGAGCGCGCGTCGAGCGGCTTGCCGCGGATCTGCTCGGGGCTCATGAATTCGGGGGTCCCGAGGATGATCCCGGTCGCCGTGAGCTTGGCGATGGCGGGGTCCGCGCGGCGCTCCTTGGCGAGGCCGAAGTCCATCACGACCGCCCGCTGCCGCCCGCCGTCCTCGACCACCAGCATGATGTTCTCCGGCTTCAAGTCGCGGTGCACGATCTGTAGCTCGTGCGCGTGGTGCAGTCCGGCGCACACCTGTCGCAGGAGGTCGATGCCGATCGCAAGCTCCATCGGCCCGTCGCGCAGCTCGCGATCCGCGAGCAGCTCCCCCTCAAGGAACGGCATCACCAGGTAGATGAGGCCATCTTCAGACTCCCCCAGGCGCATGATGCGGCACACGTTGGGGTGGTCGAGCCGCATCGCGAGGCCGGCCTCGCGCCGCAACCGCTCGACCGAGCTCCGGTCGGTCGCGAGCTTGGGGGACAGGACCTTGATGGCGACCTGCTGCCCGGTGGCGACCTCCTTGGCGAGGTAGACGTAGGACATCCCTCCCTCGCCCAGCTTCTTCAGGACCTGATAGCGCACGTCCAGCACCTGGCCTGAGAGGCTGGCGGCGCGGTCGACGGCCTTGACGGGGGTCGGCGACGTGCGCACCCCGGTGGCGCTGTCAGGGGAGAGCGCGGGGGGCGCGGGCGGCGGGGGGGCGGCGCGTTTGGGCTGCACGTCGACCAGCAGGTTGCCGTCGCGCGGGCAGAAGCGTGCGGCCTCGCCATACACCGAGCCGCACCGGGGGCAGCGCCGGTCGCTCACTGGCGCACCAGGTTGCGTCCTTCGTTCTTGGCGCGGTACAGGGCCTGATCGGCGAGCGCGACGAACGTGTCGGCCCCCGTGACGCGGTCGTCCGGGAAGGACGCGAGCCCGATGCTCACGGTTAGGTTGAGCGGATCGTTCCCGGGCTCGCCGAAGTCGTGGTGCATCACGCGCCGGCGCAGGCGCTCGGCGAAGATGGCCGCGCCGTGGGGGGCCGTCTCGGGCATGACGATCACGAATTCCTCCCCGCCGTAACGGGCCACGAGGTCTACCGACCGGGCCTCCCGCCGCAGCAACTCACCAACTTGCCGCAGAACCGAGTCGCCCGCAATGTGACCGCGCGTGTCGTTGATGAGCTTGAAGCGGTCGATGTCGGCGAGCAGGATCGTGATGGCGAGGCTATAGCGGCGCGCCCGGTCCAGCTCCTGCTCCAGCCCTTCGGAGAGCGCGCGCCGGTTGAGGCATCCCGTGAGCGCGTCCGTCGCGGCGAGCGTTTCCAACCGCTTCTTGTCCGAGACGGCGGTCTCGAAGTCGTACGCCTTCTCGATCGCAGCCACGGCCGTCCGGATGACGGCCTCGGCAAAGTGGGCATCGGCCGGGGTGAGGGGCGGGTCCTCGCCCGAGGTGCGCAGGAAGAACACCCCCACTTGCTGGTCCTTCATCGAAAAGGGCAGGGCCGCGGCGGACCGCGTGGTGACCGTGATCCCTTCACGCTGCCAGCGCACGCGCTCCTCCGCGTACAGCGAGTCGTTCGCGACGTCCTCCACCAGCACGCCGCGTCCCTCCGTCAGCGCGCGCCGGATCTCCGGGTACCGCCCCAGCTCCACCTGCAGATTGCGCAGCATCGGGTTCTCGTAGGCGGCCACGACGACGCCGATCTCGTCGCCCGGCTTCGCCAGCACGAGCGAGCACTTGGAGATTTGCAGCACGCGCGCGATGCGCCGCGCCAGGATGTGATAAATCTCGTCCGGCTTGAGGGAGTCGGTGACTTCGTGGAGGATGTCGACGATGGCTGCGCGGCTGGCCGCATCCTCGCGCGCCCGCGCGAGTTCGTGCGCGTAGATCAGCTGCTTCTTCACCCGCGCCAGCAGCTCGCGCACCCGGAACGGCTTGGGAATGAAGTCCGCCGCGCCCAGGCCGAGCGCCTTCACCGTCGCCTCCTCGGGCGGCATCGACGAGATCATCAGGACGGGCAGGTCGCGGAAGCGGTCGTCCGCCTTGAGCCGCTGGAGCAGCTGCAGGCCGTCCGTCTTGGGCATCATGATGTCGAGCAGCAGCAGGTTGGGCCGCTCCTCCTCGAGCCGGGTGATGAGCGCTTCCCCCCCCGGGGCCACGACCACCTCGTAGCCGTTCTCCTTGAGGATCCAGGTGAGCGTCCGGACGAGGGACTGATCGTCGTCGGCGACGAGGATCTTGAGACCGCTGGAATCGCCCATCGCCTCGCTAGTCCTCGAGCAGCGCGGGATCGACGTTGCCGCCGCTCACGATGAGCACGGCGGGTGCCGCCGGCCGCACGGCGCCCGCGCGCACGGCGGCCACGGTCGCCGCACCGGAGGGCTCCACGGCCAGGCGGCAGTGCTGCCACAGAAAATGCATCGCTTCCCGCAGGCTGTCATCTTCGACCAGCGCCACTCCGGCGAGGCGCTGGCGGTGGCGCGCCAGCTCCGCGAACGGCAGGTCCCCGACGGTGAGGGTGATCAAGCCGTCGGCGATGCTGGCCGAACGCTCGAGGCGCGTGGGCCGCCCGGCGGCGAGCGAGCGAGTGAGCTTGGGCGCGCCGGCGGGCTCCACACCCCACACTACGGCCGCGCTCCCCGCCGCGGCGAGGCCGGCGACCACGCCGGAGATGAGCCCGCCCCCACCCACCGGCACCACCACCGTGGCCACGTCGGGGAGGTCCTCCACGATCTCGAGCGCGACTGTCGCCTGCCCCGCCACGATATCGGGATGGTCGAACGGCGGCACGATCGCGAGTCCTTCGCGGGCCGCCAGGCGCTCGGCTTCCCGCTGCCGGTCCTCCGAGGTGCGCCCCGCAGGCACCACTGCGCCGCCCCATTTCTTCACGCCGGCCACCTTCACCGCGGACGCGTTCTCGGGCATCACCACGACCGCCCGCAGGCCCAGCAGGTGCGCCGCGTAGGCCACGGCCTGGCCGTGATTGCCGCTCGAGTAGGTGATGACCCCGCCGCGGCGCGCCGCGTCGGGCAACCGCCGGATGGCGTTGTACGCGCCGCGGATCTTGAAGGCACCGATCGGCTGGAGGTTCTCGAGCTTGAGGTAGGCCCCGAGCGGCTCGACGTAGCGGAGCGGCGTCCGGGCCGCCACGCCCGTGAGCGCAGCGGCCGCTTCCCGGACGGCCTGGGGCTCGACCACCCTACCGCTTCTTGACGCGGGCCTTGCGCCGGCCCGCGGGAGCAGCCTTCGCCGCGGCACGGGGCGCGGCGCCATCGCCGTCGTCGTCCCCCTCTCCCTCTGCTTCGCCCTCCGCGGCTTCGTCCTCCTTCACCACGCGGGCGACGTCCACGACCAGGTCCCCCGAGGCCAGGTTCATGACCTTCACGCCCTGCGTGTTGCGCCCGGAGATCCGGATCCCCTCGACCGGCACGCGGATCATGATGCCCTTCTTCGTGATCATCATCAGCTCGTCGTCCGGGAGCACTTCCTTCAGGGCGACAATATCACCCGTCTTGTCGGCCCGCTTGAGCGTGATGATGCCGCGTCCCCCCCGGTGCTGCACCCGGTACTCGTCGAGCTCGGAGCGCTTGCCCATACCCTTTTCGGTCACCGTCAGGAGGGTGGACTTGCGCCGCACCACCACCATGTCGATCACGCGGTCCTTCTTGTCCAGCTCGATGCCCTTCACGCCCGTTGCCGTGCGGCCCATGTCGCGCACGTCCTTCTCATGGAACCGGATGCTCATCCCCTGCCGCGTGGCCAGGACGATGTCGTTGCGCCCGTCGGTGACCTGCACGTCGATCAGCTCGTCACCCTTCTCGATGTTGATCGCCCGGATGCCGACCGAGCGGGGATTGCCGAACTCGGAGAGCCGCGTCTTCTTCACGACGCCGTTCTTCGTGGCGAACAGGAGGTATTGGTCCTCGGAGAACTCGCGCACCGGCACGAGCGAGGCAAGCCGCTCGTCGGGCTTCATGGCGATGCAGCTCAGGATCGGCTTGCCGCGGGCCGCCCGCGCCGCTTGCGGGATCTCGTGGACCTTGAGCCAGTAGCACTGCCCCTGCTGGGTGAAGAACATCACGTAATCGTGGGTCGAGGCGATGAAGAGGTGCTCGACCCAGTCGTCGTCCTTGGTCTGCGCGGAGATGACGCCCCGGCCGCCGCGCCGCTGCCGCCGGTAGGCCGTCACGGGCAACCGCTTGATGTATCCCGCGTGCGACACCGTGATCACCATGTCTTCTTCGGCGATCAGGTCCTCGATCGAGAACTCCCCCTGGTCCGCGACGATTTCGGTGCGGCGCTCGTCCCCGAAGCCGTGTGCCAGCTCCGCGAGCTCGTCCTTCAAGATCTTCATGCGCCGGGGCTTCGAGCCGAGGATCTCCTTGCACTCCTTGATGAACTTGCGCACTTCCTTGAGCTCGTCCTCGAGCTTCGTGATCTCGAGCGCCGTGAGTCTGGCGAGGCGCATGTTGAGGATCTCGGCCGACTGCTTCTCGGACAGCTTGAAGCGCTTACGGAGGGCGGCGTCCGCCGTCGGCACGTCCTTCGCCTTGCGGATGGTCTTCACCACCTCGTCGATGTGATCGACCGCGATCTTCAGGCCTTCGAGGATGTGCTCGCGGTCCTGGGCGCGTCGCAGCTCGAATTCGGTCCGGCGGGTGATGACCGTGTGACGGTGCTCGATGAAGTGCTGCAGCAGCTCCTTCAGGTTCATTTCCTTCGGCACGCCGTCCACGAGGGCCAGCATGATGGCGCCGAAGGTGACCTGCATCTGCGTGTGCATGTAGAGCTGGTTCAGGACGACCAACGGCACGACGTCCCGCTTCAGCTCGATCACCACCCGGATCCCCTCCCTGTCCGACTCGTTGCGGAGATCCGTGACCCCGTCGAGCTTCTTCGCCAACACCAAATCGCGGATCTGCTCGATCACACGATCCGGGGAGACCTGGTAGGGGAATTCGGTGACGACGATCTGCTGCTTGCCGGTCGACTCCCTTTCCTCGACCGTCGCCCGCGCGCGGATCGCGATGCGCCCACGGCCCTTGTCGTAGCACTCCTTGATGCCCTCGCGGCCGTAGATGATCCCGCCCGTGGGGAAATCGGGCCCCTTGATGAACTTGCGGAGCTCCTTGACCGTCGCCGCGGGCTGATCCACGAGGTGGTTGAGCGCCGCCACCGTCTCCGCCAGGTTGTGGGGCGGCACGTTCGTCGCCATCCCGACGGCGATCCCCGCCGAGCCGTTCACGATCAGGTTGGGGAGGCGCGCCGGCAGCACCGTCGGCTCCTGCAGCCGGTCGTCGAAGTTGGGGACGAAATCGACGGTGTTCTTGTCGATGTCCGCGAGCAGCGTCATCGCGATGCGCGTGAGCCGGGCTTCGGTGTAGCGGTACGCGGCGGCGGCATCGCCATCCACGGATCCGAAGTTCCCCTGCCCGTCCACCAGCGGGTAGCGCAGGGAGAACTCCTGCACCATCCGCACCAGCGCCTCGTACAGCGCCACGTCGCCGTGCGGGTGGTATTTGCCGAGCACGTCGCCCACGACCGTCGCGCTCTTCTTGTAGGGTCGACCGGGCACGAGCCCCAGCTCGTGCATCGCATACAGGATGCGGCGGTGCACGGGTTTCAGACCGTCGCGCACGTCGGGCAGCGCCCGCTGCACGATCACGCTCATCGAGTAGTCGAGGAACGACTCCTTCATCTCGTCTTCGATGAGGCGCGGGAGGATGCGCTCGCGAATGTTGGGAGCGGTCATGAAAGGCAGGTGTCGGGTGTCAGGTGCCGGGTGTCAGGGCGGCTCGCTGGGCAAGCTAAGTTGAAACAAAATAACCATTTAGGCAGGGACAAGCAACGCCAGCGCTATCGCTCGTTGACCCGCGGTTGACGCCCCCCGCTCACCCTGTTCCCACGCTGTAGCGTGGCCTCGGCCGGCACGGCCCGCGAGGACGGTGAGCGAAGCGGTGTCTTACGAGCGGACGTCCTGCTGCGACTGTGCTGCGCCGAGCCGCGTGATGCGGGCGCGCGCAGATTTCGACGGCTTAGGATCGGTTGACGGAATCCTCGTGGAGCGTTCCCAGGCTAAAGCCCCGGTGAGTCACTCCGCCACCTGCACGACGATCTTCCCCAGCTGCTCGCCTCGCTCCAGCCGCTCGAACGCGGCGCGCGCCTCCGCCAGCGGATAGACCCGGTCCACGATCGGCCGCAACGCCCCCGTGCCCAGTTGCCGCACGATCTCGGCGTACTCCGCCGCGTTCCCCATGGTCGAGCCCAGGATCGTGTACTGGTTCCAGAACACGCGGCGCAGGTCGGTAACGACCTTCGGGCCGGTCGTCGCCCCGCAGGTGACGAGACGCCCCCCCTTGGCCAGGAGGCGGAGCGATTCCTCCCACGTGGCCTCCCCGACGTGGTCCACCACCACGTCCGCGCCGCGCCCCGCCGTCAGCGCGCGCACCTCCCGCGAGACCTTCTGGGTCCGGTGGTTCAGCGTCACGTCCGCCCCGTGGCGGCGCGCCTCGACCAACTTGGCGTCCTGCGACGACGTGACGATCACCCGCGCGCCCCGCAGCTTTGCGATGCGCAAGCAGGCGAGCGATACGCCGCCGCCGCTGCCCCACACGAGGACGGTCTCGCCCGCCCGCACGGCGGCCCGCGTCACGACCATGCGCCACGCAGTGAGCGTCACGAGCGAGAACGCGGCGGCCTCCGCCCAGGTGAGCGGCGGGGCGAGCGTCGGGAGCACGGCGAGATTCCGATCCGGGACGACCACCGATCCCGCCAGCGTCCCCGGAAGGTGCTCGCCCAAGAGCCGGTAGTTGACGCACAGGGAGTGCTCACCGGCCCTGCAGTATTCGCAGGTGTAATCGGAAATTCCCGGGTTGATCATGACGCGGTCGCCCGGCTTCACGGCGCTGACGCCGTGGCCCGTCGCTTCCACGACCCCCGCGCCGTCGGCGCCGAGGATGTGCGGGAAGTGATAGTCGCCGGGGAGCCCCTGCACGACGAAGAGATCGAGATGGTTCAGAGCGGCTGCGCGCACCGCCACCCGAACGTGACCGGGGTCGAGTGCGGCCCCGGAGGGGGCGTCGGGAACGTCCGCGACCTCGATCCGGTCGAGGCTGCCGGTGCCGCGGATGATGCAGGCGCGCAATCGATCCCTACGGCATGAACGCCGGCGTCACCATCTGCTCGGGGCCCGTCGTGGGCAGCGGCACCGGCGCGCCTCCTCCCGCCCCGATGGGCTGGATGTACACGCGGTAGAACGGCTTGCCGCCCCCCTGCACGTTCACGACCAGCGCCAGCAGGTCCCCCGCCGGCGACACGGCGAAACCCGCAACCACGAGATCGGTGCCGGTCAGGGGCGTCACCTTGCCGGTCGCGACGTCCGCCTTGACGACCTGCGTCAGCCTGTGGCCGCCGTCCTTGCCCTCCAGCAGGTAGACGAGCGAGCCGTCTCGCAGGAAATGCGGCTCCGTGTTCCGGAAATCCTTCCCGGTGCTCTTCGTAAAGGGGTGCTGGTTGGAGCCGTCTTTGGACATCAGCCAGATGTTGGTGCCGCCGTCGCGCGCGGAGACGAACGCGATCGTTTCGCCGTCGGGTGAAACCGTGGGCTGCGAGTTGGCCGCCGGCTCCTGGGTGAGCTGCACCGGCTCCGATGCGGTGAGCGGCTGCAGGAAGATCTGCCAGTGCAGGGTCCGGTCGGACTGAAATGCGACGGCGTTGCCGTCCGGGGTGAACTGGGCTCGCGCGTCATTGCTCGCGTCGTTGGTGAAGCGGGTGACGTTGCCGCCGTCCGCGTCCATGAGGTAGATCTGACGCCGGCTGCTGTACGCGATGCGCGAGCCGTCCGGCGAAAAGGCGGGCTCGGCGGCGCTCGCCGTGTCCTGGTTGATCCGGCGCAGTTGCGCCAGGTTGGACCGCTCGGCCGAGTACAGCTGGAATCGCCCCGACCGGGAGCTCGCGACCACGATCTCGCCCTGTACGAACACGTCGACCGTGGCGCGCCGGCCCCCCGGCGCGGTCGCCGTAACGCGTCCGTGCCCGTAGCCCGCGGCGGTGATCGTCCCGTCGTCACTGACGGTCGCCACCTGGGGGTTGTCGGCTGCCCACGTGAGCCCCCCGGCCGAGCCGATCACCACCCCCGCCTCGTCTACGTAATTGCCCCTGATCGGGTAGCGGCGGTTGAGCGGCAGGCCGAGGCGTACGGCCGAGAGCTTCACCCCCGCGGCCAACACGCGCAGGGTCCACGTCACGGAGAGCCCGGGCCCCGGACCCTTCACCACGAGCTGCGTCGTGCCGGCCCGCTTTCCCGTGACCGCGTCCGAGCCGGGGTCGAAGCTCGCGATGGACGTGTCGGCGAGGCTCCACCGGAGCGGCGCATCCGCCACCGGGGTCCGGTCGGCCGCGAGCGCCTGCGCTTCGAACTTCACGGTGGCCTGGATCGGCACCACGACTTCCTGCTGCCACTTGGGGAGCACGGCCAGCAGCTCCACCGGGCGGTGCACCACCACGTCCATAGTCCTGTTCTGCAGCAGGCCGGACACCGCCAGCGTGGCCTTGCCAGGCGCCACCGCCGTCAACACCCCCGTCAGGCTCACGCGGGCGACGCCCGGTTCGCTCGAGGTCCACTGGAGGGCGAGCGGGTTGATGACGCGGCGGTTCTGGGTCGGCACGATGACGCGCACGGTGTCCGACTCTCCAGGGCCGAGCGTGATGGGGCCCGACTCCCCGAAGGCGAAGTCGGTCTGCTGCACGACTACCGGGGCCGTCGCCGTGAGCCCGCTCGCGCTCGTGATTTGAACCGTGCCCTGCCCGGCGGACAGCGCCACGACCACGCCGTTCGGGTCCACGCTCGCGATATCGGGACGCAGCGAGCGCCAGCTCACCGCGAGGGGGGCCGCAGGCGAGCCGTCATCCTTCAGGGCGCGCGGCGAGGCGCGGACGTTCTCCGACGGGAGCAGATAGATGGTGGGCGGCTCAATGCGCAGAACCGTGGCGGGCCCGCTCCCCGCCGGCTGGCCAGCGAGGGAGGCGTCGGCCGGTGGGCCAGCGGGCGGGGGTGGAGCGGTCTGCTGACCCCCCCCCCCTCCCCCTCCCCCTCCCCCTTCCCCGCCTACCGGCGGCGCGGCGGCGGGGCCGCCCACCACTTGAACCGCGGCCGAGCCCCGACGGGAGCCGACGTGCGCCTCGATGATCGCCACGCCGTTGGCGATGCCCGTGACGGTCCCGCTGTTGTCGACGCGGGCGACCTGCAGGTTGTTCGACGACCAGAGCACGCGCACCGTGGGAATCACGTTACCCACGCGATCGAACGCCGTCGCCAAGAGCCCGGCGCGCTCGCCGACCTTGAGGGTGATCGAGGGAGGCGCGACCTGCACTTCGGCGACGTTCTGTGCGGCGAGGACGCCCGGCAGGGCCAGGAGGAGAGCGGCGACGCGCGCGGCAACGACCATAGCGGCGCGAACCTAAGCCTTCGTAACTGTCGTTGTCAAGCGAACTTGTCACTCTGAGACCGGGACCCGCATGCGGCGGCGTGGAGCGCGGGTCCGTCACTTGCGTTGCGAGGCTTGCGCGATAAGCTATAGGCCACGCCCACCGACAACTAGCGGAGGAGAGATCCGATGCTCGAGCAGACCGACTTCTCGGAGAGTGGCTGGACCGGCCCCGGCATGATGGAGCCGATGATGCCCTCGATGCCCTCCCAGCCGCCCGCGTCCACGCCAGCTCCGAAGATGGGGGAGCCGAGCATGGCTCGCCCGAAGGCGAAACGGGCTCCGGCCCGGAAGAAGCAGGTGCGGGCCAAGGCACGGGGGGGGAAGAAAGCGAAGAAGAAGCGGCCGCGCGCCAAGGCCCGCGGGCGCGCGAAGCCGAAGCGCAAGGCGGTACGCCGGCGTCGCCGCTAGCACACTCCGAGGTGACGGGCGGTCGGGCGGACAGGCGGTCAGGCGGTCGCCCTGCGTGGCCGTTGTCTCTGGCCGCCCGATCACTCGAGCGCCTTTCCGTTGTCGCCGTCGTATTCTGCCTCTCCGCCTGCAAGCCCCCGGGCGACGGCGTCGTTGCCCTCGAGGGGGCGACCCTGATCGACGGCTCCGGCACAGCGCCCGTTGCGAACGCGCTGCTGCTGGTCAAGAACGGCCATATCCAGCTGGTCGCGCGTGCGAACGAAGCAGCAGTGCCACGCGGGGCCGTGCGCCTGACCCTCACCGGGAAGACCATCATCCCCGGCCTGATCGATGCTCACGCCCACGTGGAGCGATGGGCGGCGGCCCGCTACCTCGCGTGGGGCGTGACGAGCGTGCGCGACATGCATGCGCGCCCCGATTCAGGACTGGCCTTGCGGAACGACCTCGACCTCGCCGCGGTGCTCGGGCCCCGGATGTTCAGCGCGGGCCCGATGATCGACGGGGCGCCGTCCACCTACCAAGACGCGACCGGCGTCGCCACCGCAGACCAGGCCCGTAAGGCCGTCGATCAACGGGCGGTCGCCGGGGCGGACTACGTAGAGATCTACACGAGGATCACGCCGGCACTGCTCCGGCCGCTCATGGACGAGGCCGCTGTGCTGCGGCTCCCCGTCGCCGCGCGGCTGGGAAAGATCGACGCACTCGCGGCGGCCCGCGCCGGCGTCGCGTCGATCGAGCACTTGTCCGGCGTGGTCCAGGCTGCCGTCCGCGATCCCACGCCCTACTTCCGGGCGCACGAGCGGTTCCTCGCCGGCTGGACGGCAGAGGAAAAGGGCTGGATCGCCCTCGATTCGGTCGTCGTGGCGCGCGCTGCCCAGGCACTGGCACAGACGCACGTGGCGATCGTACCGACCCTGGTCTTGCACGAGATGCTGTCCCGCCTGAACGACCCCACGCTGCTGGCGCGCCCCACGATGGCCGACGTCCCCGCCTGGGCGGCGAGCGTGCGCGACGTCGCCGGCCTGCTGCAACGCGGCGGCTGGCGCGCCGCCGACTTTGCGTCCTTCCGCCGCGCGCGCCTGCGCCAGGACCAGTTCGTGCGCGAGTTCAGCCGCGCGGGCGGTCTGATCGCGGCGGGCAGCGACGCGGCCGACCGCCTGCTCGTGCCGGGTGCGGCGCTGCACGACGAAATCGAGCTGCTCGTGGCGGCGGGGCTCACCCCTCTCGAAGCCATCGGCGCCGCCACCCGCAACGGCGCCCACCTCCTCCGCGCCGACTCGCTGGGCCGGCTCGCGGCGGGGACGGTCGCGGACCTCGTGGTCTTGAACAGCGACCCCGCGCACGACGTCGCCGCGACCCGGGACATCGCCTGGGTCATGATCCGCGGCCGCATCGTCTACCCGGACTCGTTGAGACGGGAATGGCCCAAGTGAGAGGGCTCCTGATCGCCCTGGCGGTGGCGGCCTGCGGGGGCCCCGGTCCCTACGACCTGCTCCTGCGCAACGGCTGGATCGTGGACGGCAGCGGCAACCCGCGCTATCGCGGGGATGTCGCGATCCGGGGTGACCGCCTCGCCATCGTCGGTCTCCTGAACGGCGCCCAGGCCCGCGAGACGCTGGACGTCCGCGGGCTCGTCGTCGCGCCCGGGTTCATCGATATGCTCGGCCAGTCCGAGCAGAACGTGCTGATCGACAACCGGGTGCTGTCCAAGGTGACACAGGGCGTCACCACCGAGGTCACGGGCGAGGGGGGGAGCATCGCGCCCCTCACCGAGCGCCTCGTCGCGGCCGACTCCGATCTGATGAAGAAGTACCACTTCGCGGAGGATTGGCGCGACCTCGACGGCTACTTCACCCACCTCGCGCGCACGGGATCCACGGTCAACATCGCCACCTTCGTGGGAGCGACGCAGCTGCGGATGGCCGTGGTGGGAGACGACGACCGCGCCGCGACGCCGGCGGAGCTGGCCCACATGGAGGCGCTGGTGGACACGGCGATGGAGCAGGGCGCGCTGGGAGTGTCCACGGCGCTCGAATACGCGCCCGCGATCTACGCGCCGACCGACGAGCTCGTGGCGCTGGCGCGGGCGGCGCGTCGCCACGGGGGGATCTACGCCACGCACATGCGCAGCGAGGGCGGTGCGATCGACGCGGCGCTCGACGAAGTGTTCCACATCGCGCGGCTGGCTGACATTCCCGCCGAGATCTGGCACTTGAAGGTGGCCGGGCGCCTGAACTGGGGGCGGATGCCGCACGTCCTCGCCCGCATCGATTCGGCGCGCGCGGCGGGCCTCGACGTCACGGCGAACCTGTACCCCTACCAGGCCGCGGCCACGTCCCTCGACGCGTCGCTGCCCGGCTGGGCGCACGCCGGGGGGGTGGATTCGCTGATCGCGCGGCTGCGCGCACCCGCCACCAGGGCGCGCATCCGCGCCGAGCTGCTCGCGCCGCCCCGGCCCACCGACCGGTTCATGCGGGCGGCGGGCGGTCCGGCGGGCCTTCTCGTGATCCCCTTCGCCGACTCGCTCAAACGATACACGGGCAAACGGCTCTCCGACATCGCCGTGCTGCGCCATGCCGATCCGATCGAAACGCTGTTCGACCTCGTCATCGCCGAGCACGCACGCACCGGTGCGATCTACTTCTTGATGGACGAGCCCGACGTGCAGCTCGCGCTCAAGACCTGGTGGACCGCCTTCGACACCGACGCCGGCGGAGTCGCGCCCGACGGGCCGTTCGGGCAGGACGGCACGCACCCGCGCGCCTACGGCACGTTCGCCCGGATCATGGGGCACTACGTGCGCGACCTGAAGCTGCTGCCGCTCGAGGAGGCGGTCCGCAAGGCCACGTCGCGAGCGGCCGCGCGGGTGGGCCTCGTCGACCGGGGACTGCTGCGGCCCGGGATGTACGCCGACGTCACCGTGTTCGATCCGGCCACGGTGATCGATCGGGCCACGTTCCAGCAGCCGCACCAGCCCTCCGCAGGGGTCGTCTATGTGCTCGTCAACGGCCAGGTGGTGCTCGACCACGGCAAGGTGACGCCCGCGCGCCCGGGGCGGGGCTTGCGCGGCCCCGGCTACCTGCCGTCGGAGCGGCGCGCGCGGCGGTGACGCTCACGCGGCTGGTGCTCGCCTGGCTGCCGGTGACCGCCGGGTTCGTGATCGTGGAGGGCTGGGGGACACGGCCGCGGACGCTGACGCGGCAGGACGTGTTGTGGCGGTCGCTCGAAGCGGCGGCGGTCACGCTCTTCGCCTCGCTATGGTTCGACTCCCTCGGCCATGGCGGCTGGTGGCTGCTGTTCCTGCTCGCCGGCGTGATGGTGTCGCTCTCGCGCTTCCCCGACGCGCCCGGTCTCGAGCGCGGCACCGCCGTCCGGCACGCCCTCCGCGCCGTGGTCCGGTACCTAGTGGCGGGCGCGATCCTCGCGTGGAGACTCAACTCATGACGACGCCTCGGCTGACGGCCCTATCGCACGGCGCGGGCTGAGCCTGTAAACTCGGCCCCGCCGAGTTGGCGCAGGTCTTGCGCCACGTGCCGCCCGCGACGGATCCCCGGATCCTCATCGACGCCTCGACCCGCGACGACGCCGCCGTGGTCCGGTTGACGGCGGAGCGCGCCCTGGTGGCGACGGTGGACTTTTTCACGCCCATCGTCGACTCGGCCTACGACTTCGGCCGCATTGCCGCGGCTAACGCCCTCTCCGACGTCTACGCGATGGGCGGCACGCCGCTGTTCGCGCTCAGCATCGTCGGCTGGCCGCGCGACGTCCTCCCCCTCGAGCTGCTGGGCCAGGTGCTCGAGGGCGGAGCGGACGTGGTCCGGGAGGCGGGAGCCTTCATCGTGGGGGGCCACTCGGTGGACGACCCGGAGCCCAAGTTCGGAATGGTGGCGATCGGGGAGGTGCACCCCGACCGGGTCGTGACGAACGCGGGCGCGAAGCCGCAGGATGTGCTGGTGCTCACGAAGCCGATCGGCACCGGGGTGCTCGCGACCGCCTTGAAGCGTGACCTCCTCACCGAAGAGCAACTCGCGCCTGCCGTGGAGGCGATGACGACCCTGAACGCGGGTGCGGCGCGGGCCATGCTCGCGGCCGGCGCGCACGCAGCCACGGACGTGACCGGCTTTGGGTTGCTCGGCCACCTCAACACCCTGCTCGTCGCGAGCGGCGCGGCGGCTGAGCTCACGAGCGCCGCGGTCCCCTTGCTGTCGCGCGCCCGCGAGATGGCCGCCGCGGGTGCGATCCCGGGAGGCACGCGGCGCAACGCCGAGAGTCTTCAGGAGACGGTGCGCTTCGCGGCCGCTCTGGACCCCGTGACCCGCCTGCTCCTGGCCGACGCGCAGACGTCGGGGGGGCTCCTGATCGCCGTGACTCCGGAGCGGGCGGACGAGCTCGTCGCCGCGCTCACGCGCGAGCGGACCCCCGCCGCGGCCGTGATCGGACGGGTCGTCGCCGGCACGCCCGGATGGATCGAAGTGCACTAGGTTTCCCGTCGTGGCGGTGATCGAGGAGTTCCGCATGCTCACGCCGCAAGCGCTCGACGCGCTGGAGCTCGCGGTGCGCGAGCGCCGGCGGGTGGCGCTGCGGCGGCGCGGCACCGAATATGTCGTGGTCGCCGTGCGGCTCGACACGGGCTCGCGCGACGAGCGGCTCGAAGGCAGGCTGCCGATGACAGGAGAGCTTCTGACATTCCCCCTACGTGAGCTCGAGACCTTCGCGGTGCTGCCGTAACGATGTTCACGCGCTTGCTGGTGGGGCTCGACGGCAGCCCCCGAGCGGACGCGGCGCTGGAGCAGGCGGTGGTGCTGGGGGAGCGGTTCCACAGCACGATCATCGTCGCGCACGTGCGCGAGGGTGGGGGCGGGGCGGACGGCGACGCCGCCGAGCTGCTCGACCGGGCGCGCGAGCGCGTCGCTGCGGCGCGGCTCGTCGCGGAGGTGGTGGCGGGGGAGGGCGAGCCCGACATCACCTTGGCGGAGCTCGCGAAGGCGGCCGACGTCGCGCTCGTGGGACGCCGCGGCGTCACGACCAAGGGCGACACCCTGGGACCGACGGTCGCCTCGCTCATCCGGATCGCCGAGTGCTGCGTCATCGTGTGCGCCGGCACGGCATCGCCGATGCGATCGTGCGCGATCGCCTTCGACGGCCGGGAAACCAGCCGGCGCGCCCTCGAGCTGGCGGCGCGCTTCGCGAGCATCGTCGGGAGCACCGTGCACGTGATCCACGCCACGATCGACCACGAGCTGGGCCTCCAGGTGGTAGGAGAAGCCGAGGCCGTGCTCTCCATGCAGCGCGTGGCGTTCGTCACGCACATCGAGGCGGGCACGCCGGGCGCGGTGGTGGCGCGCGTCATCAAGCACGTGGGGTGCGATGCGCTCTTCGCCGGCGCGCACGTCACGCACCAGGACGGACGCCCCAGCGGGGTCGTGGTGTCGCACGCGGAGGAGATCCTGCGGCACACCGACATTCCGGTCGTGGTCCAGCCCTGAGATGGCCGCCCGCGTCTTGGTGCACGCCGACGAGAGCTGCATCGGCAACGGGATGGAGCCGCCCAACCCGGGCGGCAACGCGGCCCTGATCGAGGCGCCGGCCGGGGACAGCATCGCGCGCTGGGACTTCTTCGAGTGCTCCCCCAACACCACGAACCAGAAGATGGCGCTCGCCGGCGCGATCGCCGCCCTCGAATGGGTGCGCCGGCAGTGGCGGCAAGCCGAGATCGTGTATGTGTCCGACTCCGAATACCTGGTGAAAGGGATGTCGGAGTGGGTGAAGGATTGGGAAGCGCGTGGCTGGAAGCGCAAAGGCGGCGCCATCGAGAACCTGGAGCTGTGGCACAAGCTCGTGCAGGCCGCGGCGGGCCACGCCATTCACTGGCGCTGGGTGCGCGGCCACGCCGGTCACCCCAAGAACGAATACGCCAACGCGCTCGCGCAACGCGCCGCGGAGCGGCAGGAGCGGTCCAACGGCCTCATACCCTCGGGCTTCGACGCCTGGCTCGCGGGACAGCGCGCACGGGGCGCCTTCGTCAACTACGATCCGGACGGGGAGGTGCATGAGCGTCTTCAAGGATGAAGTGCCCGCGAACACGCACCACCTGAACGTGCTTCCCGACGGGGCCGCGGCCCCGCCGGTGCAGCGCATTCCCCTGTATGAAGTCTACATGCGCATGGCCGAGGAGCTGGCCAAGCGCTCGACCTGCGCCCGCCTCCAGGTCGGCACCGTCGTCACCGACCAGGTGCTCGAGAACGTGCTGGCGATCGGGTACAACGGGAACGCCCGCGGCCTCCCCAACAAGTGCGACTCCGCGGTGCCCGGGAGCTGCGGCTGTATCCACTCCGAGATGAACGCGCTCGTCAAGGCGCCGGGTAGCGTGCGCGACAAGGTCGTCTTCATCAGCGCGTCCCCCTGCATCATGTGCGCCAAGCTGATCATCAACTCGGGCGTCACGCACGTGTTCTACCGCAAAGCCTACCGCGACCCGTCGGGGATTGAGGTGCTGGTACAGGGCGGGGTGACGCCGGTTCTGTACGATCGATGGGTGAAGGAATGGCGATGACGGTGCCCCATGGCCGATGAGCTGGATCGCCTGTTCGGGCGACTGGTGCAGGCGCTGGCGGACACCGGTCCCGGGCGGCTCGCGGTGCCGTTCGCGACGGCCGAGCTGTACGAGCGCCTCGTGCCGTACCGCTCCAACCGGGCCAAGCTCAACGTCGCCACCCACCAGGACTACGAGATGACGGTGCTGCGCCTGCTCGCGGGCGAGCGCGGCTACGCGCGCCTCGAGCCCGGCGACGTCCAGGAGGCGCTGCAGCGGGAAGCGAAGACAGCCAACCCCGACACCGCCCTGTTCCGGAACTTCCCCGACGCCCAGGTGATGATCAACCGCATCGCCGCCGAGCGGTTCCTCAAAGGAGAGCGCGCCTACGCCCCCGCCCCCCCCCCCGCCGCCGAGCCGTCGCCCGAGCTCGAGGAGGTGGAGGGGGGGGGGAGCGAGTCCGACGAGGAACCGGTCGCCCCCTCCCACTTCTCCCTCGACGAGTCGGAGACGCGGGCCCCACAGTGCGCGTACTGTGGCGGCACCCTGCCGGCAGCCCGCAAAGTCAACTTCTGCCCTCACTGCGGCCAGCCGCCCTCGGGCGAGCTGCGCTGCCCGGCGTGCGGCAGCGAGGTGGACGTGGGGTGGGCGTACTGCGTGAGCTGCGGGCGGCCGACGGGATTCGAGTGACTGGGCAGTCGGGCGGTCAGGCGGTCGGGCGGTCGACAGCTGCGACCTATCGTGTCGCGGTGATCGCCGGGGACGGGATCGGACCGGAGGTGATCGAGGCGGCGATTCCGGTGCTCGACGCCGCCGCTCAGAAGCACGGGTTCGCCCTGGCGTGGGAGCGACTCCCCTACTCGGCCGATTATTACCTCAGGACCAAGGAAACGCTCCCCGACGCCGCGTTCCGGCACTTGCGGGATGACACGGATGCGATCTTCGTCGGCGCCCTGGGCGACCCGCGGGTGCCGGGCAACGAGCACGCCCGAGACATCCTGCTGGGTCTCAGGATTCGACTGGACCTGTACGTCAATTTCCGTCCGGTGCGACTGCTGCACCCCGATCTTTGCCCTCTTCGCCCTGACCACCCGATCGATTTCGTCATCTTCCGCGAGAACACCGAGGGCGTTTACCTGGGCAGGGGCCGCGTCGAGGGAGGGAAGTACATCGCGGAGGAGGTGAACACGGTGGGCGGCGTGCAGCGCATCATTCGCGCCGCGTTCGAGTGGGCCAAGGGGCACGGCCGCACCGTCGTCACGATGAGCGACAAATCGAATGCCGTGCCCGCACACCGGATCTGGCAGGAGAAATTCAAGGAGATCGCGGCGGAGTACCCGAGCATCACCGCCGAGCACCGCTACATCGACACGCTGGCGCTCGAGCTGGTGCGGGAGCCCGAGCGTTTCCAGGTGATCGTCACCAACAATCTGTTCGGCGACATCGTGTCCGATCTCGCAGCGGGTCTGGTGGGCGGGCTCGGCTTCGCGGCGAGCGCCAACCTGCATCCCGGGCGTCCTGGACTGTTCGAGCCGGTGCACGGCTCGGCACCGGCCCTCGCAGGCAAGGGGATGGCGAACCCGCTGGCGGCGATCCTGGCCGGGGCGCTCATGTTCGAGCAGCTCGGTCAGGCGGAGGCGGCACGCGCGGTCGAGGGGGCGGTGCGGGCGGCGCTCGCGGCGGGCGCGAGAACGCCGGACGTCGGCGGGACGGCGACGACGCGGGAGGTGGCCGAGGCAGTATATTCCGCTTTCTGATGAAGACTCAAGGCTCCGCCACAGACGTCGTCTTCCTCTCCGGAGTCCGCACCGGCTTCGGAAGTTTCGGTGGCACGCTCAAGGACCTTTCAGCGATCGACCTCGGGGCCGTCGCGGCGAAGCACGCGCTCGAACGGGCGGGCGTTCCCGCCCGGGAGATCGGCCACACCGTCTTCGGCAACGCCCTGCAGACATCGGCCGACGCCATCTACTGCGCGCGTCATATCGGCCTCAAGGCCGGCCTGCCGATCGAGGTGCCCGCCGTCACCGTCAACCGGCTGTGCGGCTCCGGGTTCGAAGCGATCACGCAAGGCGCGCAGCTCATCCTGCTCGGCGAGGCTGACGCCGTGCTCGCGGGAGGCACCGAGTCGATGAGCCAGGCGCCCCACGTGGTGCGCGGCGCCCGTTGGGGCATCCGGCTCGGCCCCCCCGCCCCGCTCGAAGACGTGCTGTGGGAGGCGCTGAAGGATCCGCAGTGCGGCCTCTCGATGGCCGAGACCGCCGAGCATCTCGCTGAACGCTACAAGCTCAACCGCAAGGAAGTGGACGAGGTGGCCCTCGCCTCGCAACAGCGTGCCAAGGCGGCGTGGGACGCCTGCGTGTTCCAGGACGAGGTCGTGCCGGTGACGGTCCCAAGTAAAGGGAAGAAGGGCGAGACGTCAGAGTTCCGGGCCGACGAGCACATGCGACCCGGCACCACGCTCGAGGTGCTGTTGTCGCTGAAGCCCTACTTCAAGAAGGACGGGCTCGTCACCGCCGGGAACGCCTCGGGGATCGTGGACGGCGCGGCGGCGACGGTGATCGCCGGCGCGGACTTCGCGCGAGCGCACGGCTTGAAGCCGCTCGGGCGCCTGGTCGCGTGGGCGGTGGTCGGCGTGGAGCCGGAGTATATGGGGATCGGCCCCGCGCCGGCGGCGCGCAAGGCCCTCGCCAAGGGCGGGATGCGGCTCGAGGAGATGGACCTGGTCGAAGTGAACGAGGCGTTCGCTCCCCAGTACCTCGCCGTCGAGCGGGAGCTTGGCCTCGACCGCGCCAAGACCAACGTCCACGGGGGCGCCATCGCGATCGGGCACCCGCTCGCCGCAACGGGGACGCGGATTACGCTGCACCTGCTGCACGCCCTGCGGCAGCGCAAGGCGCGCTTCGGCCTGGGCTCCGCCTGCATCGGCGGCGGGCAAGGCGCCGCCGTCATCGTGGAAGCCTTTCCGGCCTGAAGCAGGAGGAATCCCAGATGGGCAGCATTCTGCTACCCGCGATCGGCGCCATCTTGCTCTACCTCTTTTCGGGGTTGCGCGTGCTGCGGGAATACGAGCGCGCGGTCTACTTCTTTCTCGGCCGGTCCTGGGGCGCCAAGGGACCAGGGCTGATCTACCTGCCGCCCCTGTTCGCCAAGATGCAGAAAGTCTCGCTGCGCGTGGTCGCGCTCGACATCCCCCCGCAGGACGTGATCACCCGCGACAATATCTCCCTCAAGGTGAACGCCGTGCTCTATATGCGGGTCAGGGACTCGGTGAAAGCCGTCATCGGGGTCGAGAACTATCTGTACGCCACGAGCCAGCTCGCTCAGACCACGCTCCGCTCCGTTTTGGGAGAAACGCAGCTCGACGAGCTACTGATGAACCGCGAAAAGATCAACGACATCTTGAAGAACATCATCGACAAACGGACCGAGGACTGGGGCGTCGAGGTCTCCGCCGTCGAAGTGAAAGACGTGGATCTGCCGCCCGAGATGAAACGAGCGATGGCACGACAAGCGGAAGCCGAGCGGGAGCGGCGGGCGAAAGTCATCAACGCCGAAGGCGAGCTGCAGGCATCCGAGAAGCTGGCGCAGGCGGCGCACATCATCGGCACCGAGCCCGCCGCGATCCAGCTGCGTTACCTGCAAACCGTCACGGAGATCGCCTCCGAGAACAACTCCACGACCATTTTCCCGATCCCCATCGATCTGTTCAAGGGGTTGCTTGAGGCGATCGCGAAGCGACCCGAGGCCGCCACCCCTCCCGCCTTGCCCCAAAGAGCCTCGGGCGAGGCCCTGCCGCAGAGCCGGAGCGAGGAGAAGGTCAAAGCCTAGGATGGCTGGCGAGCTGATCGGTCGCGAGGCGCTGGAGCGCATCATTCAGCGCGCAGCCGAGCTCCAGGCGGGCGAGCGAGACGTCGGCGAGGGGCTGACCCGCGACGAGGTCATCGCGTTGGGCAAGGAGGTCGGGATTCCGGCGCGCCACCTGCAGCAGGCGCTGCTCGAGGAGCAGACCCGCACCTTGCTCGAGGCAGGGCACGGACCCTTGGCCTGGCTCGCCGGGCCCGCCGCTCTCGCGGCCGCCCGCGTCGTCCCGGGCGAGCACGCCGCCCTCGAGCGCGCGCTCGCGTCCACGCTCGAGCGGGAAGAGCTGCTCCAGGTGAAGCGGCGCTTCGCGGACCACGGCACCTGGGAGCCGAAGGCGGGAGCGTTCGCTTCGCTGCAGCGGGCGCTGGGCGCCGGCGGGAAGCGGTTCGCGCTCGCCCGCGCCGCCGAACTCGCCGCCGGCGTGACCCAGCTCGAGACCGGGTTCTGTCACGTCCAGCTGCGCGCCGCCGTCCGCAACCTGCGTCGCCAGCGTCTCGCCGCCGCGGGCGCCCTGCTCACTTTCGGCGTGCTCGCGACCGCCCTGGCGCCGGCCCTGGGCGTGCTGTTCCCGTGGGCGGTCGTGCCCGCGGTCGCCGCCGCCCTCGCGGCGCTGGCCTACGCCCGCGGCCACCGGCGGGACAACGAGCAGGTGCATGTGGCGCTCGAGCAAGTGCTCGATCGGCTCGAGCGCCGTGACGCCCGGCCGGAAGGCCCGCTCCCCCTTCCCGGACCCGCCGCCGCGGTCGGGCGGCTCGCCGAGGAGTTGCGCGGGTGGCTGCGCCCATGACCGAGATCCGCCGCGTGGGTGTGCTGGGGTGCGGCCTCATGGGCACGGGCATCGCCCAAGTGGCCGCGGCCGCGGGCTACGAGACGCTGGTGCGGGACGTCGCGCCCGAGATCTGGAGCCGCGCGCGGGCCAACATCGAGAAGTCCCTCGCCAAGCTCATCGAGAAGGGGAAGCTCACCGCCGCCGATCGGGACGCGACCCTCAAGCGTCTCGCCTTTACCACCGCCACCCGCGACCTCAAGGCGTGCGACATCGTCCTTGAGGCGGTCACCGAGGACTTGGAGCTCAAGAACGCCCTCTGGAAGGAGCTCGACCAGGTGTGCGGGCCGGCGACTATCTTCGCCTCGAACACCTCCAGCCTCACCATCGCGGCCATGGCCGCGGCGACCAAACGCGGCGATCGCTTCGTCGGGTTGCACTTCTTCAATCCCGTGCCGCTGATGCAGCTCGTCGAGGTCGTGCGCACGGTCACGACCTCGGACGACACGTACGCGCGCGCGTTCGCCTTCGCCAAGTCCCTGGGCAAGGAGCCCGTCGCCGCGAAGGACGCGTCCGGGTTTCTCGTGAATCTGCTGCTCGTGCCGTACCTGCTCGACGCCGTGCGGGCCGTGGAGCGCCACGTCGGCAGCGTGACGGACATCGATCGGGCGATGCAGCTCGGCTGCGGCCACCCCATGGGCCCGCTCACCCTGCTCGACTTCGTGGGGCTCGACACTACGCACAAGATCGCGGAGATCATGTTCCACGAATACCGCGAGGCGAAATACGCGCCGCCCCCGCTGCTCAGACGCATGGTCCTCGCGGGGATGATGGGCCGGAAGAGCGGGAAGGGGTTCTACGACTACTCCGTGGACCCACCGGCCTCATCCGACCTCGGCCTGTAGCGCGCTCAACCCGCCGCCGCCCTCCCAGGAGCCCCCGTGCACATCTTCGGCTACGACTGGCCTCGCCTGCACGCCGCGCTGAACGACCTCCCCGCGGCCCTGCTGTTCGCGACCGTGCTGTTCGACCTCGGCGCCTGGGTCACCAAGCGGGAGTCGCTCCGAGCGGCGGCGCTGTGGACGCTGTGGGCGGGCGTCGTGGGTGGGTGGGCGGCCGTCGTCGCCGGTCTCCAGGCCGAGGAAGCGATCGAGCACGGCGAGGCGCTTCACGAGCTGATGGAAGACCACGAAACGCTCGCGCTCGTGACGATGGGCATCTTCACGGTGGTGCTCGCCTACAAGCTGTTCCGCCGCGGCCGTCTCTCGCCTCGCGAAGAGCTCGCCTTACGCACGCTCTCGCTCGCGGGCTTCGTCACGGTCATCTGGACCGCGCGGCTCGGCGGTAAGATGGCGTTCGAGCACGCCGCCGGCGTGCCCACGGCGGCGATGCAGGCGGAGCTCCAGGACCGCGCGAAGGCGCACGAGCACGGGGGCCACGAGGGGGAGCCGGAGCACTAATGGCAATGCGGAATGCCAAATGCGGAATGCGGAATGCACGTAAGCCGCCCCTTCGATTCCGCATTCCGCATTTCGCATTCGCCATTTGCTTCTTGTCGTCCTGCTCCCCCGTCACCACCCGCCCCGACTTCCCCCCGTTCCCCCAGGCGACGAGCGTCGTCCTCATGGCCCGGCGCGAACGGATCATTCCGATCCTCGCGACACTCGTGGCGGCGGAGAGCCTGCGGGTGCGGCGGGCGAGCCCGGTGGACGGGTACTTGGAGACCGACTGGTACGACACGCGGACGCACCGCTCCTTCCGGGACGGCGCGTACATCCCTGATCTCGCTCACGCCGTGAAGCTGCGCTGCTGGGCCGACCCCTACGTCCCGAGCGAGACCATTCTCACGATCGAAGCCGCCTATCGTCCCCGCTACGACCCGTCGCGGACGGAGCGGGATCTGGAAGCCGCCGTGCCCGAGGGGCACGACGGGTACGCGCTCGCGGCGAAGCTCTTGGCCCAGGTGAAGGAGAAGTTCGCTACGCCCCCACGAGCGAGCGCACCCAGCGGTCCATGACGGCGAGCTCCAGGACGGCGTCGCGACATGGCCCGTTGGGCAGCTGCATCGTGAGCCCCAGCACCGGCAGCTTCCCCGCGACGTCCCGCAGGCCCGTCATCATGTCCCGCTCGCACGCCACCGCGACGACCGCCCGCGGCCGCCGCTCGCGGATCACCCGTCGAGCGAGCTGGCCGCGCGTGGCGACAAAGACGGGCACGTCGTAGCGGCCGGCGATCGCGAGCACGCCATCCAGCGCCTGCTTCGAAAGACAGCGGGGAATCAGCACGAGCAGCTCTCCCCTGCCGACCCGCCGCCGGCGCCGCTCCGCCAGGGCGTTGTAGACGTCGATCGCCGCATGCTCCACCCAGTCCCGCCTGCCGAACACCCGGGCCACGAGCGAGGTCAGGTTCATCAACCGGAGGTACGGACCCCGCTCGAGCAAGCCCTCGGGCAGCAGGGCGACGCCCCCATAGAAGGAAAGCAGCAGGACGCCGAACCAGACGCTTGCGACCGCTACGCCAGCGGCCAGGGCCCAGGCGAGGATCACGGGGAGCGCGGCGGCCACGAGCGTCAGGCGTGGCGCCAGCAGGTACAAGACCCCCGCGAGCGCGACCAAGCCGGCGCAGATGGTCAGCGCTGCATAGCGGAAGAAGAGGCCGGGGAGAGCGGAGAAGTCGCCACCGTTCGGAAGGGCGCGACCGTCCCATTCATCCCACTCGTGTCCCAGACGACGGTCGGTCTCGATGTGGATGAGCTGGGCGCGCGACGTTTCAGGCATGGCTCGTCAAGCATCACCCGGGCCCTGGGCCGTGTCAAGAAGAATCGTGCATGGTAAGTTTTGAGCCGTGACAAACCCGGCGCTCCTGACCGATCCCCGCATCCGCGCCGCCTACTCCGAAGGCGCCGGGATTTACCGGATGGTGCCCGCCGGCGCGGCCGTCGTGCAGGGCGTCGAAGAGCTGCAGCGGCTGGTGCGCTGGGCGGGGGACACGCGGACGCCGCTCGTGCCCCGCGGCGCGGGCAGCGGGATGCCGGGCGGCAGCGTCGGCCGCGGCGTGGTGGTGGACCTGAGCCAAGGGTTCCGCTGGTTGGCGCCGAACTGGGGCAAGCGCACGCTCTGGACCGGCGCGTCAGTGACCTGGACTCAGCTGAACGATGCGGCCCGCCCCTTCGGTCTGCGCCTGCCCCCCGACCCATCGTCCGGGGCCTTCGCGACCGCCGGCGGCATGGTGGCCACCAACGCAGCCGGCCCGCGCTCGGTGCGGTGCGGCAGCGTGCGCAATTGGGTCGAGGCCGTCGAGGTGGTCGAGCATGACGGCGCGAGCCGCCGGGTGGAGCGGGGTGTGCACGGGACCGCGCGCTGGCACCTGGAGCCCGCCATGATTGAGCTCGTGCGCCGGCGCTTCCCGCGTACGCGCAAGAGCTCCAGCGGCTATGCCCTGGACCGCTACGCCGACACCGCCGACGAGCTGGACCTGCTGATCGGGTCGGAAGGCACGCTGGCGCTGGTGACCGCGGTCGAATGGCGGCTCGAGCCGATTCCCACGGACGTGGGCGGCGCGGTGCTCGGCTTCGCGAGCCTCGAAGCCCTCACTGAGGCGGTGCCGTACCTCGTCGCCCTCAACCCGTCGGCGGTCGAGCTGCTGGACGGGACGTTCTTGACATTGGTGCGCGAAGCGGGGCAGGAGCTGCCTGCCGAGCTGGCGGGAGGGGGGCTCCTGCTGGTGGAGTTCGAGCGCGACACGGCGGCGGCCGCCCGCGGCGCCGTGGGAGATGCCGTCCGGGGGTTGAAGGCGCTCACCGTTCACGTGGAGACGGCGGTCGACCGCGCGGCGCTGGAGCGGGTGTGGGCGGTGCGCCGCCTGGCGAGCCCCGCGCTGGCGCGGCTCCCCGAGACGCAACGCTCGCTCCAAGTGGTCGAGGACGGCTGTGTGCCGCTCGAGCGGTTGGGCGCCTACGTCGGCGGCATCCGCGCGGCGGCGGAGCGGCATGGCATCGCCGTGGCCATCTTCGGACACGCCGGCGACGGCCACGTCCACGTCAACGCGCTCCCCGACACCACGCGGCCCGGGTGGAAGGAGGCGCTCGCGGCCCTGTACGACGCGGCCACGCAGCTGCTGCTGGACCTGAGGGGAGTGCCGAGCGGCGAACACGGGGTGGGGCGGCTGCGGGCCGGTGTGCTGGAGCGGTTCTACGGGCCCGAGGTCATGGAGTTGTTCCGCGCCCTGAAGCAGGCGTACGACCCGCTCGGTGTGTTCAATCCCGGCGTGATCCTGCCGGCGACCGACTGGGCGCCGCTCGCCGACTTGAAGATCGGGCCGGACGCGGCGCCCATTCCCGACGACATCGCCCGCCGCCTGCGGGAGACGGAGCGCAACGCCGCCTGGGGAACACCGAAGGTCGACCTGGCTACTCCAGGACCCAACGCCTAGCCCCCGACACCAGATGGAAATCTTCCGCGCCCCGCGCGTCATGGCGGGGCGACGCCTCGGACGGAGAGCGGCTCGCCGAGTACGCGGGGCGGGTCTGCTACATGAGCCAGCACAACCCGGTCAACCGCACGACCGCCGAATATCTGGAGAACATCAAGAAGCAAGGGCACGGCTCGGTACTGGAGCACGCGGTCTACGTGCTGCTGATCGAGGGCATCTCCCGCTCCTGCTCGCACGAGCTGGTGCGCCACCGGGCCGGCTTCGGGTACTCCCAGCTCTCGCAGCGCTACGTGGACGAGTCGCACGCGGCGTTTGTCATGCCGCCCGCGATTCAGGGCGACCCGCACCTGGAAGCGGACTGGGAGCGGGAAGTGGCGGACGCGCAGGCCGCTTACGTGCACGCCGTCGAGGCGCTGCTGGAGCGCTACGCCTGGGTGAGCGACAAGGTGCACCGGCGCAAGCTGGCGCGCGAAGCGGCGCGGAGCGTGCTTCCCAACGCCACCGAGGTCAAGATCGTCGTGTCGGGCAACGCGCGCGCGTGGCGCACCATGCTCGAGCTGCGCTGCGGCGAGGGCGCCGAGCTCGAGATCCGGCGCCTGGCGGTCGCCTGTCTCCGCGCGCTCGAGCGAGAAGCGAGCGCGCTGTTCTCCGACTTCGAGATCTACGTCGCCGCCGACAAGGAAGAAGCCGCGCGCGTCGGGTATCACAAAGTTTGAGACATCAGACATCAGACGTCAGACATCAGTCTACCGTCTCGCGATTTCTGATGTCTGACGTCTGACGTCTGATGTCTGATTTCCCTATTGCGCATCTCGCCGGCGTTTCGTATTGTCTACGCGAGAGCGCTTCTCGATTCACAGACCGCACACGCGGCCTTTTTTGTAGGAGGTCACCCGAGACCACATGCGAATCGGTCTCGCCTACAACCAGAAACCGGACTCCAGCAGCGCCGACGAACCTTCGAGTACGAGCGATGCGTTCGCCGAGTGGGACGAGCCCGCTACCATCGACGCGGTGGCGCGCGCCCTCGCAAGCTTCGGCAGCGTGACCCGCCTCGAGGCCGACGAGTCCTTCCCGCACCAGCTCGCTCTCGCCCGTCCCGACATCGTCTTCAACATGGCGGAGGGCCTGCACGGCCTGAACCGCGAGTCCCTCGTCCCCGCGATCTGCGAGTATCTCAACGTCCGCTACACCGGCAGCGACCCGCTCGCGCTGGCGCTCGCGCTGCACAAGGCCCGCGCCAAGGAGCTGCTCGCCTACCGCGGCGTGCCGACGCCGCCGTTCGCGTGCGTGGAGCGTGTGGACGACATCGCCGGCGTCACGCTGCCGTACCCGGTGTTCGTGAAGCCGGTGGCCGAGGGGTCGAGTAAGGGCATATTCGCCAGCAACTTGTGCGAATCCCCGGCGCAGCTCGCCCTGCGCGCCGCTGCCCTGCTCGAGCGCTACGCCGAGCCGGTGCTCGTCGAGACCTACCTGCCGGGCCCCGAGTTCACAGTCGCGATCCTGGGCAACGGACCGGAGGCGTACTGCCTGCCGGTCGTCGGCTTCGACTTTTCCGCGCTCCCCGCGGGCGCCCCTCCGGTATACGGCTACGAAGCGAAGTGGGTGTGGGACACTCCCGAGCGGCCGCTCGCGATCTTTCAGTGCCCCGCCCCGATCCCGGCGGCCCTGTGCAGCGAAGTGGAGCGCACGGCGCTCGACGCCTACCACGCCCTCGGTTGCCGCGATTGGTGTCGCGTGGACATCCGCGTCGACCGATTCGGCGTCCCCAACATCCTCGAGCTGAACCCCCTTCCCGGCATCATCCCCGACCCGGCGATGAACTCCTGCTTTCCCAAGGCTGCCCGGGCGGCGGGGCTTTCCTACGACGAGCTGATCCGGGAAGTGGTGCACATCGCCTGGCGCCGCGTGACGGGAGGAGCCGTTTGCGGCGACGCGGCGACCCGGAACAGCGTCTCCCTCCCCCTGCCTGAACGCGCGGCGGTCACCGCGTGAGGGTCGTCATCCTGTACGATCCCGGCGCCGAGGACTGGACCGTCGAGGACGTCCGCGGCGTCATGAAGGCCGTCAACCAGGTCGGGCAGATCTTCGGAGCGCTGGGGCATGCCGTCCGCCGCGCCCCGGTTCGGCACGACATGCGCTGGTTTCAGCTGGCGCGGGGGGCCGGCCTGGTCTTCAACCTGTGCGAGGGGGTGCACGGCCGGAGCGAGTGGGAAGAGCACGTGGTGGCCGCGCTCGAGTTCGCCGGCGTCCCGGTCACGGGCGCCGGCGTCTGGACGATCGCGGCCTGCCGCCGCAAGGCGATGGCCAACGCGATCCTCGCCCAGGCGGGTCTGCCGATCCCACGCTGGACCGTGGCTCAGGGCAAGATCGAGGACGACTTCCCGCTCCCCGCCATCGTCAAGCCCGCCGCCGAGGACGCAAGCGCCGGACTCGACCGCGGCTCGGTGGTCGTGGACCGGAGAGCGTTGCGCGCGCGGGTGGCCGCGATGACCGAGCGGTTCGATGAGGTCCTGGTGCAGGAGTACGTCCCCGGGCGCGAGTTCAACGTCGGGTTCGTAGGCGGCCGAGCCCTGCCGCTCGCCGAGATCGATTTCTCGGCGATGCCCCCGGGGAGCTGGCCGATCCTCACGTATGCGGCGAAGTGGGACAGGGGCTCCCCCGACGACCTGGGGAGCGTCCCCGTGTGCCCGGCCGACATCCCTCAGAAGCTGGCGGACCGCCTGGTGCGGCTGGCCGAGTCGGCGTGGCGGGCGATGCAGGGGAAGGGCTACGGCCGCGTGGATCTGCGCCTGGACGCGCAGGGTCGTCTCTGGGTGCTCGAGGTCAACCCGAACCCCGACCTCAACGACGACGCCGGGCTGTCGCGCATGGCCCAGGCGGCGGGGTGGGACTACGCGGAACTGGTGCGGCGGATTGCCGAGGTCGCGCTCCGCGAGGCGCAGGGCGCCAAGGCGGCGCGTGAATTGCTCGCTCCGTCCCGTCGGTCGCGCGCAGCGCGCACGGCTTGAGCGGGTGACGGCGGCCGCCGGCGTGTTTCGCCCGGAGGAGGTCGCCACCGCCGTGGAGCTGCTGGACGCGAGCTTGGACGGCGACGACGACTACCGCTTCCTCGGCGCGTACGACGCCGACGACCTCGTTGGCTACGCCTGCTGGGGGCCGACGCCCGGGACGGTGGCGACCGCCGACCTGTACTGGATCGTCGTGGACGCCGGCCGACAGGGCCGTGGTATCGGGACGACGCTACTCTCGGCCGTCGAAGAGCAGCTGAAGGCCGACGGCTCTCGGCTGATCGTCGTCGAAACGTCGTCGCGCGCCGACTACGCGCCGACGCGCGCGTTCTACGAGCGGCGCGGCTACGGGCGGGTCGCCACGATCCCGGATTACTACGCGCCGGGCGACGACCTGGTGATCTACCTCAAGGACCTGGGGCATGGAGTCCTGGCAAGAACTACTGCGTAGACGCAGCGTCGCGTCGCTGGAGGCGCTGGTGGCGAAGTTCGGGGCCGAGCACTTCCCCGATCTCGAGCAGCTGCGCCAGGCGGTGGAGAACTTCGAGTTCCGCATCGCGCCCGCGATGGTGGACCTCATCAAGTCCCCAGGCGACCCGATCTGGCGGCAGTACGTGCCGGACCTGCAGGAGCTCGAGGTGCACGACGGGCTCGTGGATTCGCTCGCCGAGGACGCGCACTCGCCCGTCCCCAACATCACTCACCGCTACCCCGACCGGGCGCTCTTCCTCGTCTCGCCGGTGTGCGCCTCGTACTGCCGCTTCTGTACCCGGCGCCGCAAAGTGGGAGACCCGAGCAAGATCCCCATGTCGCAGCTCGAGTCCGGGTTCCGGTACCTCGAGGAGCACAGCGAGATCCGCGACGTCATCCTCTCGGGCGGCGACCCGCTGCTCCTCTCCGACCGGCGTATCGAGGACATCCTCAAGCGGCTGCGCGCGATCCCGCATCTCGAGGTGCTCCGCATCGGCAGCCGCATCCCCTGCCACCTCCCGGAGCGGATCACGCCGGAGCTGTGCGACATCCTCAAGAAGTACCACCCGCTCTACATCAACACCCATTTCAATCACCCCGACGAGTTGACGCCGGAGGCCGTCAAGTGCCTTGGCATGCTGGCGGACGCCGGCATCCCGCTCGGCTGCCAGACCGTGCTCCTCAAGGGCGTGAACGACGACCCGGCGGTGATGAAATCGCTGATGCATAGGCTGCTCGCCGCGCGGGTGCGTCCTTACTACATCTATATGTGCGACCAGGTCGCGGGCGCCGAGCACTTTCGCACCACGGTCGCGAAGGGCCTCGAGATCATCCAGGCGCTGCGCGGTTGGACCTCCGGGCTCGCCGTGCCGCACTTCGTGATCGACGCGCCGGGCGGCGGTGGCAAGATCCCGCTCTTGCCCGAGTACGTCGTGAAGCTCACCGATAAGGAAGTCGTGCTCCGCAATTATGCCGGCAAGGTGTACCGCTACAAGCAGCCCAAGAAGGAGCAGCCGAAAGCGCCACCGCTCGAGCCGGTCCTCGTCGGGTAACGGGAAACGGGTGCCTCACCCCCGTTCCCCCTCTCCGCAACGCGGAGAGGGGGCCAGGGGGAGAGGCTTTCGTTTCCCGATAGGTTTAGCCCATGCGCGCCATGCTCCTCGACGCTCCCCGCCGGCCCCTGCGCTCGGTGGACGTCCCCCGTCCCGAACCGGGACCCGGGCAAGTGCTGGTCGCAGTCGAGGCCTGCGGTGTGTGCCGCACCGACCTGCACGTGGCGCACGGCGAGCTGCCCGACCCGAAGCTTCCACTCGTGCTCGGCCACGAGATCGTGGGCACGGTGGCCGCGGTCGGAGCGGGCGCGGACGTCGCCGTCGGCGATCGCATCGGCGTACCCTGGCTGGGGTGGACGTGCGGCGCGTGCCGATATTGCCGGACGGGGCGCGAGAACCTGTGCGACCGCGCCCGCTTCACCGGCTACCAGCTCGACGGCGGCTACGCCGAGTACACCGTCGCGGACGCCCGCTACGCCTTCCCGCTCCCGCCCGCCTATCGTGATGCCGCGGCCGCGCCGCTCTTGTGCGCCGGACTCATTGGCTACCGCTCGCTCGTCGCCGCGGGGGACGGAGAGCGGCTCGGTCTCTACGGCTTCGGGGCCGCGGCCCACATCGTGGCCCAGGTGGCCCGCTACCAGGGACGCCGCGTCTTTGCTTTCACACGCGCGGGAGACGTAGCGGCCCAGGCGTTCGCGCGCGAGCTCGGCGCCGTGTGGGCGGGGGATTCCGAGGCGACGCCGCCGGAGCCGCTGGACGTGGCCATCCTGTTCGCTCCCGTGGGCGCGCTCGTCCCCACCGCGCTGCGGGCCGTCGTGAAGGGCGGAACCGTCGTGTGCGCCGGGATCCACATGGGCGACATTCCGTCGTTTCCCTACGAGCTGCTGTGGGGCGAGCGCGTGGTCCGGTCGGTGGCGAACCTCACGCGCCGGGACGGCGAAGAGTTCCTGGCGCTCGCGCCTGCCGTGCCGGTGCGCACCACCATCGAGCGCTTCCCGCTCGAACAGGCGAACGAGGCGCTCGAGCGCCTGCGCGCCGGGACCGTGCGCGGGGCGGCGGTGCTCGTCGTCCGGGGCCGCACGCCATGAGCGACTACGACGTGGCGGTCGTGGGCGCCGGCCCCGCCGGCTCCGCGGCCGCCCTAGCGCTCGCGCGGCGCGGCGTCCGCGTGGCCCTGCTCGATCGCGAGTCCCTGCCCCGTTACAAGACATGTGGTGGCGGCGTCGTGTACCGCGCGGTCCGGATGGCGGGGCTCGACTTGAGCTCGGTGATCGAACGATCCTGCCACCGCGCAGTCCTCTACCTCCACGACGTCGGCCTTCGCTTTGCCGTGCGGCGCGAGCGGCCGCTCCTCAGCATGACGATGCGCGATCGCCTGGACCTGTTCCTCGTCGAGGCGGCGGTCCGAGCGGGGGCGAAGCTCCTGGCGCCGTGTCGCGTGCGGGAGCTCGTCCAGGACGGCGCACGCATCCGACTCGGCTTGGACCGGGGAGCGCTGCATGCGGATTTCGTCATCGCGGCCGACGGCGCGATCGGCGATGTGACACGCCTGGCCGGGTGGCGCGACGACCGCCGCGCGATCCCCGCCCTCGAGTACGAGGTGCCCGTGGACGACGCCACGCTCTCCCGCTTCGCGCAGGAGCCCCGGTTCGACGTGGGGACGGTGCCGCACGGCTACGCGTGGGTCTTCCCCAAGGCCGCGCACCTCTCGGTCGGAGTCCTGAGCTCGCGGCGGGGGGAGGGCGCGCGGGATCTCCACGACCGGGTGGCCGCGTATCTCGCGCTCACCGGGATCACCGCGCGCGGGGAGGCGCAGCGCCACGGATACGTCATTCCCGTGCGGCGGCGTTCGGGGTCGCTGGTGCGGGGCCGCGTCCTCGCGGTCGGCGACGCGGCCGGCCTGGCCGACCCGCTCACCGCCGAAGGAATCAGCTTCGCGATCGAGAGCGGAAGAATCGCCGGAGAAGCCCTGGCGTGCGGGACGGGCGACCCCGAAGTTGTGCGCACGCTGTACCACGCGGGCCTCGGGCGGGAGGTGCTGCCGCAGCTACGGGCGGCGCGGTGGCTCGCCGCCTTGCTGTACGATTGGCCTGCCGCGAGGCGGTGGGTGTTTCGGCGCTACGGCCAGCTCGTGACGGAAGCCATCGCCGATGCCTTCCTCGGCGGTGGACCCGGCTACCGCCACATCCCGCGACGCGTGCTGCGCCGGCTGGCCCGCCAGTCCGACTAAGGCAGTTGCCAGATCTCCACGCGGTTGCCGGTGAAGATCGGGATGAGCACGCGGTTCCGCTTGGCGTCGTAGCCGATGTCGGCCGGGCTCGGCACGCCGGTGATCAGCTTCACTTCCTGGCCGGTCTCGTAAGCGGAGACCGTCGAGTCGGTCCAGCTCGACGCGAGGAGCCGCCCTCCTGCGATCACGACTCCGTCGAATCCCCCCGGACCTTTGGCGATCACCTTCGGCGCCTTGTCCTCCGGCTTCCACGCGAGCACCGATTTTCCGCCGAACTCGACGATGACGAAGCGCTTCCCGGCGGGATCGAGGGCGATACCGTTGGGTCGGCCGAGGGTGTCGCCGCGCACGGCGACGGTCACGGTCCGGTCGGGCCCGATGCGGAAGAGGCGATCGGGACCGGGATGCAACACGTTGCCGACGTCGTCGAACCGGATTCCCGTGTCGGTGATGTACAGGGCGCCGGTCGCCGTGACGACGAGGTCGTTCAAGAACACCGCGCCCAGCTTGCTCAGGCTCACGCTGTCGATCGGCGCGCCAGTCTTCGCGTTGAACGCTCGCACCACGTCGATGTCGGCCACCCACAGCGTGTCTCCCGCGAGCGCCATGCCCTTGGGCGCGTTGAGGACCGTTCCCGCGCGTCCCCCCTCGATGAACTTCAGGTTCTCGACCGCTCCGTCCGGCTTGACGCGGCTGATGAACCCGTTGTTGTCCTTCGCCAACGGGCCGCCGTTGATGTTGGAGACGAAGTAGATGTCCTGCGTGGTGTCGTGCAGCACGGATTCCGGCGTGAGGAACCCGGTGACGGTGAGGACTTTCGTCGCCGCCGGTGGCGGCGCGGGTGGCGGCGGCGTGGGGGCCGCTGCGGGCGTGGCCACGACTGAAGCCGTGGAGTCCGCCGCGGAGCGCTTCTCGATCGGCCTGCACCCCGCGCCCAGGAGGGCGAAGCCGACAGCCAGGATCATGGTTCTCATGACGCCTTCGCCTCCTCCAGTTCCTTCTTGCGTGCCTCGGCCACCTTGTGCGCGGCCTCGGGCGGCACCTCTTGGTACACGTGGAACTTCTGCCGGTAGGTGCCCCGGCCGTGCGTGAGGGAATGTAGCGTCGTTGCGTAGCGGTCGAGCTCCGCTTCGGGGACGAGCGCCCTCACCTTCGTGAGGCGCCCGTCCTTATCGCTGCCCAGGATGTGCCCGCGGCGCGCCGACAGGTCGCCCATCACGGCACCCAGGTATTCGTCGGGCGTCGACACCTCGAGCTCGAGGATCGGCTCAAGCAGGGTCGGCCTGGCGTTGGGACTCACGCTCCGGAACGCGAGGATCCCGGCCATCTTGAACGACTGCTCGTTCGAGTCCACGTCGTGATAGGAGCCGTCGTACAGTTCGACCTTGAAGTCCACGACGGGATATCCCGCCACGGGGCCGCGCGCCGCCGCTTCCTGGACCCCGCGCTCGACGGCGGGGATGTACTGGCGCGGAATCACGCCGCCCACGATCTCGTCGGCGAACTGGATGCCCGAGCCTCGCGGCAGCGGTGCGATCCGGATCCAACAATCGCCGTACTGCCCGCGGCCGCCCGTCTGCTTCTTGTGCTTCCCTTGCCCTTCCGCCCTGCCCTTGAAGGTCTCGCGGTAGGCGATCTTCGGCTTGGTGATCTGGGCGTGCACCCCGAACTTGCGCGCCAGCCGCCCCACGATGATCTCGAGGTGGCGCTCCCCCAGCCCGCGGATCAGCGTCTGCTGCAGCTCGCCGTTGTACTCGTGCTGGAACGTCGGGTCCTCCTCGTGCAGCTTGTGCAGCCCGTTCGAGAGCTTCTCTTCCTCGCCGCGTTGCTTGACCTCGATCGCCTCGGTGAGCACCGGCTCCGGGAAGGGAATCTTCGGGAGCACGAGCGCCACCTCCCGGGTGGAGAGGGTGTCATTGGTGTGCGTGTCCCGGAGCTTCGCGACCACACCGATGTCCCCGGCGTGCAGCTCCGCGACTTCCACGCGGTCCTTCCCCACGGTGACGCACAGGTGATTCAGCTTTTCCACCGCTTCGCGCGGGGCGTTGTAGACATCCTGGCCGTTCTTGACGGTCCCCGAGTAGACCCGGAAGAACGTCACGTCGCCCACGTGCGGCTCCGAGATCGTCTTGAAGACCTGCGCCGCGAACCGGCCTCCGTCGTCCGCCGGCAGCGTCACTTTCTCCGCGCTCCCCCACTTGTGCGCTTCGACCGGCGGGCGCTCCCCCGGGTGCGGAAACAGCTCGACCATCTTGGAGAGCAGGGCGCGAGTGCCGTATGTCAGCTCGGCGGCGCCGCAGAACAGCGGATACAGCTCGCCGCGTCCCATCCCCGCTTTCATGGCCGCGATTGCCTCGTCCCGCCCGATCTCCTCGCCGCCCAGATAGCGCTCGAGCAGCGTGTCGTCGGTCTCGGCGATGCGCTCGGTCAGCTCCTTGGCATATTGCTCGAACCGCTCAGCGTACTCCGCGGGCACATCTCCTTCGTCGTATTCCCCGGTCTTCGTGCCCTTCTTGTAGAGGTGACACTTCCGGGAGAAGAGGTTCACGATGCCGTGGAACTCGGGTCCCTCCCCAACCGGGATCTCCACCGGGATCACCTTCGGCGTGAGGGTCGCTTTGATCTGCTGGTACACCCGCTCGAAGTTCGCGTGTTCCTTGTCCATCAGGGACACGAAGAAGAGCCGCGGGATGGCGCGCTGCTCGCAGTAATCCCACACCTTCTCGGTCCCGACCTCCACGCCTCCCGTCGCCGACACGACCACCACGGCGGCATCGGCCGCGTGCACCCCCGCCAGCGCATCGCCGGTGAAGTCGAGGTACCCCGGGGTGTCGATCAGATTGAGCTTCGTCTCCATCCACTCCGCCAAGCCGAGGGCGAGGTTGATGGAGTATTTGCGTTCGATCTCGTCTGGGGTGTAGTCGGTGAGGGCCGTGCCGTCCTTCACGGAGCCGTGGCGCTTGCTCGTGCCGGCCACAAACGCGAGGGCGTCGACCAGGGACGTCTTGCCGCTCGCGCCGTGGCCGACAACCGCCACGTTGCGGATCTCCGCGGTCTTATATACGCGCATAGGCGCCGGCAGCTCCTGCTGGGGAGGAGGAAAATATGCGGCTGAAAACAGGGCGTAGGCTAGGCATAGGCTAGACGCGCAGACGCACAGTGGTGAGCAGTCAGGAGGCGGTAGGAAGAGCTCTTCCTGCGCCCTCGCATCTGTTCACCGCTGTGCGTCTGTCCGTCTAGCCGTGCATGATCTGCTCACTGACGACTCGGTCCTGTTCACTCTTGGGGACCCGGAGTGTCGCTATGCCTCCCAGCGCCATGATCGCGCCGGCCGCCACGAATGCCGCCGCATGGGAGGCGTCGTACACTCTGCCCACGCCGACCGGGCCGAGCAGCCGCCCCAGCGCCGAGAGCGCCTGCGCGGCGCCGAGCACGGTGCCCTGCTCGGTGGGATCGGCGAACACCGACACGAGCCCCGATGCCGCCGGGCCGAAGATGCTGTTCGAAAAGGCCAGGACGACCGTCCAGGCGTACAGCGCGAGAGTGCTGTGCAGCGCCGGGATCACCGCGATAGCGAGCGCCATGCCGAAGCCCCCTGCGATCAGCAGCGCCCGGTCGCCGACGCGACGGGCCAGCTTACCGAAGAGATAGCCTTGGACGAGTGCGGCGGTCGAGCCGATCACCGTGAACAGCCACCCCAGCTGCTGCTCCCGCCAGCCGAACTCCACGCCGGCCCAGAGCGGCAGCGCCACTGAATACCCGGCGAAGGCAAACGGGGCGATCGCCCATGCCGCCATCAGCGGGCCAAGTCTAGGATCGCGCAGCGCGGCCGCGATATGGGAGAGGTCCCACGCCTTGCGCGCGGTGCGGTGCTCCGCCCGCAGCGACTCCGGGAGGATGGCGTAGGCGGAGACGAAGTTCGCGAGCGATAGACCCGCGGCGACGAGCCCCGGCGCGGCGGGCCCGAGGTAATGCGCCGAGAGACCTCCCACCGCGGGCCCGAGGATGAACCCGAGCCCGAACGCGGCTCCGATCACGCCCATCCCGCGGGAGCGTTCCGCCGGCGTCGTGATGTCCGCGACGTACGCCTGCGCGGCCGAGATGTTACCGCCTGCGAACCCGGACACGACCCGCGCCAGGAACAGGATCGCGTACGAGTGCGCCGCGGCGAACAGCAGGTACCCCACCGCGTTGCACAGCATCGTTGTGAGCAGGATGGGCCGGCGCCCGACGCGGTCCGACGTACGACCGAGCACGGCGGTGGCGACGAACTGCATCAGCGAGTAGACACCCATGAGCGCGCCCAGGCCCAGGCCCCCCGCCCCCAGACGCTGCGCGTAGTACGGCAGGATCGGAATGATGATCCCGAACCCGATGAGGTCGATGAGGACCGTGAAGAAGATGACGGACAGGCGCGAGCGGGCGGCGGGCATGAGGGCGTGAAACTAGTCGGATAGGCGGATGGTCGGATAGTGGGGTGGGCTCGACCGCGAGTCCACGATCCGACCACCCGCCTATCCGCCTATCCGACGGAATCCTCCGGCTCCACCTTCAGCTCCCGCTTCTCCGTCCCCCGCACGACCTCGATGGGAATCCTGGTTCCCACGACGGCCCCGCTGAGCACCCGGTGCAGGTCGTCGATGCCCGCGACCGGTTGGCCGTTCAAGCTGACGATCACGTCACCGCGCTGCACCCCTGCCCGCGCGGCGGGGCTGCCCGCCTCGACCGAGATCACGAGGATCCCGCCCGGGACCTCGAGCGCGTGCTGGCGGATCGCGAGCCGCCGCAACGGCACGTTCTGCCCCGCGACGCCGATCCGGGCCCGGCGCACCCGCCCCTCCTTCATCAGCTGGGCCGCGACCAGCTTCGCCGTGTTGATCCCGACGGCGAAGCAGATTCCTTGCGCCGGCAGGATGACGGCCGTGTTCACCCCGATCACCTGGCCCCGGCCGTTCGCGAGCGGGCCGCCCGAGTTGCCCGGGTTGAGGGCCGCGTCGGTCTGGATCACGTCGTCGATCAGGCGGCCGCCCACCGACCGGAACGAGCGGCCGAGGGCGCTCACCACGCCCGCCGTGACGGTCTGCTGAAACCCGTAGGGATTGCCGATGGCGACGACCAGCTCGCCTACGCGCAGTGCGCGGGAATCGCCCAGCTCGGCGGCCGGCAAGTCGACGCCGTTGACGCGAATCACCGCCAGGTCGGTGTCGGGGTCATCCCCCACCAGCTCGGCGCGGAGCCGCCGCCCGTCGGAGGGCGCCACTTCGATGCTGCTCGCGTCGTGCACCACGTGGCTGTTCGTGAGCGCGAAGCCGTCCTGGGTGAAGAGAAAGCCCGAGCCGTGACCGGGCACCTCCCGCACACCGGGCCTGCCGCGGCGCCGCACGCGTTGCGCGACCTCCACCGTCACGACCGCCGGCCCGACGCGCTCCACCGCGCCGATCACGGTGCGGGAATAGGCGTCGAGCGGGGCCGTATCGCCGTCAGAAGGGTGCGGTCCCGCCGCTGGGGGATCGGGGGCGGCGCGGGCGGCATCGCTCAGGGGAGCGAATGTCAGCGGGTGCGTCATGGGTGCGCTCCGAAAGCTGGTGTCTTGGAAAACACCCGCGGGTTCCCCATTATCTGGCATGACTGCCCTGTTGTGCCTGCTCGTCGCCATGACGGCGCCCGGAGACACCGCCACCTTCGTGCTCCGCGACTTCCGCTTCGCGAGCGGCGAGACGCTGCCGGAGCTGCGACTGCATTACCTGACGCTGGGCCGTCCCCGCCGCGATGCGGCCGGCATGGTGCGGAACGCGGTGCTCATCCTCCACGGAACGGGCGGCTCGGGCAGCCAGTTTCTGTCTCCCCTCTTCGCCGGCGAGCTGTACGGCCCGGGGCAGCCGCTCGATACCGCGAGCCATTACCTCATCCTCCCGGACGACATCGGACACGGTCGCTCCTCCAAACCGAGCGACGGATTGCGCGCCCGGTTTCCACGCTACGGGTACGACGACATGGTCCTGGCGGAGTACCGGCTCGTGACCGAGGGGCTGCACGTCGACCATCTCCTACTGGTGATGGGCACGTCCATGGGATGCATGCACTCCTGGCTCTGGGCCGAGCGGCATCCCGACGTCATGGACGGGGTGGTGCCGCTCGCCTGCCTGCCCACGCAGATCGCGGGACGCAACCGGATGTGGCGCCGGCTGGTGAGCGACGACATTCGGGGGGATCCGGACTGGAACGGCGGGAACTACACGCGCCAGCCG
>WNGJ01000211.1_pt1 | contig 59431 bp, 54 predicted proteins | sample 5400611 | NCBI WGS metagenome assembly WNGJ01 (sample SAMN13153375, study PRJNA577476) | soil metagenome | isolation source: 40 cm soil or saprolite under Garry oak tree replicate 1 | place: USA:California | collected 2016-06-15 | reverse complement strand
TCTTCGAGCGTGACAAGGTCCATGGCACAAGCTTGGTGCATCCGGTTGACTGGAACAAGAACCTGTTCTAGTTTTTCGCCACGAAGGGACGCCGGGAGGCACCGTGCGCTTCAGCTACGCCGAGTCGATGACCGAACCCTCCTTCTACCCCCCGCTCGCCCGCGCCGCCGAGGAGGCCGGCTACGACTCGATGGTCGTCCCGGACAGCATCTGCTACCCGCGGCACTCGGTCAGCACCTACCCGTTCAACCCGGACGGCAGCCGCGAGTTCCTCGAGGACAAGCCGTTCCTCGAGCCCTTCTCGCTTATCCCGGCGCTCGGCGCGGTCACCACCAGGCTGCGGTTCGTCACGTTCGTGCTCAAGCTGCCGGTCCGCGACCCGGTGCTGACCGCGAAGCAGGCCACCTCGACGGCCGTGCTCACCGGCGGCCGCCTCGTCCTCGGCGCCGGGATCAGCCCGTGGCGGGAGGACTACGAGGTGCTCGGTGTCGACTGGGCCAGCCGCGGGCGGCGGATGGACGAGTCGATCGCCATCCTGCGCGGCCTGGCGGCCGGCGGCTACTTCGAGCACCACGGGAAGGTCTTCGACCTGCCGCCGGTCAAGATCGCGCCGGTGCCGCGAGAGCCGATTCCCGTTCTCATCGGCGGTCATTCGGACGCCGCGCTCCGTCGCGCCGCCCGGCTGGGCGACGGCTGGCTGCACGGCGGGGGAGACCCGGCGGACCTGCCCGGCCTGCTGGCCCGGCTGGCCCGGTTCCGCCGCGAGGAAGGCACCGAAGGCCGCCCGTTCGAGGTGCACGTGATCTCGGCCGACGCCTACACCACGGACGGCGTGCGCCGCCTGGAGGACCAGGGCGTAACCGATGTCATCGTCGGCTTCCGCTGGCCCTACGTGACCGGCCCCGACCCCGAGCCCCTCGAGGACAAGCTTGCCCACCTCCGCAGCTTCGCCGCCGACGTCATCGCGAAACTCTGAAGAGGACCTTCGGCCCTTGACCAGCGACGTCAATTGGGGTCGACTTAGGCAAAACTAAACATTTTCATTCGTTGACTCGTACCTGGGGGGGTGGGGGAAATTGGATGAGCTCGTTTCTGGGGACCCGCGGGGGATAGGGCCATACCAGATCGAGGCGCGGCTGGGCTCCGGCGGCATGGGCCGTGTCTACCTGGGCCGGTCACCGGGCGGCCGGCATGTCGCCATTAAGGTCATCCGACCGGATCTGGCTGAAGACGCCGATTTCCGCGCCCGGTTCGCCCAGGAAGTGGCCGCGGCGCGGAAGGTCAGCGGCATCTTCACGGCCTCCGTCGTGGACGCTGATCTGGATGGACCGGTGCCATGGCTGGCGACCTCGTATGTCGCCGGGCCGTCCCTCGCCGCCGCGGTGGCCTACCGCGGGCCGCTGCCGACCGCCTCCGTGCTGGCGCTGGCCGCGGGGCTCGCTGAGGGCCTGGCCGCCATCCACTCCTCCGGCGTAGTGCACCGCGACCTGAAGCCAGCGAATGTGCTCCTGGCGGAGGACGGGCCACGGCTGATTGATTTCGGGATTTCCCGGTCCCTGGAGGCGGTCGCGCTAACCCGTACCGGCATTGTGGTCGGCTCGCCCGGGTTCATGTCCCCTGAGCAGGCCGACGGCCGTGAGGTCGGGCCGCCCAGCGATATCTTCAGCCTGGGTGCTGTCCTGGCCTTCGCCGCTACGGGCAAGGGACCGTTCGGGGACGGGACCACTCCGGCGCTGCTGTACCGGGTGGTCTGCACCGAGCCGGATACCAGTGGGCTACCTGGCGAAATCCGGCCGGTGATCGAGCGCTGCCTGGCCAAGGATCCCCGGAGTCGGCTTACGGCGGCTCAGCTGCTGGCCGAGCTGAGTATTGCCCTGCCGTTCACTCTCCCACGGCCTGAACCGGCCCGGCCGACGCACCTGGCCACGGAGCGCGCCGCCCCCGACCTGCCGCGGGACGGCGCACCAGCCTGGGGGCCGACGGTTTCCGCGCTGCAACCGGCCCATGTCGCCGGGCCGACGCTGCACCCCGTCGCCGGGCCGCCGCTGCCGGCTGTTATCGTGCCGCCTCTGCCCCCGGCCTATGACCGGCGGGTGGCGCGGCGTCACCGGCCGTTCCGCCTGGGCTGGCTGATAGCCGTCGCGGCGGCGGTCGGGCTGGCCGCCGGAGCGGGGGCCTTCCTGGCCGCCAGGCTCGGGCACGTGAGCCACAGTGCGCGGACCGCCTCAGCTAGCTCCTCTGCGGTGAACCCGACCTCGCCGGTCACTTCGGCCGCAACCGGTTCCTCCCCGGTGACCCAGCCGCCTGGCGCCGCCACCATGGCTGCCATCGGCTCCGACCTGGCGCGAAGCGCGTCAGTGCGACCCACGGTCCAACCCGCGATCGACGGCGTGCGGAGCTGCTCGATGAGCCCGCAAAGCGGAGAGGCAACGCTCCAGCAGGCGATCAACGCCCGTCAGGACACCCTGACCGGCCTTCAGACGCTCTCGCCGTCTGGGCTGGCCGGTGGTGCCCAGCTGATCAGCACGCTGGAAACCGCGATGCAGGACTCGATCAACGCCGATAAGGATTATCAGTACTGGGTGATGGACTTCGCGAACTCGGGGGACCCGTGTGGATCGGACCCTGGCCAGGACTCGAATTACGTGGCCGGCCAGAACGCCTCTAGCGCGGCGACGACCGCCAAGAACGCCTTCCTCGGCATCTGGAACCCGATGGCAGCCCGCTACGGGCAGCGGACCTATTCGAGTACGGACTTCTGATGCGGCGGTTCGCGTGGACCCTGCCTGCCGCGGCCATGCTTGTCAGCGCCTGTAGCAGCGTGGCGTCCACGGCGCGGGTGGCTGCCCCGACCTCGTCCACGGCTTCCACCTCGGCACCTGGCCGCGGCGCGCCGGCGGCTTCCCGGGCAGCCGCGCCAGGCTCCCCGGAAACATCGGCAAGCCGCCCGCCGGAGCCCGCGCAGCGCAGTAATCCGGCTTCACCACCGGTGCTGCCGATGGCCGCCGGCGGCGGCTCAGCCCGGTTTCCCCGCACCGCCACCGGAATCCTCGACGGCAAAGTCGTCGTCATAGACCCAGGTCACAACGGCGGAAACACCGCGGCCCCGTCGGTCATCAACAGCCTTATCTGGAACGGCCGGGAAACCGAAGCATGCGACACGACCGGCGCGCAGACTGATAGCGGCTACACCGAGGCCGAGTTCAACTGGAACGTCGCCCGGTACCTCGCCGCCGACTTGCGCGCCGAAGGAGCCACGGTCGTGCTCACCCGTACTGGCAATACGGGGGTGGGACCATGCGTCACCGAGCGAGCAGTCATTGGCAATGGGGCCCGCGGCAACGCGGCGGTCTCCGTCCACGCCGACGGCGGGCCACCCGGCGGGCGGGGATTTGCCATCCTGGAACCGGTCGCCGACGGGATCAACAACGCCATCGTCGGCCCGTCTGCCACCCTCGGCTCCGACCTCCGGACTGCGTTCGCACAAGGGACCGGAGAGCCCGTCAGCTCGTACGACGGAATTGCCGGGATCCAGCCCCGCAACGACTTGGCCGGGACCAATCTTTCCACCATCCCCAAGGTGTTCATCGAATGCGCCAACATGCGCAACGCCACCGACGCCGCGCTGGTCACCTCCCGCCGCTGGCAGGCGAAGGCCGCCCAGGCGATCGCGGCAGGACTGGCCGCCTTCCTCCGCGCGGCCCGATAACCCGTCGACGTCTAACCCGTCGACGTCGCCCACCGCAAGCCCGCGCCGCTTCGCCGACGACATCATCGCGATCAACCATCCGAACGGGTGATGTGCGTGCGCACCGTGTGATTCCGGCAGCCCTTATAGCTGCGACGTTGCTTCGAGTACTGCCCTTGTCTGCGGTTCTGGGTGTTATGACACCCCAGAACCGCAGACAAATCGCTTCGCCCCGGCTGCCCCGGGACTGGTGAGCAGGCGATGCTGGTAGGCCCCGCCGCGGCGCCGCACACCGCGCTCACGCGCACCATCAGTAACGCGTAGCCAGCGCCTGGACCCACGCCGATGTGACATCGCCGTGGTTATAGCCACACCGATGTGAACAATGGCCGAGCGCGCGCGCGTCTATCCGCTGCGGCGGGAATCCCAGCCGGAACCCCAGGAGCCCCCTCCTCAAGAGCCACTGTGGCGGGAGGTGCTCGGCCAGCGGCTCCGGGCCCTCCGCCACGAACAGCAGGAGACGCTCGCCGAGATGGCAGGCCGCGCCGGGATATCGCCGCAGTATCTCTCCGAGATCGAGCGCGGCCGCAAGGAACCGTCCAGCGAGATGATCGCGGCCCTGGCCGGCGCACTGGGCACCACCCTCATCCAGCTGACCGAACAGGTCGCCGGCGACCTGCGCCGTCAGCAGGCGATCTGGATGGCCCGGGCATCCGCGCCGCGCGCGCCCCGGTCTCGCGCGGCCGGCCCGGTCATGCTCTCCCTCGCCGCGTAGGGTCAGGCGGCCCCGCTGGCGAGTGCGGCCGGTGACCTGGCGTCCAGTTGCCGCTGCCCGAGCACCTGGTCGACGATCCCGTAGTCCAGCGCGGCCTGCGCCGTCAGCACCCGGTCCCGGTCGGTGTCGGTGCGCAGGGTCTGCACGGACTGGCCGGTGTGCGCGGACAGGATCGCCTCGATGTCGGCGCGCATCCGCACGAGCTCGTCGGCCTGCAAGATCAGGTCGGGAATCGGGCCCTGGCCGCGGGCGGCCGGCTGATGCAGCACCACCCGCGCGTGCGGCAGCAAGGAGCGCTGGCCGTGCGTGCCCGCCGCGAGCAGCACGGCGCCGACGCCGATCGCCTGGCCCACGCAGGTGGTCGCGACCGGTGCCTCGATGTACTGCATGGTGTCGTACACGGCGAGCATGGAGGGCAGGTCGCCGCCCTCGCAGTTGATGTACAGGTTGATCTCCTGCTCGGCGCTGTCCGCCTCCAGGTGAATCAGCTGGGCGATGAGCGTGTTGGCGACGCCCGGATCGATCCCGGTGCCGAGGTAGACGATGCGCTCGGTGAGCAGGTGCGAGTACACGTCCATGATCCGCTCGCCCCGCGGATGCTGGGCGATGACGTTCGGAATGGTGTAACTGCTCATGGTCAGGCTCCCTTCAGTCCGATCCGGTGCTTCCTGGCCGGCATGACCTGGCCGAACGAGTCGACGATCCCGTCGATGAAGCCGTAGTCGCGGGCCTCGGTGGCGGTGTACCAGTGGTCGTGCAGCGAATCGTCGAAGATGCGCTCGACCGGCTGGCCGGTGTCCTCGGCGATCAGGCCGAGCACGGTGTCGACCGTGTGCCGCAGGTCGTCGGCCTGGACCTCGATGTCGACCGCGCTGCCGCCGATCCCGGCCGAGCCGCGGTGCATCAGGATGCGGGTGTGCGGCAGCGCGAACCGCTTGCCCTTGGCGCCGGCCGAGAGCAGGAACTGCCCGGCGCTGCAGGCCAGCCCGAGCGCCAGGGTGGAGACGTCGCACGGCACCAGCCGCATGACGTCGCGGATGGCGAGCATGGACGGCACCGAACCGCCGGGTGAGTTGATCCACAGCGCGAGGTCGGAGGCGGGATCGTCGGCGGCCAGCGTGAGCAGCTGCGTGGCGAGCAGCGTGCCGTTGTCGTCGTCGAGCGCCCCGTCGAGCACGAGTATCCGCTGCAGCAGCAGCTGCTCCCGGACCCGCTCGCTGAACAGAGGGTTCTTGTCTTCCTGAGCCATGCCTCCAGCCTGCGGCATGGCGGTCCGGGAAAGCCCCGCACGCTGCTGTGGGCAGATCTGCCCTGAGCAGCGTGGCCCTCGGACGCTAAGGGGCCCGCCTCCGTTCCGGCCAGTGTGGCCAGCGCCGCGGCGTACTCGGCGACGAAATCGTGCGCGGCGGCGGCGTCGAACAGCGCGTGCCGGTACCGGAAGCACAGGTGCAGCTGCCCGCCGACGGTGATCGCGCCAACCGAGAGGCCGCGCGGCATGTGCGCGGAGGTGGAGAACCACATCCGCGCCGGGGAAAGCACCCCGAACCGGGGCGCATCGGTGACGTTGCCGAGGTTCGAGAGCAGGGACGTGTCACAGTCCAGCCGACCCAGACAGCGCACGGCCAGCCGCAGGATGCGCCGCTTGACCGGGGTCGGCAGCGGCGCCCTGGCCACCGCCGCCTGGGCCGGACTGACGAGCGGGCCGGGCTGGTGCTTGGCTCGCCTGGTCTGGTCGGCCACGACCGCGGTCAGGGCGGCGGTGCCGAGCGGGTCCGCGGCCACCGTGCACAGCCGGGACAGGTTACCCAGCTCGTCGCCGCGGCCCGGCGGCCGGACGTCCACCGGCATGCTGATCCGGACGCGGCCCGGCCGCCGGTGATGCGCACCGTGCGCCGACGCGTTCCACCGCAGTATGGCCAGGATCAGCGCGGCGATGAGCAAGTCGTTGACGGTGACGCCAGGTCCGTTCTCTGGTTGCGCGGCGGCCGGTACGCCTGGCCATCCGAGCAGGGCGAAGCCGTAGCCTGGTGCGCGACGCGGTCGGCGGCCGCTCCCATGCCGCGACGCTATCCGCACAGTGCGCCGCACCGGCGGCCGGAATCGCCGCACCGGCGAGTGGTTCCCTGGAAGCTGCCCGCCTGGCGGCCGCGTTCCCGAGGGCTGCCCGCCTGACGGCTGTGGCCGGCCCGGGGGCTCGGCCGGCGCGCGGAAAAGATCCGCGCGATCTGGCTCGGCCGGCCGCCCGGCGCCGTACCGATCCGCGATCAGGTGCAGCAGTCGCAGGCACGATCGCCCGTCGAACGCCGCGTGATGGGCGTTGAGGATCAGGCTGTCCCGCCCGGGGCCGCGGGCTAGCAGCAGCCGGAAAGGCGGCGAGCGGTCCAGCGGGGGAGCGGTCGCCAGGAAGCGCGCCCGGGCCAGGTCCAAGTCCGCGTCGGTCTGCCAGCACGCGGTCGACACCGGGTCGGCGCCGGCCTGCGGCGGGAACTCCCAGGCATAGTCGCGGCGCCACCAGCCGCGGTCGGCACGCCGGCCCCCGGCTCGCGGCTGGGCGGCCAGCATGGCCGTGACCGCGTCACGCAACCGGTCCGGGTCGAGGTGGCCGGGCAGCCAGATCTCCAGATGAACGTTGTTGGGTTCGGCCGGGGAGTCGAAGTAGCAGTTCAGCTCGTCCACGATGCCGAACGTGCGGTGGTCGCCTGGCGGCCAGACCAGCCCGGTATTGCCCTGCATGTTGACAGCCTTAGGGGGTGTCTGTGTACCGCATGCTACTGGCGAGTAGCAGTACGGCATGCTAGTGCGCAGTAGCCAAGCTTGGCAATGGCCCGCCCACGCCGCAACGGCACTGTGTCAGCGGACAGCACTGTGTCAGCGGACAGCACCGTGTCAGCGGACAGCACCGTGTCAGCGGACAGCACCGTGTCAGCGGACAGCACTGTGTCAGCGGACAGCACCGTGTCAGCGGACAGCGCCGTTTCAGCGACGAAAGGTATCATCGCGAATTTGTAAGCCGCACGTAACAAGCCCCTAAGGAGAAGTGCCACGATTCGCCTGATCTTCGCCATCGTCCGGCCCCGCGATGAGGCCCGGACGGCGCAGCTGATCGGCGCCTGCGTGTGCGCGGGAACCGCGTGATGGAGGCGACGGCGCCGCGGCTGAGCGACACCCAGCCGCCCGGGGAACCCCCGCGACGGGGCGCGGCCTGGTGGCGGGGCGGCCGGCGAGTGGTGGTCAGGTCCCGGCTGCTGGCATGCTGCCTGTTCCTGGCCGCGATCCCGTTCGCCACCGCGCCTGGCGACATCATCGCGGACACCAAGTTCGAGCTCGTGGTCAACCCGTCCGGCTTCCTGTCCGGTGCGCTTACCTTGTGGGATCCACAGCAGTTCGGCGGGCTGCTGAATCAGGCGGTCGGCTACCTGTTCCCGATGGGGCCGTTCTTCAAGGTGCTCAGGCTGCTGTCCGTCGAGGGGTGGATAGTACAGCGGCTGTGGATCGGCCTGCTGCTCATCGCCGCCTTCACCGGCACCGCAAGACTGGCCGGGCGGATGGGCATCGGCACGCAGGGGACGCGGGCCGCCGCGGGCCTGGCGTACGCGATGTCGCCCATCGCGCTCAGCATCGTCGGCCATATGTCCGGTGAGTTCCTGCCGATGGCGATGCTGCCCTGGATCCTGGTTCCGCTCGCCGACATGCGCCCGTGGCTCAACGGCAAGGGGGACGCCGGCCGCGAACCTCCCGCCACCCGGGCGCGTGCGGTGGCCCGTTCGGCCGCCGCGGTCGCGCTGTGCAGCGGCATGAACGCGGCGTCGGCCGTCGCCGTCCTGGTCCCCGTGCTTGTCTACATCTTGACCAGGCGCGGCGCCTGGCCGAAAATCCGCATGCTGGCCTGGTGGCTCCCCGCCGTGGCCCTGGTCACCTGCTCGTGGTCCGTCCCCCTCGTGCTGCTGTCGCGGTACGGCGTCTCCGTCGTGCCCTACACCGAAAGCGCGCAGGTGACCTCGTCGGCGACTAGCCTGCTCAACATCTTCCGCGGAACGGAGATCTGGGTCAGCTACCTGATCGTGAACGGGCCGCCCTGGTGGCCGCTCGCGTTCCAGATCTCCACGGAGGTAATGCCGACGCTGTTCACCGGGCTGCTAGCCGCCCTAGGGCTGGCCGGGCTGGTCCACCGCAAGATCCCGGAACGCCGGTTCCTGCTGTGGTCCGTGCTTGGCGGGCTGCTCCTCATCTCGCTCGGCCATGTGAGCAGCCTGGGCAGCCCGCTGGAAGGCCCGCTCGTCAGCCTGATCAACGGTCCGGCGTCACCGTTCCGCAACCTGTGGAAGTTCGACCCGATGATCCGCCTGCCGGTGGCGCTCGGGCTCGCCCACCTGCTAGCCGTGGCGCGGGCACCCCAGTCACGGGCACCCCAGTCACGGGCACCCCAGTCACGGGCACCCCAGTCACGGGCACCCCAGTCACGGGCACTCCGGCGGCAGGCCGCGCTGGCCGCGGCGGCCGCGGCTGCCTTCGCCGGCCTCGCCGTGCCCGCCTTCGTGACCGGGCTGGCCAGCACCGGGTCGTTCGGCCAGGTCCCGTCCTACTGGGTGTCCGCGGCCGACTGGCTGACCGCACATGCCGGGAACCAGGCCGTCCTGGTCGAGCCGGGCGCGCCATTCGGCCAGTACCTCTGGGGCAGCCCGATGGACGACGTGCTGCAGGCGCTCACCAACGTGGACTTTGCGGAGCGGAACCTGTCCGTCATCGGGTCCGCGGGAAACGAGCGGCTGCTGAACACCATCGATCACCGGCTCGCCGCGGGCGACGGATCGGCCGGCCTGACCGAGGTGCTCGCGCGGATGGGCGTGAAGTACGTGGTGGTCAGGAACGACCTAGCCGGGACAGGGCAGAACGGAACCTGGCCGGCCAAGGTCAATCAGGCGCTCGCCGCCTCGCCGGGAATGACCAAGGTGGCTCAGTTCGGTCCGTTCGTGGGCTACTTCGCGCCCGATGACGCCGTGACCAGCTTCTTCGCGCCGTACCCCGCGGTGGAGATATTCCAGGTGGCCGGCGCTCAACCGGAGGCGACGGTCTCACCTGCCGCCGGCGCCTTGCGGGTCTACGGCGGGCCCGAGTCCCTCCTGGCGCTCGCCGATAGGGGCCTGCTCGGGGAGCGGCCTGTGCTCCTTGATGGCGACGGCGCGGGCCAGCCGGTCGCCGGGTCGGTGGTGACGGACTCACTCCGCCGCCGGGTCAGGAATTTCGGCGAAATCAACTCGTCCTATTCACCGACACTGACCGGTACCCAGCCCGCGGTCACCTTCGACGCGACCGATGACTACACCGAGCCGGGCTGGGACAAGTACCAGGCCGTGGCGGCGTACACCGGCATCAAGAACGTGACGGCATCCTCGTCCGCCTCTGACATCCAGGCCATTCCCGGCCAGTGGGCGAGCGGCTTGCTGCCATTCGCCGCGGTCGACGGGGACATGCGGACCAGGTGGGAATCGGGCAGCTGGACCGGGGCGGCTGGCCAGTGGATCCAGGTGGATTTCGATTCCCCGGTCGATCCGGGCACGATCTCCGTGGCCTTCGACGACAAGTCCTCGCTCGGCCCGTCGGTGGCGCAGGTCCTGGTGTCGACCGCCGCTGGTCGGGTCGCCGACTCGGTCGCCGTTACCAGCGCCCCGCAGCGCCTCCGGGTCCCGGCCGGGGCATCTAACTGGCTGCGGATCACCGTCACTGGCCTCAGCTCGCAGCCCCGGCTGGCTGTCGGCACCCAGGTGGCCATCTACGACATCTCGGTACCGGGTGTCCGGGCCGGCCGGACGATCGTCGCCCCTTCGGTTCCCGGCGGGGACCCTTCGGCGGTAGTGCTGGCCAAGGACGAGCCACCACCATCCGGCTGCATGCTCACCTCGCTGCGCTGGGTCTGCTCGCCCGAGCTGACCGCGCCGGTCGAAGAGCAGTTCGGCTTCGACCACTCATTCACCGAGCCCGTTCCCGAACAGGCCACGCTCCGCGGCACCGCCATCCTCGTGGACCCGGCGCTGGCGGACAGGTTCGTGCGGCTCAGCCCTCTCCAGGCGCGGGTAACGGCGTCCTCGGTGTACACCGGCGATCCGCAGGACCAGGCGTTGTCGGCCTTCGACGGCGACCCCGCGACGGCATGGGTCGCGAGAGTCACCGATGCGCATCCCACGCTGTCGATCCAGTGGGGCTACCGGCGGACCATCAGCCAGCTGACGATTCAGCGACCACCGAGTGCCTCTGGCCTGCTCCAGGTGCTGATCGCCGGGTCAGGCGGCCAGGTGCGCGGCGCCCTGCTAGACGCCAGCGGAGTGGTGAAGTTCGCGCGGATGCGGACAACGGGGCTGAAGTTCACCTTCTCCCAGGTCCAGGCGCCGCTGCAGATCACCGACGTGACCATCCCCGGGGTGCTGCCCATCCACCCGCCGTCGGGGACATTCCGGCTGCAGTGCGGCCTCGGGCCGTCGATCGAGCTGAACGGCCAGGTCGTGCCGACGCGGGTGTCCGGCAGCTTTGCCAGCCTGCTCACCGGCCGGCCCTTGCGGTTCACCGCGTGCTCCCCCGTCACTCTCACCGGGGGCGGCAACCGCGTGGTCGAGCCCGCGACCGACGTCTTCTCCGTGCAGGACGTGGTGATCAACGGAGGGCTGCCGTCCGCCACCTCCGCGGCCGCACCGACGCCCGCTGGCGTCGTGTCCTGGACATCGACGTCCCGGGTGCTGCGGGTTAGCGCCGCGACGGTCTCCTACCTGGTCGTGAACGAGAACTTCAACGCGGGGTGGCGAGCGGTCATCGACCACAGGCAGCTACCGGCGGTGCGACTCGACGGGTGGAAGCAGGCCTGGCTGCTTCCGGCTGGTACCAGCGGCCTCGTGCACGTGACGTACTCACCTGAGCGGTTGTACCACCCCGTCGTCGTCGGCGGACTGGCGGCCATCGTCCTGATCATGCTCGTGGCCGTGTGGCCCTGGTCCCTCCCGCTGCCCCGGGGCGGTCGGCTCGCGCGCCGCATGCGCCCGGCCCGGGATGCGCGGGCCCCCCGCGTGCGGCGATTCGCGCGGATGGCCGCGTCGGCGATGGTACTGGGCGTGCTGGTGATCACCGGCCTCTTGCTGGGCGGATATGCGGGTGCGGTCATCGTGCCCGCGACCACGTGCTTGTTCCTCGTCTCGAACGCTGACCTCCCGGTCCTGGCCGAGGGCGGTTTCGCCCTGGCGCGCCTCTGGCGGCCGCGGGTGCTGGCTGGCCTGTTGGTCGCCGCGTCGATCTGCTACGCGGCGGGTGAGCACGCATCGCAGGCCGGTAACTCGGGCTTGGCCGTCACCGCATTGCTGAACGGGATTCCCCAGGCCATCTGCCTGGTCATCGTCGGGCGCCTGGCGGCCGCCGTCATCCTTTCGTTACCCGGCCCTACCGCGGGGGAGGCGACACTGAGGTCATGCTGAACGCGTCGCCGTGGCTGCGGCGCGCGGGGCTGGTGGCGACGCTTCTCGCCGCCGCGGCCCTGGGCGCAGTGGCATCACTGCTGCTCCGGGCCCCGGCTCCGCTGGCCGCGTCGTGGACGAGCTGGCTGAACGGCGGCCTTGAGGACTACGCGGCCACGGTGGGGCAGTGGAACAGCGGCGACAACGCGGTTCAGGTGGCGCTGCCTGGCGACCGCGCGCTGTGGCTGTTCAACGACAGCTACCACGGCCCGGTCGGCGACGACGGCACGGTCCGCCCGGGCACCCCCCTCGTACGCAACATGCTGGTGCTGACCAGCGGCTCGGGTGATTCGTTCCGGGTCAAGCAGACGATCACCGGGCCGCCCGCCGACGGGGCGCCGACCGCGGCGGTGACCCCGCTGGCCGGATCGCCGGCCGGCTCGTGGGCCTGGCCCGCCGGCGGGATCGTGACGGGAAACTCGGTCCAGGCCATCTACACGGTGTTCGCGTCGGAGGGCCCGGATCCGTTCGACTACGTCCCGGTGGCCAACGAGGTCGTGACGATGCCGCTGGCGTCGCTCACCCAGCCGTCCAGCTACGTCATCCGGCCGGCCGACTTCGGCCAGGCCAGCCTGACGGCAGGCTGCGGCGCCGGCGGCGCCGGCTGCGTTCAGTGGGGCGTCGGGCTGCTGAACGGCACATCCTGTCCCCGCGGCCTGGCCGCCTGCACCTACATCTACGGCGAAATGTGGCCGTCGCCGGGCGATAGCTCGCGCACGCTCGTGGTGGCCGTCGCGCCCCGGGGCAGCCTCGCCGATCCAGGCACGTGGTGGTACGAGACCGCGGCTGGCTGGTCGCGGTCGCCGTCCGGCCTGGCCGCCCCGCTCGGCCGCGGCTCGTCCTTCGGCGTGGGTTCGGTGTACCGGCTGCCCGGCGGCGATTACGTCGTGCTCGGCTCCAGCCCGGCCGACGGCATCGTCGCCTGGTACGCATCGAACCCCGGGCTGTCCGGCGCCCGCTTCGCGCGGCTGTTCTCCGCGCCCGGGTCCCGCGGTATTCCCGGGTTCCTGGCCTATCAGGCCCACATCGCCCCCGCCTACAGCCGGGGGACCAGCGTGGTCATCGGGTTCAGCGTGAACAGCTTCGCCCACGACCCGAACTGCCTCAACTACGCGCCCTTCTACGACGTGGCGGCCTACCAGCCGGAGTTCTACTCGGTCACGCTGCCGGGCGACGCCGCGGCCGCCGCGGCCGCCGCGGTCGGCGGGCCGCGCTCGCTGCCGCCGCCGCGGCTGCGGCCGTTCCGTCCCAGGGCCGGGCCATCGCTCCCGGCCCGGTCCTGGAGCGCCGGCCGCTGCCCCTAGCCTTCGCACCTAGAACTTGTTATAGTTTTCTCCAAGTTACTGAGCAGTTACTACAGTTCGGCAAGTCTCCAGCGCAGCACGCCCCCCGAGGAGGAGCGCAATGATGCGCCTGATCATCGCTGTCGTCGTAGGCCTTGTGATCGCGGTCGGGGCGGTCGCCGTCGTAGAGAGCGTGCTGACCCACGCGGCCAACGGCACGCCTAGCAACGCCTCGCTCTATCAGTACGGCACCCGCTGACGCCCGGCCGTGGCGACCACGACCACGCCGCCGGCCATCTGCCCGGCGTCATTCGAGATCGTCGTACCGGCGCGTAACGAGGCGGGCCGGCTTCCCGCGGGGCTGACGGCGCTGTGCCTCAAGGCCGCGACGCTCCCGGTGCGCACCACCATCCTCGTCGTGGACAGCGCAAGCACCGACGCGACGTGCCATGTCGTGCGCAACTGGGCCGCGCACCCGGTGCCGGTCGGGCTGCTGCGCTGTCAGCAGGCGGGCAAGGGGATCGCGGTGCGGGCGGGCCTGCTCGCCACCCGGGCGCCGTTCGTGGGGTACTGCGACGCCGACATGGCCACCGACCTGTCCGCCCTGGACACCGCGCTGGGGCTGCTCGCGGCCGGGCACGGCGTGGTCATCGGGTCGCGGGCGCTGCAAGGCTCCGTGACCGGCAACCGGCACAGCGCGGCCCGCCGGATGGGCGCCGCGGTGTTCCGGACGCTGGCGCGCGGCATCGTCCCCGGCGTCACCGATACCCAGTGCGGGTTTAAGTTCTTCTCCGGGCCGCTGGTCCGGGCGGCCGCACTGCCGCTGCGCACGGCCGGCTTTGCCTTCGACATCGAACTCATCGCGAACTGCCTGCGGCTGGGCGCGACCCTCACCGAGATCCCGGTCCGCTGGCAGGACGTGCCCGGCTCCTCGTTCTCGGTGTGGCGGCACTCGGCCGGCTCGTTCCGCGACATGGCCTCGATCTGGCTCCGCTCCCGCACCGACCTGGCCGCGCCGGGCAGAGCCGATCATGAAAATAGAACTCGTTACAGTTATATGTCTGGATCGCCCGCGGTTTCAGTGCGAGAGTAACGCCATGCCGCGCTCACGCGGCCGGCCTTTCTGGAGGAACGATGCGTCGGGTCATCGGTCTCATACTTGCCGGGTTCGGGACTTTTCTCATCGCGATCGCGGTGCTCCTGCCCACCTGGATCAGCAGCCACGTCATCAAGTTCCCGCTGAACGAGTACGAGACGGCGACGCTGGCGGCCAGCAACGCCTCGTACTTCAGCGCGACCGCGCTGACCGAGAAGACCGGTGTCAGCCTGCAGGCGACCTACACGATCAAGGGCGACGGCGCCGCGGGCAACTCCTCGACCGCCGTATGGAATCAGTACAGCTACGTCTACGACCTGACGAATCGGCAGCCGGTCCAGCAGATGACGCGCAGGTTCGCGTTCGACAGGAAAACCGCCGTGCTCGTCAACTGCTGCGGAGCGAACATCAACGGCGACTCGTCGATCGAGCAGCGGGGCTACCTCGGGTACGTGTTCCCGATCGGCACCCAGAAGCAGACCTACAACGTCTTCGACGTCACGCTGAACCGGCCGGTGCCGTTCACGTACACCGGGACCTCGAGCGTGCGGGGCATCCAGACCTACGTGTTCGTGGAGAACGTCGCCCCGGTGCAGGTCGGCACCCAGGTGGTGCCGGGCTCGCTGGTGGGCCTGAGCGCGGCCTCGGTTACGCTGCCCGAGTACTACCAGATACACCTGGTCTATGACGTGGACCCCGACACCGGGGCGCTGATCAACGTCAACGAGCACCAGACGGTATCCCTGCGCAACCCCGCCACCGGCGCTCAGGCCCTGCTGCTCTTCGACGCCGACCTGATCGCGACCCCGGCCACCGTCACCACCGTCGTGGGCCTCGACACCACCGGGCGGAACGAGCTCAGCCTGCTCCAGACCATCCTGCCCCTGGCGCTGGGGATAGCCGGCGGCGTCGCGCTGATCGTCGGCATCCTGCTCGCCCGCAGGCCGCGCGCGGACATGGACCTCGGCAACATCTCGCCCGAGTCCGCCGCCGACGCCGCCGAGTCACCCGGGCCCGCCGCCCCCTGGGAGCAAGACGGCGTGTCCGCCGACGTGATCCCCGGCATGGAGCCACAGGCACCTGAGCAGAACAAGGCACCGCAAGCCACTGCCCCGTCGCCCGAGGCCGCGAAGAAACCCGAGGCCGCGAAGAAACCCGAGGCCGCGAAGAAATCCGCGGAGTAGAGAACTCAGCGCAGCAGCAGCCGGGCCGCGAGTTCGAGGTGGCTGCTCACGTCGTCCGCCGACGCCCGCCTGGTCACCCAGGCGACCAGGTTGGACAGCCACACGTCGCCGATCACCCGGGCGATCGCGGCGTCGTCGGCCGAGGGCTCGCCGTCGTGCATGGCCCGAGTGAACATCCGCTCCATCTGCCGGGCGACCGTGTTCACCTCGGCCGCCGCGCTCGGGTCGGCGAACATGAACGCCCGGGTCATCGCCTCGGTGAGCATCGGCTCGCGCTGCATGGTCCGGGTGAGGAGGGACAACACGTACAGCATGCGGTCATAGGGCGTGGCGCCGGGGATGGGCCGGCGGTCGAGCTTCTCCTGCGTCCGCTCGAACTCCAGGGTCAGCGCGGACACCAGCAGGTGGATCTTGGACGGGAAGTACCGGTAGAGCGTGCCGAGCGCCACGTCGGCCCGTTCGGCCACGGTCCGCATCTGCACCGCGTCGTAGCCGCCCTTGGACGCCAGCGCCAGCGTGGCGTCCAGGATCCGCTTGCGCCGCTCGCGCTGCGCCGTCGAGCCGAACTCGGCGTCGCCGGTCACGCTCAGCGCGTCGGTGGTACGTGTTCTCGCTGTTGCCATAGGGATCCCTCACCATGTCCGCCCGCATCAAGACTACCAAGCGCACCGCCGGTGATTACCCGCGCGGCCTGGCCGCCTACAGGTGGAACGTGTTCTAATTCTGACTATACGGACGGGAGGAGAACCGTGCCGATCGCGATGACGCAGGAGCAGCAGGCCCTGCAGGCGTCGCTCCGCGACTGGGCGAAGCGCGCCGGCCCGATCGCCGTCGCCCGCACCCAGGAACCGGGCGCGGGCGGGCTGATGGACGAGCTGGCCGCCCTCGGCGTCTTCGCCATCCCGCTCGAAGGCACGGTGACCGACCTCGCCGCCGCGCTCGAGCAGCTGGCCACCGCCCTGACCCCCGGCCCGGTGCTGCCCGCCGTGCTGGCCAGCCTCCTGCTCTCCCGCGCCGGAGTCCAGGAGCAGGAACGGGCCTGCGTCGCGCTCGCCCCCGGCACGCTGACCGGGACCCGTCGGCCGGACGGCACCCTGCAGGTCACCGGCGAGACCGGCCCGCTGCTGTGGGCCGCCGGCCCCCTGCTCGCCCCCTCCTCCGACGACGGCGCCGGCGACGCGTGGTTTCTGCTCGCCCAGGACCAGCCGGGCGTTACCGTCACGAAGCTCCCCCCGGTCGACTTCTCCCGCGAGCTGGCCACGGTAACGCTCGACGGCACGGTCATCCCGCCGGACAACCAGCTACCCGGCCTTGACACTCACAGCGTCCGCGACCTGGCGGCGACCCTGTTCGCCGCAGAAGCCGCCGGAGTAGCCGCCTGGTGCAGCGGCACGGCCGCCGACTACGCCGGGACCCGCCGCCAGTTCGGCCGCCCGATCGGCTCCTTCCAGGCGGTCAAGCACCTGTGTGCCACCATGGCCTGCCGGGCCGAACGCGCCGCCGCCCTGGCCTGGGACGCCGCCCGCGCCGCCGACGAGGCGCCCGCGGCGCATCCGCTGGCGGCCGCGGCCGCCGCCGCGCTGGCGCTTGACGACGCGGTGGACAACGCGAAGGACTGCATCCAGGTGCTCGGCGGCATCGGCTTCACCTGGGAACACGACGCCCACCTGTACCTGCGCCGGGCGCTCGCCCTGCGTCAGCTGCTCGGCGGCAGCACCGGCTGGCGCACCCGCGCCGCCGCCCTGGCCCTGGCCCGGCACGTCCCGGCCGCCCAGCCCGCGCCGCCCACCTCCATCGGCGCGTGGGCCGGCCCCGCGATCGCCCGGTACGGCTCCCCGGAGCAGCAAGAACGTTTCCTCGGCCCGACCGAACGCGCCGAGATCACCTGGTGCCAGCTGTTCAGCGAGCCTGAGGCCGGGTCTGACCTCGCATCGCTGCGGACCAGGGCGCTGCGCACCGACGGGGGCTGGCTGCTGACGGGCCAGAAGGTGTGGACGTCCCTGGCCCGCCAGGCGGACTGGGCCATCTGCCTGGCCCGCACCGATCCCGCCAGAAAGCACGAGGGCATCACGTTCTTCCTGGTCGACATGCACGCGCCCGGCATCGACATCCGCCCGCTGCGGGAGATCACCGGTCGCGCGGTGTTCAACGAGGTCTTCCTGGACGACGTGTTCGTGCCGGACGACGGCGTGCTCGGCGCGCCCGGCGACGGCTGGCGGGTCGCCATGTCCACGCTGGCCACCGAGCGGGTGGCGATCGGCGGGGGGGAGGACGAGGCAGTGCAGAAGCTGCTGGCCGCGGCCCACCCGGATTATGCCGAACGGACCGGGTTCCACGTGGCCTCCGGACGGGCCGTCGCCCTGCTGGCCGAGCGCGGCGCGCACCCGGCGATCCGCAAGCTGCTCGGTACCGGGCACCGCCAGGCGGTCGCCGAGACCGCACTGGAGCTGCTCGGTCCGGCCGGTGCCGCCGAAGGCGAGGCCAGCTACGAGTTCCTGCTCACCCGGTGCCTGTCCATCGCCGGCGGCACCACCCAGATCCTGCTCACCCAGGTCGCCGAACGCGTCCTCGGCCTGCCCCGATGACAGAGCCCCGATGATGGACTTCGCCCTGGCCGAGAGCCAGCAAGCCGTCACCGACCTGGCCGCGCAGGTCCTGGCCGGGCCAGATCCCTGGAAGGAACTCGCCCAGGCCGGCCTGCTTGACGTGTCCCCGCCCGACGGCCTCGGCGTCCTCGACGCCGCGGTGCTCCTCACCGAGATCGGCCGGCGCGCCCCGTCCCTGAAAGCCCTGGCCACGCTGATGACCGGCGCCCTCCCCGTCCTCCGCTGGGGGAGCACAGACCTTCAGCAAGCATTGCTGCCCGGCGTCGCGTCCGGCGAACTGCTCCTCACCGCCGCCCTCCGCGAGCCCTCCCACCCCGCCCCCACCCCTCCCGCCACCACCGTCACAGAAGGAAAAGTCTCAGGCACCAAGGTAGGCGTCTCCTATGCGGCAGAAGCCCACCGCATCCTAATCCCCGCCCGCCTAACCCCAGCCCTCTCGTCCGCCCCAGCCCAAACCCCTGCTCCTGCTCCCGCTCCTGCTCCTGCTCCTGCTCCTGCTCCTGCTCCTGCTTCTTCCATGATCGTGGCCAGTTCGCGGCAAATAGCGCCCAAAACTGGCCATGATCATGGTGTCGCCCTGGTTGATCCCCACGCGGAGGGCGTGAGCCTGACGCGAACGCCTAGTTCGTCCGGCGAACCCGAGTACGCGATGCGCATGGACCAGGCGCCCATCGAGGGAATGCTCGGCGGGGCGGACTGCCTCCGCGACCTCTACCAGCTCGCGGTGGCCGGGGCGTGCGCGCTGGCGGACGGGGCGGTGGCCGGGGCGCTGGCGCTGACCCGGGATCACGTCGCCACCCGGGAGCAGTTCGGCCGGCCGCTGGCCGCGTTCCAGGCGGTCTCGCAGCAGGTCGCCGAGGTCTGGATCGCGTCCCGCACCATGCACCTGGCCACCCTGGCGGGGTGCTGGCGGCTGGCGGAGGGCCGCGACGCGGCGGCTGACCTCGACGTGGCGGGGTACTGGTGCGCGGAGCAGGCACCCAGGACCGTTCGGATATGTCATCACTTGCACGGCGGGCTCGGGATGGACGTGAGCTACCCCTTGCACCAGTTTTCCTCGCTGGTCTCCGACCTGGTCCGGTACCTCGGCGGCGCGGATTACCGGCTGGAGCGGCAGGCATGTTCATCGACCTGACCCCAGACCAGCTCGCGCTCCGCGATCAGCTGCGCGGCTACTTCGCCGGCCTGATGTCGCCCGCCGAGCGCGCCGCGCTGCTCACCGAACGGCACGGCACGATCTACCGCGACGTGGTGCGCCGGATGGGCCGGGACGGGTGGCTCGGGGTGGGCTGGCCGCCTCAGTATGGCGGCCGCGGGTTCGGCCAGCTGGAGCAGCAGATCTTCGCGGACGAGGCCGCCCGCGCGGACGTGCCGCTGCCCGCGGTCACGCTGCAGACCGTCGGCCCCACCCTGCAGGAGCACGGCACGCCCTGGCAGCAGGATTTCTTCCTGCCGAAGATCCTGGCCGGCGAGGTGCACTTCGCGATCGGCTACACCGAACCGGAAGCCGGCACCGACCTCGCCGCGCTGCGGACCCGGGCCGTCCGTGTGAAGGGGGGAGGGGAGGTGGGTGGGGAGGAGTACGTCGTCGACGGGCAGAAGATCTTCACCACCGGCGCGCACGAGGCCGGTTACGTCTGGCTGGCCTGCCGGACCGCCCCGGCCCGCCACGGGGGGATCTCCATCCTCATCGTCGACACCGCCGACCCGGGGTTCTCCTGGACCCCGATCATTACGCACGATGGCGCCCATCACGTCAACGCGACCTACTACTCGGGCGTGCGGGTCCCGGTCCGGATGCGGGTCGGCGCGGAGAACGAGGGCTGGCGGCTGATCACCACGCAGCTCAACCACGAGCGGGTGATGCTCGGCCCGGCCGGGCGGATCGCCGCCCTGCACGACCGGGTGCGGGCGTGGGCGGCCGAACGCTCCCTGCTCACCGAGCCGGACGTGCGCCGGGCGCTGGCCCGGGCCTCGGCCGTGATGCGCGTCAACGAGCTCCTCAACTGGCAGGTCGCGGCTGCGCCTGCGGTCGAGGTGGCCAACGCGTCCGCCACCAAGGTCTTCTCCTCCGAGCAGCTGCAGGTCATCGGGCCGTCCCTCGCCGAGGTGGTGGGTCGGCACGCGGACGCCGAGCCGGACACCGCGGCCCTGATGACCTGGCTGGACGTCCAGCTCAAGCGCAACATCGTGCTGACCTTCGGCGGCGGCGTGAACGAGATCCAGCGCGAGCTCATCGCGACCGCAGGCCTCGGCCTCCCGCGAGCCCCCCGATGACCCCGCCCTCGGCCGCCGAAGCCGCGATCCGCGCGGCCGCCGCCCGGCTGGCCGCGGCCGGCGAGAGCCGCCCCCGCGCCGCCCGCGACCCGGTGAACCTGCCGATGATCCGCAACTGGACCGAGGCGATCGACCCCGGCGGCCCCGACGACCCGGATACCGCGCCGCCGGCCATGATCCAGGTCTGGACGATGCCCGGGCTGCACGGAGCGCGCGCCGACGACGACCCGCTGGGGCAGATGTCGCAGATCCTGGACGAGGCCGGGTACACCTCGGTGGTCGCGACCAACTGCGACCAGGCCTACCACCGCTACCTCAAGCTCGGCGAGCAGCTGTCCGTTCAGTCCCGGCTCCTCGACGTCACCGGGCCCAAGCGCACCGCGCTCGGCGAGGGCTGGTTCATCACCACTCGCAGCACCTGGTTCTCGGCCGGCGAACCGGTAGCCACGATGGACTTCCGCATCCTGAAATTCCGCCCCCCGCAAGCCGCTCCACCCAGCACTGGCACTCCACCCAGCACTGTCACTCCACCTAGTCCCGTCAGCAACACCAGCCCCATGCGTCCCCAGGTCACGCCGGACACCGCGTTCTTCTGGGCCGGGACCGCGGCCGGCGAACTGCGCATCCAGCGCTGCGGCCGGTGCGGCGCGCTGCGCCACCCGCCCGGGCCGATGTGCCCCGCCTGCGGCGAAGCCAGCGACGGCGGGTACGTCGTGGCGGCCGGCACCGGCGAGGTCTTCAGCTACGTCGTGCACCACCACCCGCCGGTGCCGGGCAAGCGGCTGCCGATGGTCGTCGCGCTGGTGCAGCTGCCGGAGGGCGTGCGGATGGTCGGCGAGATGCCCGGCGTCCGCCCGGACCAGGTGCGGATCGGGCTGCCGGTGCGTGCCACGTTCGTCCGGCCGGACAGCGAGCACCTCGAGGACCTGACGCTGCCCGCCTGGCGCCCGGCCGAGGGGACCCTCCCGGACCTGGTGATCGACGTGACGCCCACGTTCGTGATCGCCTCGGCGCTGGCCACCCGCGACTTCCAGGACGTGCACCACGACCGGGACCGCGCCGTCGCGCGGGGGGCCAGGGACATCTTCGTCAACATCTTGACCACGACCGGACTGGTCCAGCGCTACGTCTCGGCCTGGGCCGGGCCGGCCCAAATCCGCGCCGTCTCCATCCGGCTCGGCGTGCCCTGCCACGCCGGCGAGACGCTCACCCTCAGCGGCCAGGTCACCCCAGTCGAAGGTACCGTCGATGGCGACGAGCAGGTGATCGCGGTGACCGGCCGGTGCGGCCTCGGCGATCACGTCACGGGCACGGTCCGAATTGAGCTCGCCCGATGATGACCGCAGCCATCGCGGGCATCGGCGCGACCGAGTTCTCCAAGGATTCGGGGCGCAGCGAGCTGCGGCTCGCCGCCGAGGCGGTGCGGGCCGCGCTCGATGACGCCGCGCTCGAACCGGCCGAGGTGGACGGCCTGGTCACCTTCACCATGGACAGCAACGCCGAGATCGCGGTCGCGCGCGAACTGGGCATTCCCGGGCTCACTTTCTTCAGCCAGATCGGCTACGGCGGCGGTGCCGCGTGCGCGACCGTGCAGCACGCGGCGATGGCCATCGCGACCGGGGCGGCCAGCGTGGTGGTCTGCTACCGGGCGCTGAACGAGCGCTCAGGGCGTCGCTTCGGCCGGGTCGCGGCGGATGCGGTCGCCGCGCCCACGACGTCCGGCGTCGACAACGGCTGGCACTACCCGATGGGCATCGCCACGCCGGCCGCGACCGTTGCCATGGTCGCCCGCCGCTACATGCACTTCTGCGGCGCGACCAGCGAGGACTTCGGCCGGGTGACGGTCGCGGACCGCCGCCACGCCGCGACCAACCCGCACGCCTGGTTCTACCAGCGCCCGGTCACGCTCGCCGAGCACCAGGCCTCCCGCTGGATCGCCGAACCCCTCCGGCTGCTCGACTGCTGCCAGGAGAGCGACGGCGCCGTCGCCGTGGTCGTCACCAGCCTGGACCGGGCCCGCTCCCGGCCGCACCCGCCCGCCGTGATCCGCGCCGCCGCGCAGGGCGCCGGCCCGGACCAGTTCACCATGACCAGCTACTACCGCGACGACCTGACCGGCCTGCCGGAGATGGGCCTGGTGGCCGGGCAGCTGTGGCGGCAGGCGGGGATCGGCCCGGCCGACGTCCGCACCGCCGTGCTGTACGACCACTTCACCCCGTACGTGCTCCTCCAGCTGGAGGAGCACGGCTTCTGCGGGCGCGGCGAGGCCCGGGACTTCATCGCCGGCGGCGCGATAGAACTGGGCGGCCGACTGCCGGTCAACCCGCACGGCGGCCAGCTCGGCGAGGCCTATATCCACGGCATGAACGGCATCGCCGAGGCGGTCCGCCAGGTCCGCGGCACCTCCGTCAACCAGGTTCCCGGCGACGGCCCCGTCCTGGTCACCGCCGGCACCGGCGTCCCCACCAGCGGCCTGATCCTGTCCGGCCCTGGCGACCTTTCACCCGGTTCGCTACGGTAAGTCCGTGATGGACCCAATAGCCGGGTTGAGAAGTGACGCGAGAATCGAGCCGGCGGAGCCGCGGGAAGCGGCCGACTGGCTCCGCGGCCACGGGGTCACCCTGGCCGCGGTGACGCTCATCGCGATCCAGTTGCTGTGGATGGGGGACCTGCTCGCGCACTCCTACTTCCGCCAGGACGATTTCAGCTACCTGTACCGTGGCCTCGACTCCGGGTTCGGCTGGAAGTACCTGATGTGGGAGGACGCCGGGCACCTGCAGCCGCTCGGCATGGCGCTCGCCTGGGCGCTGGCCAGGGTCTCGGTGTACAACTGGCCGCTGACATGCGTCCTCACCCTGCTGCTCCTGGCGGCAGTGTGCTTCGCGATGCTGCGCACGCTGCGCACGCTATTCGGGAACAGGCCGGCCATCCTGGTCCTGCTCGCGGTGTTCCTGTTCAGCCCGCTGCAGCTGGCCGGGCTTTCCTGGTGGTCGGTGGTCATCAACAACCTCCCGCTGGAGCTCGCGCTGTTGATGGCGGTGGACGCGCACGTCCGCTACCTGCGCCGCGGGCGGATGCGGAACGCCGTCGCCGCGGCCGGGTGGCTGCTGGTCGCCCTGGCCGCATCGGACAAGGGAGCGGTGGTCCCGCTGCTCCTGTTCGGCCTGACGGCCGCGTTTCTCGTTGCCGGGAAGCTGAGGGCAGCGGTGGTTACGGCGGTGGTCTGGTACTGGCGGTTGTGGCTCGTGTACGGCATCTTGCTGGCCGCCTGGGTCGCGCTCTACGTGAGCCAGCTATCCGGTTCCACGGTCAAGCCCGATTCTGCCTCGGACGCCCTGAACTTCGTGTCGACCTTCACCGGAACCACGCTGCTGCCCACGGTGCTTGGCGGCCCGTGGCGCTGGTCGGCGATCGGCTACGACATTGTCAGCCCGCCGGTGGCCCTCCAGCAACTGTCCTGGGCCGTTGCCATCGTGGTCGTGGTTGTCAGCTGCGCCCGCCGCGTGCAGGCGTGGCGGGCGTGGGCCATCCTGATCGGCTGGATCGTCGCCGCGGACATCGTGCCCGTTGTTCTGGGCCGGCTGGGGACCCTGCCCACGAGCCTGGTCGCCGTGCAGGCGCGGTACGTGATGGACGCGGCGCCCGTGCTCGCCCTGTGCGTCGGGCTGGCCTTCCTGCCGGTGGCGGGGGAGCCGGACGCGATCAGGTTCCGGCTGCCCGCCACCCGGCCTGCCGTCCTGGCCGCCCTGGGTCTCTTCCTCATCGGCTCGTTCTGGTCCCTCCAGGCGTTCGAATCGCTCAACAGTGCCGCGGCCACGGCCGCCCGGTCCTACATCGCCACCGCGCGGGCCGCGGTGGCGGGCGCGCCGCGTGGCACGCTGATCGTGGACGGGCCAACCCCGGCGTCAATCATGACCCCCGGCATCTTCGGGCCATTCGGGAACACATCACTGGTGGTCGGCGCGATCGCCCGCGGCGAGCCGGCCAAGCACCTGTCGTGGACGGGATCGCCGCGGGGCGTGACCGGCCACCTGATGATCTTCAATAACCTGGGTCAGCTGCTGCCGGTGACCATGCAAGGACCTTTGTCATGGCCGCCGCCCCCGGGGCAGAGCTGCTGGAACGTGACCACCGCGGCCATGCGGATACCGTTGGCCGGCCCGCTGTTCCGGTGGCCGTGGACCGCGCAAGTGGACTACTGGGGCCCGTCCTCGATCCTGGAGTTCCGCTTCGGCGAGAACTGGACGCAAGTGGCGCTCCCCGCGGGGACGCATACCGCCTATATCCCGGTCACGGGTGAGGGCAACCAGGTCAGCGTCCGGCTCGCTCAGCCTGGATCTGCGCTGTGCATCGCCAGCATCAGGGTGGGCTCGCTCAAGCCGGGCCCGGCCAGCCAGGCGATCCCCGCCGTCCCGGCCGGCGCGGCGCCCCCTGGGTAACCGCGCGATGGCGGGTTACGGAGCCATTGTCACCGGGATCAGCTGGACGTTGACCGGCAGCCCGTTCTTGGCTGAACTCTCAAACACCTCGATCGTGCCGGGCTCAGTCCGCGGCACCGAGTAGGAGACCGTTACCGAGTAGTCGCCGCGGCAGCCTGTTCCGCAGCTCGCGGTGGTGAACGTCCTGGCGATCTCCTGGCCGGCCGAGTCCAGGATGCGCGCGCTGACCACCGCTTCGAACACGTCAGCCGTGCCAGACACGGTGACCGGGCTGGTCACCTGGGCACCGATGACCGGGCTCTGCACCGTGATCGCTGGCAGGTAGCCGCCGTACATCGCGCGGGTCTGCGGACTTTGCACCGGGACCCCGCCGACCACGGTGACACCCTGGCCGTTGATCGCGAACCGGACGCCGGTGACCGTCGGGAACTGCGTCATCGTGTACACAACCTGCGCGATCCGCAACGGCATCGCCGAAGGGCTGGCTGCCGACTCGAACGACGAGCTGAGATCGGCGGTCGCGATCCCGGCGGAGATGCGGACGCCAAGCAGCGTGGTGCCGGCCGGGATCTGCGAGCGCAGTCCGGCCGCATACTCGGCAGGCGAAGCACCGGCCAGCAGGCGGTCAAGCGCGGCTCGGCCGACACTTGTCGTCGCCGGCACGGTCCGTTCGGTGACGAATAGCTTGCCGTTCCGGCTGAACCAGGCCTGCAGGCCGATCTGGCGGGCCGGGCCCTGAGTTGGCGTCGCCGCTGGCCGCTGGCCGCTTGGTGAGGCCGCAGCACTCGCGGTCCCGCTGCCAGGGGGCGAGGCCGAACTGGATGCCCTGGCGGTAGTGGTCGGAGCCGGACCTAGCGAGCCGGACGAGGGCTTCCCGCAACCAACGGCGAGCAAGCTGACGCCAATGATCATCATTATGGGCAGGCGCTTCATGGGGTCTCCTTCATATTTGCCCTTACGGCCCCACTGTGTGCCGGCCAGCCAACCGGCGGCTCACCGCAACATCACCGTTCGCTCACATCGCCGGCCGACCCGAGCGGCAGGGTTAGCCGGAACACCGACCCGCCTTCCGCGTCACTGGACACGCTGATATCCCCGCCCAGGAGCCTGGCGTTCTCGAGCGCGATAGCCAGGCCAAGACCGCTGCCCAGGCCGGCCCGTGCCGAGTCGGCCTTGTAAAAGCGCTCGAAGACGTGCGGCAGGTGCTCCGGCGGGATGCCCGGACCCGTGTCGGCCACGTCGATACAGCCGTGAGCGCCGTCGGTGCCGGTCCGCACCACGACATCGCGGCCGCTGTGTTCGACCGCGTTGCCGACCAGGTTCGCCAGTATCCGCTCGATCCGGCGCGGATCGGTAGTCAGCGTGAGCGGCCCACCGTGTACGGCAACCCGGTCCTGCCAGCCCCGCGCGCTGATCAGCGCAACCACGACGGACCGAACGTCGACCAGCCGCTGCAGGACTGGCTCGGACCCGGCATCGAGCCTGGAGATCTCCATCAGCTCGTCGACCAGCGTCCTGAGCCGGCTCACATCGGCGATCAGCAGCTCAACCGGGCGGCGGGCCGAGTCAGGCAGGTGGTTGACCTGGCCGCTGAGCAGCGAGGCCTCGGCCACCAGTGCGGTCAGCGGCGTGCGCAGCTCGTGCGCGACGTTCGCGGTGAACCGGAGCTCGCGTGCCTGCGCCGCCGAGAGCGCGGCGATCTTCGCCTCGAGCGCATCGGCCATCTCGTTGAACGCGGCGGCCCAGGCGCCGAACTCGTCCGCCGCGCCGACCGGCAGCCTGGTATCGAGGTGGCCGCCGGCGATCAGGCTGGCCGCCTCGCTGGCCTTGGCGACCGGTCCCAGCGTTCGCCGGGCGAGCGCTCGCCCGACCAGCGCCGCCAGCAGCAGCACGCCGAGCCAGGCCGCCGCCAGGGTGTTGCGCAGCTGGGCCAGGTTGCGCTGGATGCTCTGCTCGGAGAAGAACAGGTAAAGCTGAGCGCTCGACCCCGGCACCCGGCCCGCCAGGACCAGGTAGGGCAGTCCGGCGACATCCATCCGCTGGTAGCCAAGCTGCCCCTGGCGGACGAAGCCCTGCAGTGCTGCCGGGATCGGCGGGTTCACCTGGGGATCGGACACGACCTTGCGGCCTCCGGGGAAGATCAGCACCGCGTGGGTGCCCCGCTGCTCGTAGGCCCGGACAAAGTCACCGGCTGCCTGGTCGGTGATCGTGGCGGCGAGGTTCAGGTCTTCCCTAGCCTCGGCCGCGCTCGTGGTCAGCGAACCGTCCAGCCTCGCCTCGCGCACCAGCAGGTACGACGCAACCGCCAGGGCGCCGGCCGAGACCGCCGCTACCAGCACGAAGGCGACGACCAGCCGCCGCCGCAGTCCGCCCGACCGGATCCGCCCGGGTCGGCCGCTGGGCCGGATCGGCTGCCGGGCCATGCCTTCAGGTCCGGTCCAGGCGATAGCCGACGCCGCGGATCGTCTTGATCAGCGCCGGATGCGATGGATCGTCTTCCACCTTGGCCCGCAGCCGCCCGATCGCCACGTCCACCAGGTGGGACTCCCCGAGGTACTCGTAATCCCACACCCGCTGCAGCAGCAACTCCCTGGTGAACACCTGACCCGGCCGCCTGGCGAGCTCGAACAGCAGCCGGAACTCGGTCGCGGTGAGCGTGAGCTCGATGCCATCCTTCCGCACGGTAAAACCGGCCGGGTCGATCTCCAGCCGGCCAGCCAAGATCGGCTCGGCCTCGGCCGGAGCCGCCGCCCGCCTGAGAACGGCACGCAGCCGCGCGATCAGCTCAGGCAACTCGAATGGCTTCTTGACATAGTCGTCCGCGCCTGACTCCAGCCCCACCACCACGTCGATGAGGTCGGTCCTTGCCGTCAGCATCACGACCGGGACCCGGCTGAATTTCCTGATCTCGCGGCAGACCTCGAATCCGTCCAGCGACGGCAGCATCACGTCCAGAATCACCGCGTCGAAGCCGTCCGCGCGGACTCTCGCCAGTCCCTCCCGGCCATCGATCGCCGTGGCCACCCGGAAGCCAGCGGCCTTCAGCCCGATGGACACGATCTCACGGATCGACGCGTCGTCCTCGACCAGCAGCAGGCGCTCGTCCACAGTGCACCAATTTTCGGTAGCTGCTCAACCGCTCGCACGGCCAGCTATGTGCGGAATGCTACTGCGTCCCCGAGGGTGTAACACCCCCCGCGTAACCGCACCGGCGGAGTCGGGCGGTAGCCGGCTTGGTCGGCTTCGGCGAGGCAGATGTCCGCGGGCTTGATGCCGTCGGAGGTGTTCGGGCTGCGCACGGACGCCGCGGCGGAGGCGACCGCCAGCCGCAGGCATCGTTCGACCGGCCAGCCTTCGTGCAGGCCCAGGATGACGCCGGCGGCGAAGGCGTCGCCCGCGCCCGTGGTGCTGCGTACCTGTTCGCGCGGCAGCCGGACCGAGCCCTGCCGCCAGATGCGGCCGCCGGGGGCGGCGGCGACGCAGCCGGCCGGGAAGTGCACCACCGCGAGCACCGACACACCGTGCTCGATCAGGGCGAGCGCCATCGCCTCCAGCGCCGGCCAGTCCACCGGCCCGTCGGCCGTGGGTACCGGGGCCTCGATGCCGGCCAGGGCGCCGGCCTCGAGTTCGTTGATCACGATGCTGTCGAGGTAGGGCAGGCAGGGCAGGGCAACCTGCGCGGTGCGGTCCGGCGCCAGGCTGACCATTTCCAGGTTGGTGTGCAGGCCCGCGGCTTGCGCCCGCTGCAACAGGGCCGACCAGCCGTTGCCCCCGCCGGACCGCGGGCGGTCCATGACCGGGTGGATGCCAGGGGCACCCGCGTGCATCATCTGCGCGCCCGAGGCCTGCAGGTCGGCGGTCGAAGCGTCGAAAAGCGCGTTAGCCCCGCTGTGGTGGAAAAAGGTCCGCCGGCCGCCGTCCCGCTCGATCATCGCGTCGGTGAACGAGGTGACCGCGCCGGTCAGCTTCCGGACGCCGGCCGTGTCGATGCCCAGCCGCGCGCACTCGGCCAGGAGGAAGGCGGCGTGCTCGTCATCGCCGACGGCGCCGAGTACCCCGATCGGGAAGGCCGCCCCGAGCATGCGCAGGTCCACGGCCATGTTGAGGCCGGGGCCGCCGGTGCTCAGGGACACCTGCTCGATCGTGGCCAGATGATCCAGAGCCGGATAGGCGTCGATCACCTTCCCGACATCAACCAGGATCGTCCCGGCACACAGGATCCCTCCCGGGTCCTCGCTCATCCGGCCCCCAGCACGGGATCGGTCACCTGCAGGTCGGCCTCGAGCTCGCGGTGGGGAGCGATCCCGGCCTTCGCCAGGGCATCGTGGTAGGCGCGGACGGCATCGGCCGGACTCAGCTCGCCCCGCAGCACGGGGCGCATCAGGGCCACCAGGTCCAGCTGCGACTCCGCCCGCTGGATCTTTCGCCCGAACAGTGCGACCCGGGCGCCGTGTTTCTCGGCCTGATGCAGCAGCTCAAAGGTGTCCCGGGTGGTACCTGCCGACCCGCCGAGAACGCCGACCACCAGCGACGGGTCGTGCCCGGCCAGTTCGGCCAGCGCGTCCGGGCCGTTGTACGCCACCTTCAGGAACAGCGGCCGCTGCTCATGGGTGACCCCCGCCAGGGCACGGATAATCGAGTCGTTGACGAAGGCCCCGACCCGATCGGGTGCCAGATCGGTCGGCGCGTTCGGATTGAACACCTCGAGGAAATGCCGGACGCCGAGCGCGGCGGCCTCCTGGCGGAATTCGCCGTACGCTTCGAGCGTGGCCAGGTCGTGGTCCAGGTCATTGTTGAACGTCATCGAATACAGCACCAGGTCGCAGAACGGGCGGATGGCGGTCAGGTCGGCCGTGCGGAATGGGCGCGACGGCACGGCGGTATAGCGGCCGCCCCGGTTATTCCAGATGTCCGTGCTGTCGTTCGCCCGGATGGCCAGGGTCATATCCCCGAGCGAGCCGTCCTGGGACAGGCGCTCTCCGTTGGAAGCCGAGGTCAGGATGATGTCGAGTTCGCCCTGAGCGACCAGGGCCCGCATCGCGTCGAGGTATTCGCCGCGAGTGCGGGACCGGCCAGGCCCGGCCGGTGCGCCGGTCACCGGTCCCGCGGCGGTGAGGCCGAACGCCATGTCGGCGTCCTTGGCGTCCGCGATCACGAAGTCGCCGGGGGTGTACCGGCCCGCGGCGATGTGGCGAAGCTTGCGGTCGAGGCGGCGGACGGCCCTGGCAGGAGCAGACATGGACGTGATCACCGCTCGCCGACGGTGACGAGGACCTTCACGTGATTTCCCGACGAGGCAAGCTCGAAGGCCTCGGCGACCTGAGCGAGTGGGCGCGTGGCGGTGACGAAGTCCGCGGTCCTGACGGCTCCCCGGCTTAGCAGGTCCGCCGATTCGGAGTAGTCCTCGGGGAGATAGGTGGCACTGCCCTGAATGCGGATCTGGTGGTCCTGCACGATCGGCAGCGGGACGGTGACCTCCCGGGCCGGGACGCCGACGACCATGACCGTGCCGCCCTTGTCGGCGATGGCGATCGCCTGGTCCATGGACGACTGGACGGCCACGCAGTCGAACACGATGTCGGCGCTCCCGCCCAGCACCTCCCGCACCTGCCCGGCGACGTCGGGCGTGCGCGCGTCGACGGTCGCATCGGCGCCGAGGGCCGCGGCCCGCTCGCGTTTGGACAGGTTCGGATCGGTGCTGACGACCTTTCCCGCTCCGTGCGCGCGGAGCACCGCCAGGGTGAACAGGCCGATGGTGCCGGCTCCGAGAACGGCGACGGACCGGCCCGCGACGTCCCCGGCCAGGCGTACCGCGTGCACGGGCGTCGACAGCGGCTCGATGAGCGCCGCGGTGTGATCGTCGACCGTGTCCGGCACGGGATGCAGGCGGTTCGCGGCCAGGGTGAAGTAGTCCGCCATGCCGCCCTGAGCGTAGCCGCAGCCGAAAAACTGCAGGTTCTCGCACAGGTTCTCACGTCCGGAGGTGCACATCTTGCACGTCCAGCAGGGCAGGTCGGGCTCCACGATGACCCGCTGTCCCGGCTGGCCCGCGGCGGCGGAGCCCGCCGCTTCGATGACGCCGACGACCTCATGGCCCGGCCGGTACGGCAGCGGGACGAACGGATGGTGCCCGCGGGCCGCGTGCAGGTCGGATCCGCACACGCCGACTGCAAGCGTGCGGACCAGCGCTTCGTCCGGACCGGGGGCGGGAACCTCCGCTGCCTCGACGGCGATCCGGCCCGGGTAGACGACGACGCGTCGCATGGTCCTCCTATGGCGTGGCGTACTGGTCAAGGTCGGCGAAGGTCTTCCGCACGCCCTGGTCGAGCAGGGAGGTCAGGATCGAGCGGTACACCCCGGTGAACCGGGCGTCGTCGGCCAGTTCGCCGAAGACCCCGCGGTTGTCCTCCAGGAAGGCGCCCGGGTGGCCGCGCTGCCGCCGGGCCGCGGCTTGCAGTTGCGGCGCGAGGGCGTCGTCGATCTCGTACGTCTCGCCGTTCTCGTCGGTGCCCTCGGCGTAGCGGGCCCAGCTGGCCACGACGGCCGCCGAGCGGGTGACGGGACCGCCGGCGGCGAGCTGGTGCCTGATGACGGGGAGCAGGAACTTGGGAATGAGGTCGGACGTGTTGGCGCACAGCCGGGCCACGGTGTCGCGTACCTCGGGATTGGAGAACCGCTCGATGAGCTGGCGGGCGTACTGATGCAGGTCGATGCCGGGAACCGGCCGCAGGGTGGGGATGGCTTCGCGGGTCATGTAGTCCAGCAGGAACCGGGCGAACAGCGGGTCCGTCGTGACGTCGTGCACGAGCCGGTATCCGACCAGGTAGCCCGGATAGCACAGGGCCTGGTGGCTGGCGTTGAGCAGCCGCAGCTTCATCAGCTCATACGGCTCGACGTCGGAGACGATCTGCACGCCGGCGTCTTGCAGCGGCGGCCGCCCGGCGGAGAAATTGTCTTCGAGCACCCACTGCGTGAACGGCTCGCAGAGCACGGGCCACTGGTCCTCGACGCCGAACCGGCGGCTGAGCTCGGCCCGGTCCCCGTCGGTCGTCTGCGGCGTGATCCGGTCGACCATGCAGTTAGGGAACCGAACGTGCTGGGTTATCCACCCGGCCAGCTCCGGATCGCGCAGGTGGGCGAACGCCGTGAACGCGCGCTGGCTCACGTGGCCGTTGCCCTGGACGTTGTCGCAGGACAAGATGCTGAAGGCGGGGATGCCCCGGGCGCGACGACGAGCCAGCGCCTCGGTCACCAGTCCGAAAACGGTGCGCGGCGCGGCCCCCGGACGCAGGTCGGCCACGACCTGCGGATCGGACGCGTTGAATTCACCGGTGACCGCGTCGAGGTTGTAGCCGCCTTCGGTGATGGTGAGCGACACGATCCTGGTGGCCGGCGCGGCCATCTTCTCGATCGCGGCTTCGGGATCGTCGGGCGCGAACAGGTACTCCACGATCGACCCGATCACCCGGGGTTCCCAGGTGCCGTCGCTATGGCGGAGGACCAGGGTGTACAGGCCATCCTGGGCGGCCAGCACATCGCGCATCCTGGTGTTGGATGGCTGCAGGCCGATCCCGCAGATGCCCCAGTCCATCGCCGCGCCGCGGTTCATCAGCGTGTCGATGTACATCGCCTGGTGCGAGCGGTGAAAGCTGCCGACGCCGATGTGCACGATCCCGGTCGTGACCTGGCGGCGATCGTAGCGCGGAAGGGCCACGTCGGCGCTCAGCTGCGCCAGGGTCCCCCCGGTCAAGATGGTCATGCGGCCGCCCCTAGGACTGCCACGACGCGCCGGAACCTGGCGTGGCGTTCCGCGTGGCAGGCGGCCATCGCCGGGTCGGGTTCGGCCACCAGGCGGGTCGGCGGTGCCAGCGGCCCGGCGATGTCGTCGAAGCTCAGCAGGCCGGCGGCGCAGGCGCCCAGCAGGGCGGCGCCCCGGCCGGACGCGGCGGGCACGTCCACGGCGTACAGCGGCAGCCCGAGCACGTCCGCGAGCAGCTGCCGCCAGCCCGCGGCCAGGGTGCCCCCGCCGGCTAGCCGCAGCCGCGCCGGGCGATGATCTGCGAGCAGCGCGTCCAGCGCGTCGCGGATCGCGAACGCGGTTCCTTCGAGCGCGCACCGCAGCAGCGTTGCCCGGTCGTCGGCCAGCGACAGCGCGGTCCAGGAGCCGCGCAGCGCCGGATCGCAATACGGTGTCCGTTCACCCGACAGGTGCGGGACGAAGATGGGGTCGTGCGCCCGGCCCGGGTGATCGGCACTGGCGTACAGCTCCGCCCAGCTGGCGTTCATGACCTCTCGCACCCAGTTGAGGCTGAGCCCGGCGCTGACGGTGGCGCCCATGTGGTACCAGCCGTCCGGCGTCGCCGACCGGTACAGGTTGACCCCGGCGTCCGCCCGGCTGACCGGTGCGGCCAGCGGCCGGATGACCTGCGCGCCGGTGCCGACGGTCAGCTGGACGTCGCCCGGGCCGATGCCGCTGCCGAGGGCCGCCGCCGCCGTGTCGGCGGCCCCGGCCGCGACGGGGATGCCCGCGGGCAGCCCCAGCTCGGCCCCGGCCTCGGCCATGAGGTGGCCGGCCGGCGCTCCGGCCGAGGGCAGCAGGGGCGCCAGCAGGCCGGCGTCCAGGCCCAGCGCGCTGACCACCTCGAGATCCCAGCGGTCGCCCATCACGTCGTAGAGCAGGCTGGCGGAAGCGTCGCTGGGCTCGGCATGGACCTCGCCGGTGAGGCGGGCCCGTAGCCAGTCCTTGGGCTGCAGCGCCCAGCGAGCTTCGGTGTACGTGCGCGGTTCGTTCTCGGCGACCCACACGAGCAGCGGTCCGGTCATGCCGGGGGCCAGCGGGTTGGCCAGCCTGGCCAGCGCGCCCGGACCGAGGCGCCGGTAGCCGCGCAGCGCCCCGGTGGCGCGGCTGTCGGCCCAGAGCAGGGCCGGACGAAGCGCCCTGCCGTCGGCGGACGCCAGCACCAGGCCGTGCATCTGTCCCGACAGTCCGATCGCCGACGGCCATGCGCCGGCCGCGTGACGGACCGCGGCGACGGCCTCGCGGGCGCAGGCCGTCACCGCGCTCCACCAGTGGGCCGGCTCGCTCTCGGCGTAGCCGGCCATGGCCGAGGTCACGGCGTAGCCGGCCGACGCCTGCGACAAGACCCTGCCCCCGGTATCGGTCACTACCGCCTTGGCCGAGCTGGTGCCAAGGTCCAGACCCAGGGCCCAGTTCACTGCGGCCAGCACTCGATGATGATCTTGTGGACGCTCCGGTCGCCGCGCAGCGCGTCGAGGGCGCCGGCGTAGTCATCGAGCGGGAACCGGTGCGTGATGAGGCCTTCGGTCCGGGCCCGCCCGGTCCGCAGCGCCGCGATCGCGGCCGGGAACGAATTGATCTCGGCGAAGGACCCCTTGATGGTGATCTCGCGCCGGAACACGTCGTACGGGCTGACCCGCACGAGGTCTTCGGGCTCGGTCACGCCGTAGAACATCACGGTCCCGCCGCTGCGGGTCAGCGGCACGCATTGTTCCGACACGGCCGCCGACCCGGTGGCGTCGACCACGATGTCGAAACCGCCGCCCGAGGCCGCCTTCAGCTTGGCGGCATCCCCGGCCAGATCCGCGCGGTCCATCAGGAACGTGGCGTCGAGCCCGAGGTCCTCGGCGCGCTTGAGCTTGAACGCCGACGAGGCCGCCACCGTGACGCTGACCGCGCCGCCGCGCGCGATGAGCTGGGCCAGGAGCAGGCCGGTCGGGCCGGCGCCGAAGACCAGGGCCGAACTCCCCGGCCGGGGACCCAGCGTCTCCACGCCGTGCATGGCGCACGCGGTGGGCTCGGTGAACACGGAGATGTCGGGGTCGATGCCGTCCACGGAGAAGACCAGGTTGGCCGGGACCGTGACGTATTCGGCGAATGAGCCGGGCCAGTTCGTGCCGAGCCCCTTGAGGTTGGCGCACAGCAAGGTGCGCCCGGTCCGGCAGTACTCGCAGTGCCCGCAGTTCATGTTCGGGTTGACCGAGACGTATTCGCCGACCCGGAATCCCTCGGTGCCTTCGCCCAGCGCGTCCACCGGTCCGACCAGTTCGTGGCCGGGGGTCAGGGGGAACTCGGCGAAGAACTTGCCGTTGTGGATGTGCAGGTCTGTGCCGCAGATTCCGGTTTGCTGCACGCGCACGCGCACCTCGCCCGGTTCCGGGTCGGGTGCCGGGATCTCCGTGATCGCGAAACTGCCCGGGGCGTCGTAGACAACGGCTTTCATCCTGCTCCTCTAGGCGGAAGGGGCGCGTGGGGGCGTCCGGGATCACTCCCGGGCCGGCGCCCCCTGCCTGCTGGTCAGGTGAGTCAGCCAGGTGCTCATCGGCCTGCTTCCGCCCCGCAGGGCGGCGGCGCGCCGCTGCTGGTCGACGTAGACGGCGGCGATGAGCACGGCCCCCACCACGACCTGCTGCCAGAACGGCTGGATACCGATGATCACGAATCCGTTCTGCAGCGTGGCCGGGATCAACAAGCCGATGACGCTGCCGAAGATAGACCCGTAGCCGCCGAACAGGCTGGTGCCGCCGATGACGACGCCGGCGATCACGTTGAGGTTGGTCGCGCTCTGCCCGCCGATCGTGGTCGACTGGAAGAACGCCAGGTTGAGCCATCCGGCGAATCCGGCCAGCAGGCCGGACAAGGCGTAGACCATGATCAGGTGACCGTTGACGTTCAGGCCGGACCGCCGGCCCGCCTCGGGGTTTGATCCGAGCGCAAAGGTGTGCAGCCCGAACCGGGTCCGGTGCAGGATCACGATCCCGATCGCCACGATAACGGCGGCGATGATGGCCAGGGTGGGAACCTGCCAGAAGATGTTGCCGAAGCCCACGGTGTTGACCATGACGGTCGGCACGTTGCGCAGGTCCACCCCTCCGGTGATCACCTCCGCCAGGCCGAGGGCCATCCCCAGGGTGCCGAGCGTGACGATGAGCGGCGGAACCTTCGCCCTGGCGACAAGGAATCCGTTGATCACCCCCCAGGCGAGCCCGCAGCCGATGGCCACCAGGGCGCCGACGATGGCGGTGCCCCAGCCCTGGCCGCCCAATCCCGCCATCGCCTTATCGCAAACGACGGCGCTGAAGACCAGGACGCTGCCCACCGACAGGTCGATGCCGCCGGTGATGATGACGAAGGTCATCCCGACACCCAGAACCGCCAGGATGGCGGTGCTCTGCACGATCCCGCGGATGTTGAACACCGTGAGGAAGCTGCCGGGCTTGATGATCGAGAAGACGACGACGATCACGGCCAGCACGATGATGATCTGCAGCGCCTGCAGCCGGGCCAGCCGGGCCAGCCGGCCGGTCGGTTCATCTTCGCTCGGCGCCGCTTCGGCGGGCGCGGGTGGAGGTACGGTGGCCTGCCCGGTCATGACTGGTTCTCCTGCGTCACGGCGCCGGTCATGGCTCCGACCAGTTCCTCCATCGTTGTCTCCTTTGCTTTGTACGTGGCCACCCGCCGGCCGAGCCGCATGACCTGCACCTCGTCGGCGACCTGGATCACGTGGGGCATCGAGTGGCTGACGAACACGACGCCGAGGCCGCGGTCGCGTACCCGGCGGATCAGGTCCAGGACGCCCTTGGTCTGCACCACCCCGAGGGCGGCGGTGGGCTCGTCGAGCAAGACGATTCGCTTGGCCCAGGCGGCCGCACGAGCGACCGCGACCGCCTGCTTCTGGCCGCCCGACATGGCGCCGATGCTGCCAGAGAAGTTGCGCACGGTGGCACCGAGCTCGTCGAACGCCCTCTTGCTGCCCGCGAGCATCTCCGCGTTGTTCATGAACCCCAGCCGCCCCATGACCCCGGAGCGCATGACCTCGCGGCCGAGGTACATGTTCTGCACCGGATTGAGATGAGGTGCCAGCGCCAGATCCTGGTACACGGTCTCGATCCCGTACCGGCGCGCCGCGAGCGGCCCGTTGATGGTCACCTGCTGGCCGTCGATCAGGATCTCACCCGACGTCGGCGTCTCGGTGCCGGAGAGGATCTTCACCAGCGTGCTCTTGCCGGCGCCGTTGTCTCCGATGAGCGCGACGACCTCGCCCGCCTTCACCCCGAAGTTGGCGCCTGACAGCGCGCTGACGTGACCGTACACCTTGGTGATGTCCCGTGCTTCCAGCGCCAGGCTCATCGGCTCCACATCCTTCGCGACCGCAGTACCGACTGAAGCGGCGGAGCAGCGGAGTCCATCTTCAGGCCCGCAACCCTGCTGTAACCATGCCGCAATGTTTACGAAGAGGGTGCCTCTTCATGTCACCGATGTCAAGATCTGAAGCCGAAACGATACATGCTGACCAAGCACGCTAATCAGTCCGGAAAGAAGAACAGCAGACCAGGGTATTGACATCGGTGACATGGCTGCTGCAAGATCAACCCGTCATGTTTCCGTGAGATTGCCAACAGCTAAACATGCCGGTCAGCACAAACGCCAGCAGGCCCCGGACGCGCGCTCATCCGGTGTCGTCCGGGACCGGCAGCCGACCCAGATCCACGCGAAGGAGCAGATATGAAGCGGTTTAAGGTGGTATCAACCGCGGGTGCGGCAGTGGTGCTGCTGGCACTCACTGCGGCGTGCTCGTCATCGGGCTCGTCGTCAAGCGCGCCCGGCGGGTCCACCACAGGCGGGTCCACGACCGGCGGCACGACCAGCGGCAAGTCCTACAAGATGACGTTCATCCAGGGCGTGGCCGGCGACGGCTTCTACGTCACGATGGGGTGCGGCATCCAGGCGGAGGCCACGAAGGTCGGCAACGTCACCGTCAACATCCAGGGGCCCACGCAGTTCGATCCCACGCTGCAGAACCCGATCATCGAGTCGGTCACCGCGGCGAAGCCGGACGCGATCCTGATCGCTCCCGACGACGTGTCGGCCAGCCGGCCCCCGATCGCCCAGGCCATGGCCGCGGGCATCAAGGTCGTTCTCGTCGACACCACGCTGAGCGACCCGTCCGGCGCCGTCTCGCAGATCTCGTCGGACAACCTGGCCGGCGGGGCCGACGCCTTCGCCGCGATCAAGCAGCTCGTGCCCAACGGCGGCGAGGTGTTCGTCGTCAACACTAAGCCCGGCATCAGCACCACCGACCAGCGCACGCAGGGCTTCGCCGACGCGGCCAAGGCCGACTCGAAGTACAAGTACGTCGGCGTGCAGTACGACAATGACACCGCGTCTCTCGCCGCGCAGGTCACGCTGGCGGCGCTGCAGAAGAACCCCAACATCGTCGGCATCTTCGCGACCAACCTGTTCTCCGCCGAGGGCGCCGCCACCGGCATCCGCCAGGCCGGCAAGTCCGGCAAGGTGAAGGTCGTCGGGTTCGACGCCGACCCCGACCAGATCACCGCGCTGAAGCAGGGCACCGTGCAGGCGCTCATCGCCCAGGCGCCGTACGCGATCGGGACCAACGCGGTGGACCAGGCCGTCGCGGCCCTCACCGGCAAGCCGACCACCGCGAAGATCGGCACCAAGTTCACCATCATCACGAACGCCAACCTGAACTCGGCGGCCAGCCAGGCCGCGATCTACAAGACCAAGTGCTGATCGCGGGCCGTCGGCTTACGGCCCAGTGAATGGTCCCCCGGTGTCCTGCACCGGGGGACCGCTCGCCGCCGGAGCTGCGCGGCTCGACCCCGCCCACGCAGTCGCCAGAGCAGGCGCCCAGTCTGGAGGCGATCCTCGATGACCACGATGCGCGACGTCGCTCGCGTCGCCGGAGTCAGCGCGAAGACCGTGTCCCGGGTCTTCAATGAAGATCCCCACGTCACCGAGGAGACCCGCGAGCGGGTTCGCTGGGCGATGCAAAAACTGAACTACGTGCCGAACCTGCTGGCCCGCAGCTTCCGCGCGGGTGCCGATGCCGCGGTGGGCCTGGCCGTTCCCGACCTCGCCGACCCGTTCTTCGCCACGATGACGAGCAGCATCGAACTCGACCTGGTGAGCCGTGGCATGGCGGTCGTGGTGACCAGCCTCCACCACGGCGCCGACCGCGAGCGCACCGCCCTGGAGGCGCTGCTGCGGCGCCAGATCAGCGGCCTGATCGTGGTGAGCGTGAGCGCGGACCAGTCCTACCTGGCCCCCTGGCAGGAGCGGACGCCGATGGTGTTCGTCGACCGGGCCCCGCGGGGGCTCTCCGGCGTCTATGTGATCGAGGACGACCTGGGCGGCGCCCGCGAGGCGGTCACGCACCTCGCCCGCCACGGGCACCGGCGCGTTGCCTTCTTCGGTGTCTCGACCCCGGTGACGACCACCCACCGCAGGCTCAGGGGCTACCGCTCCGCGGTGGCGGAGAACGGGCTCGCCGACCGTCCCGACCTCGTCTGCATGCCCTTCGAGTCCCCCGGGGAGTCCGCCGCGGAGCTGGTCAAGCGGCTGGCGGCACCGGACCCTCCCACCGCCGTGTTCTCCTCGAACATCCCCTGCACGATGGCGCTCGTGCTCGCCCTGCACCAGGCCGGACGCACCGACGTCGCGGTGGTCGGATTCGGCGACATCCCCATGGCCGAGGCCCTGGCTCCCGCGGTCACGGTCCTGGATCAGGACCCCGCGGGACTCGGGCGCATCGCCGTGGAAAGGCTGCTCCAGCGCATCGAAGACCCGCACGCAACGCTGCGACGCAGGACCGTGCTCCCGGTCCGGCTGATCCCGAGAGGATCGGGCGAGCTGCCTCCGCGTCCCGCGTGACCAGGAAGACACGACCATGAGCGAACCAGGGACAGCAGAATGGCGCCGCGCCGAGGCCAGCAGGCTGATCGGATTCGGGCGGGCGGCCGCCCTGCCCGGCGGCGGCTTCGGGTGGCTTGACGTCAACGGCGACATCGACCCGGCGCAGCCGTGCCCGCTGTGGATCAACGCGCGGATGACCTACGTCTTCGCCCTGGCGCACCTCGACGGCGTGGCCGGCGCGGATGCGCTGGCCGCCTCCGGCCTGGACGCCCTGGCCGACCGCTACGCCGACCGCGAGCACGGCGGCTTCTTCGCCAGCCTCGACCCCGCCGGGAACATCCTCGATGCCTCCAAGGCGAACTACGCCCATGCCCACGTCCTGCTGGCCGCCTCCAGCGCGCTGGCCGCCGGCCTCCCGGGGGCCGGGGCCGCCCTTGAGGCCGCCGCGGCCGCCATCGACCGGCATTTCTGGTCCGACGCGGAAGGCCTCGCGCTGGAGAGCTGGAACGCTGACTTCACCGAGCTCGAGCCGTACCGCGGCGCCAACAGCAACATGCATTCGGTGGAGGCGTACCTGGCCGCGGGCGACGTCACCGGCAATCCCGCCTGGACCGCCCGGGCCGCCTCCATCGCCGGCTACCTGGTCAATGTGCAGGCTCGGGCCCATGCCTGGCGGATACCCGAGCACTACGATGAGAACTGGCAGCCCCTCCCTGACTACAACGCCGATCGCCCCAACGACCCGTTCCGGCCGCCCGGCACCACCCCCGGCCATTCCTTCGAATGGGCCCGGCTGCTCGTGACGCTGGAGGCGGCCCGGCCCGCCGCCTGGCTGCTCGAAGCGGCGACCGCGCTGTTCGACACCGCGGTCGCCGACGCGTGGCAGCGGGACGGGCACCCGGGCTTGATCTACACCGTCGACGCTGGCGGCCAGCCGGTGGTGACGGCGCGCATGCACTGGGTGGCGTGTGAGGCCGTGCTCGCCGCCGACGCGCTGCACCGGCGCACCGGCGAGGAACGCTTCGCCGCCGCCGCGGCGCGGTGGTGGGACGAGATCGACCGCTACTTCCTGGACCGCCAGCACGGCGGCTGGTGGCAGGAGCTGGCCCCGGACATGACGCCGGCCACCTCCACCTGGTCAGGAAAGCCCGACCTCTACCACTCCTACCAGGCCCTCCTGCTCCCGTCGCTGCCGCTGAGCCCGACCGCGGCCACCGCCCTGGCCCGGCCCTGAACGGACTCGCCGCCGTCCTGATCGGCGGGCCGCCGGCCACGGGCAAGAGCACGCTGGCCGCGGCCCTGGCGCCTCACCTCGGCGCCGCCCTCCTGGACCTCGACGTCGCGACCGGCCCGCTCACCCGGGTGGTGTCCAGCCTGATCGGCGTGCGTGACCTGGACGATCCCGCCCTGGCCGGGCTGACCAGGCAGGCGCGCTACGACACGCTGCTCGGCCTGGCCGAGGCCAACCTGCGGGCGGAACGGCCGGTGGTTCTCGTCGCACCATTTAGTACCGAACGGGCCCAGCCATCCGCCTGGGCCACCACTTAGTCTTGCCATCGATGGCAAAGTAGGGCAGAATCAGGTTATGCCATCGATGGCAAAGCCAGCTCCCGAGCGAGCGCAAGACACCGCGAGCCGGGCGACCCGGCTGCTCGACGTCGCGAACGCGGCCGGGGTGAGCCTGCGTACCGCCTCGCGGGTGCTTAACGACGATCCGCGGGTCGCGCCGCTCACCCGGCAGCGTGTCCGGGAAGCAATGCTCGACCTGCGTTTCCAGCCCGACGCGATGGCCCGGTCGCTGCGGGCGGGCACGGACACCGCGATCGGGTTCGTGGTGGAGTCCATCTCCGATCCGTTCTTCGCCGAAGTCATCGACGCGGTGGAACTGGAGATGTCGCGGCACGGCCGGTCCGTGCTCGTCGCGAGCACCCGGCGTGACCCCGGCTGGGAACGGGACGTCATCGGGCGCATGGTGCAGCGGCGGATCGCCGGGCTGCTGCTCAGCCCGACCGGCGCTGACCATGCCTGGCTCGACCCCCGCTTGCCCGTCGTGCTGGTCGACCGGCCGGCGCCCGGCCTGTCCGCGGACCTCGTCGAGATCGACGACCACCGCGCCGCGTTCGACGCCGTGGCTCATCTCATCGCCCACGGGCACCGGCGCATTGCCTACGTAGGCGACACCCCTGCCATCCCCACCTCAGCCGCCCGCCTGCGCGGTTACCGCGATGCCCTGGCCCGTCACCGGATCGAGGCGGACCTGGTCAACTGCGAGTGCCCGACCAGCCAGGCCGCCGCGCGAGCGGTGTCCGCCCTGATCGGCGGCTCCCGCCCGCCGACCGCGATCTTGAGCGCCACCACGCGGGCGTCGCTGGGCGTGGTGCCAGCTCTGCATTCTGCCGGGCGCACGGACATCGCCCTCGTCTCGTTCGGCGACTTCCCGATGGCCGATGCCCTGCGTCCGGCCGTCACCGTCGTGGACCATCCCGGTCATGAAGTCGGGCGGGTGGCCGCGGCGCGGCTCCTGGCGCGCCTGGGCCAGCCCGGCCTGCCCGTCGAGCGCATCCAGGTATCGGCCAGGCTCATCGAACGCGGGTCCGGGGAGCTACGCCCTTGACATCCAATATCGTCATCGGCATCGACATCGGCACCACCTCATCCAAGGCCGTGGCCCGGTCGACGTCGCACCGCGACACTCCCTACGTGGAGCAGCGCACCCCCTGGCAGACCGGTAGCTGCGGCCAGACCGAGATCGATCCGCACTGCCTCGTCAGCGTGGCCGTAGACCTGATCGGGCGTGCCGTCCTGGCGGCCGAATCAGCCTGGGGTCCGGTCCGCGTGCGCAGCGTCGGCGTGACCGGCCTGGCCGAGAGCGGCGTGCTGCTCGACCCGGCCGGGCGGCCGTCCGCCCCGGTGATCGCCTGGTTCGATCACCGCGGCGGGAACGAGATCGAGCAGCTCGGCCGGGAAGCTCCCGGATTCGCCGCCGCGTTCGAGCGCACGACGGGTCTCCCGTGGTCGAGCCAGGCCAGCATCGCCAAACTGCTGTGGCTGCGCGCCAGCGGATGCCCGGCCGGGCCGGCCTCCACCTGGCTGAGCGTGCCCGAATGGATCGTCTTCGCCCTGGGCGGCGATCCGGTGCGCGAACCGTCGCTGGCCTCCCGGACCGGTCTCATCGACCAGGGCACGGGCAAGGCGTGGCCCGACGCCCTGGCGGCGGCCGGGCTGTCCGCCCGGATCCTTCCCGGGGAACGGCCGGCCGGGTCTCGCGCCGGGTACCTGAGCCACGACGGCGTCGTCTCCGGCGCCGCGGACGCCGTGCTGACGGTGGCCGGGCACGACCATCCGGTGGCGGCCATCGGCGTCGGCGCGGCCGGGGCGGACGAACTGTTCAACTCGAGCGGTACCGCGGACGTCCTGGCCCGCTCCATTCCCGGGACGCTTGAGCAGGCCGAGCGCCAGCGCGTGGTGAGCGCCGGCTGGTCGATCGGGCGGCACGTGCTGCCCGACACCAGCCTGCTCCTGGCCGGGGTCAGCGGCGGGCTGCTGCTGCGGCGCGTCCTGGCGGCCCTGGGCGCGGAGTCCGAACCGGCCCGGACGGCGCTTGATCACGCCAGCCTGAGCGTCGGTGACCTGCCCGCCGGCCTGTCGGTCAGCGGCGACGGCCGGAGGCAGGACGATGTAGTCCTGCGCATCCAGGACGGCGCCTCTCCCGCCTCGCTCTGGACCGCCGCCGTGCGCTACACGGCGGCCCAGACCCGGCTCTTGCTCACTGACATCGAGAAGGTCGTCGGCCCGCACCGGCGGGCCGTGGCCGCCGGGGGCTGGACGCAGATGGCCAGCGTGCGCGCCGCCAAGGCAGCCGCCATCGACGCGCTGAGCTTCTCCCCTGTCGTGCAGCCGGGCGTCACCGGGGCCGCCCTGCTCGCCGCGTTCGCCCTTGACGGCGGGGACCTCGCCGACTTCATCCTCAACCAAGGAACGAAATGACACACGCCACGAAAGCCCGAACCCGAACGCTGGACGACATCGCGGCCGACAGCCACGTGTTCGCGATCATCGCCATGGACCAGCGCAACACCCTGCGCCGCATGTTCACGGCCGTGGGCCTCGACGCGAGCGACGACGACCTGCGTACCGCGAAAGCCGACGTCGCCCGGGTCCTGACGCCGGCCGCCAGCGGCCTGCTCTCCGATCCGACCTACGGCGTCCCGGCCATTACCGAAGCTAAGGCGCTCGCCCCGGACTGCGGCCTGCTCGTCGCCGCCGAACCGTCCGAGCGGCGCAGCTACCACGGCGAGCCACGCACCCACCGGGACCCGGCCCTGGACGCTCGATGGGTCCTTGACCAGGGCGGCGATGCCCTGAAGTTCTTCCTCCAGCTGCGCGCCGACCGCCCCGCCCCGGCCCCGGGGGAGCCGGACCTGGTCGCCGAGGGGCTGGCCGTCTGCGCGGAGATCATCCGCGATTGCCGCGACCAGGGTGTCCCCGTGGTCATCGAGAACCTGGTGTACGCGCGACCGGGGGAAGATCTTCGCGGCCAGGCCCGCGAAGATGCCATCATCGAGGCGGCCCGCGCCCTCAACGACCTGGACATCGACCTGCTCAAGCTCGAATACCCCGGTTCGCCTGAAGGCTGCCGGCGGCTCGCCGCCGTCCTGCGCCGGCCGTGGGCCGTGCTGTCCGCCGGGGTGCCGTTCGACCAGTTCACCGACATCATCCGCATCGCCGCCGACGAAGGGGGAGCCTCGGGCTTCATCGCCGGCCGTTCGGTCTGGCGCGAGGTGGTGAGCCTGGTCGGCCAGCAGCGCGAGGAGTTCCTCACCTCGGTAGCGCTGCCGCGCCTGGACCGGCTGGTCGAAGTCGCAGCAGGCCGGGCCCGCCCGTGGACCGAGGTCAGCCGGCCCGCGTCGATCTAATCCGGGACGCGTTGCCCGCGGCGCAAAGAAAGGCGGTCTACCTATCCGGGTGATGGATGTCCACGGGCGGCAGGTCCTGTACTTGCTGCTTGGTGATGTTGAGCAGGATACCGTCGTCGACCCCGGTCACGGCGCCGATCGGGATAGCGACTTCCTTGCGGCCCCACAGGTGCCCCTCCTGGAGGAGCACGTGGGTCACGTGGTGGTTTTCAGGGTCGATGACCAGCCCCTGGACTTTCCCGATGTGGCCGTCGGTGGCGTGCACGTGCTCGCCGCGGCGCACCTCCACCTCGTCCAGTGGGACGGTGTCGTAGGTGACGGTCTGCGGGACGTAAGCCGCGCCCATGCCCACGCCCATGCCCGGGCTGAAATAGGGCGAGCAGAGCACTTGGTCCGGGTCATAGCCCGGATAGCCGGGGGTGCCGGGCAGGAACTGCGTCTCCTCGGCGGGATCGAGCTCGGCGAACTCCGCCAGGGTGCAGCGGAGCCGGACCTCGTCCTTCGTGGCGTCGACAAGATTAAGAGGAACAAGCCGGCCGCAGTCATAACGATGCTTTGGTTCGACCACGAGATGGGTGACCGCACGCGCGACCGGGTCCACGACCACGCGGGTCACCTCGCCGCAGGCACCATCAGTACAGCTGGCGTCGGCCCCGATCGTGACCGACGTTGTCTCTGCCATAGTCACCCTCCTCGTTCCGAGCCGGCCATCGTTCCAGCTCGTAAGCGTGGCGCCGGTTATCGCCCGCTCCGCTGGCATCAGTGTCCGCAATGCCCCGGGGGACGCCCCGGCCTTGCTCCCATGGTTCAGCCCGCGCGCGGATTGCGAATCACCCTCCGGGGGGTATCTGGTTTCCCCCGCGTCGAAACCGGCTTCGCGCGCCGTGAGCGCGGCCGTTGGTTGGGGTCACACCCTCGAACGTCTTGGCCTTGATGACCCGGTTGCGCAGCTCGACCGGGCCCAGCCGTGCGTGCGCGAACACGTCGGGAGGAGTCGCCGTGATCACCGCCCGGCCGCCAGGGTGCGGGCTGCGATGTAGCCGAACGTCATGGCCGGACCGATGGTCGCGCCGGCGCCGGCGTAGCTGTGGCCCATCACCGACGCGCTCGCGTTGCCCGCGGCGAACAGGCCCTCGATGGCGGTGCCGTCCGCGCGGAGCACCCGGGCGCGCTCGTCGGTGCGCAGGCCGCCCTTGGTGCCCAGGTCGCCGGGGACGATCTTAACGGCGTAGAACGGCGGCCGGGTCAGCGGGGCCAGGTTGGGGTTGGGCCGACGGCGCGGGTCGCCGTAGTAGCGGTCGTAGGCCGAGTCGCCGCGGCCGAAGTCCTCGTCCCGGCCCGCCACGGCGTACTCGTTGAACCTGGTCACGGTCTTGGCCAGGCCGTCGGCGTCGATCCCGGCCGCGCGGGCGAGCCCGGCCAGGTCGTCCGCGCGGACCACCGTCCCGGCGGCGTACCAGCGGCGGGGGAGCGGCCGTCCGGGCGGCAGGCCGGCGAACACGTACCGGCTGCGGTAGCGCTGGTCGAAGATCAGCCAGGCGGGGATGTGCGGGTTCTCCGGCGTGTTCCCGTCGTACATGGCGTGCACGGTGTCGACGTACGGCGCCGCCTCGTTGACGAACCGCTGGCCCGCGCCGTTGACCAGCAGGCAGCCGGGCAGGCTGCGCTCGGCCAGGCAGAAGTACGGGCCGCCGGGCAGCGGGATGGACGGCCCCCACCAGGCGTCGTCCATAAGCCCGGTGGCCGCGCCGAGGTCCAGCCCGGCCAGGATCCCGTCGCCGGTGTTCCCGGCCGCGCCGGTGGTCCACTGGGTGCCCACGGGCTCGCGCTGGTACTGGCGGCGCATCTCCTCGTTGCGCTCGAAGCCGCCGGTGGCGACCAGCACCCCGCGCCGGGCCCGGATCAGCGCTGGTTCGCCGCCGCGCGTCACGCGGACCCCGGTCACCCGGCCGTCCCGCACCTCCAGCCCGGTCAGCGGGGTGTCCAGCCAGACCGGCACGCCGTGGGTGAGCAGCCCGGCCCGCAGGCCCGCGGCCAGCGCCTGCCCCAGGCTGAGCGTCCGGTGCCCGAGCAGCCGGGCGCGCGCGGCCCGGCCCGCGACCCGCAGGCCCGCGCGGATGGCGCGCGGGTGGCGTCCCAGGCTCAGCCAGCGGTATTCGGCCTGGGTGATGGCCACCGGCGACGGCAGGTAGGGTCGGCCGAGGTGAGCCAGTTCGGCGCCGAGCACCCGCCCGTCGAAGGGCACCGGCTCGATGCTGCGCCCGGCGGCGATCCCGCCGGGTGCCTCGGGGTAGTAGTCGGCGTAGCCGGGCACCCACGCCAAGCGCAGCGGCGTCATCGCCAGGACCAGGCCGAGCATGTCCGGGCCGTGCTCGATCAGCGCCTCCCGCAGTGCAGCCGGAACGCCGCTGGCCACGTACGCCAGGTAGGCGCGGGCCTGCTCGGGCGTGTCGGTGACCCCGGCGTCGCGCAGGACCCTGTTGCCGGGCGCCCAGATCCCGCCGCCCGAGCGGGCGGTCGAGCCGCCGAAGAACCCGGTCTTCTCGATAACCAGGACGCTCAGGCCGAGGTGCGCCGCGGTCAGCGCGGCGGTCATCCCCGCCGCGCCGCTGCCCGCCACCACGACGTCGACCTCTGCCGTCTGGAGTTCCATACTAGAACACGTTACAGTTTTGCCTCCGCCCCCGGAAGGAGCCCCAGAAGGGAGGACTGGCCGTCCGGTGGGGGTTTGTTCATGATCCCTAAAGGAACACCGATGTGACATCGGCGTGGTCATGGCAACACCGATGTGACATCGGCGTGGTTATAACGGCAACGCTGGAGCACCATTGCCGTAGCTGCAGCGGACGGGGCAGATTCAGGGGTTCCGGGGCGGGCGCGTGGGGCTCATGGGGCATACGGGAAAGCGCGGCGTGGGTGACGCAGCCACGACCTTGAACGACATGGCTGCGTCACCTGGGCTGGCTTCCGCGCCCTAGCTGGGCTCCGTCAACTGGGCTGGGGAACGATGCGGATGTACGGCTTGGGCTCCTCCCAGCTCCCGAAGATCTCCTTGGCCTGGTCGTTGGACACCGAGCCGGCGATGACGACGTCCTCGCCCTGCTTCCAGTTCACCGGCGTGGCCACCTTGTGCTTGGCGGTCAGTTGCAGCGAGTCGATCACCCGCAGCACCTCGTCGAAGTTGCGCCCGGTCGTCATCGGGTAGACCAGGACCAGCTTGATCTTCTTGTCCGGGCCGATCACGAACACGTTCCGCACGGTCTGGTTGTCGGCGGGCGTGCGGGCCTTCGCGTCGCCAGATACGTCGGCCGGCAGCATCCCGTACAGCTTGGCCACCTTGAAGTCGCTGTCGGCGATGAGCGGGTAGTTCGGCGCCGTGCCCTGGGTCTCGGCGATGTCGGCGGCCCACCGCTCGTGGTCGCCGGTGGAGTCGACCGACAGCCCGATGATCTTCACGCCGCGCAGGTCGAAGTCCGGCTTGATCTTGGCCATGTAGCCGAGCTCGGTGGTGCAGATCGGGGTGAAGTCCTTGGGGTGCGAGAACAGCACCGCCCAGGAGTCCCCGAGCCAGTCGTAGAAGTGAATCGGCCCTTCACTGGTCTGCGCCTCAAAGTCCGGCGCAGTGTCGCCGATGGTCAGTGGCATGGTCTTTCCTCCTTGGTCATGACCGCTGCCCGAGTATGGCCGCGGACGCCCACGGCAGCATCCGTGCTTAGCACGGATCGCCCTCCCGCGCAATTTACGACATGGTCAGTAGGTAATGCTGACTTCGGGGGTCAGCGGCACGGCCTGGCAGGCGAGGATGTAGCCGTCGGAGATGTCGGCGGCCTCGAGCACCTCGTTGTGCGCCATCTCCACTTCGCCGCCGGTGAGCTGGCAGGCGCAGGCGCCGCAGATGCCCTGGCGGCAGGAGTACGGCGCGTCAAGACCGGCGTCGATGAGCACGTCCAGCATCCGGGTGCCGGCCGGCCACGGCAGCAGCGTGGTCGCGCCGTCCAGCGTGACCGACAGGGTCGCGGCCAGGCCGCAGGGAACCGCGGTCTCCTCGAACGGGTTCTCCGCCAGGGACAGGAACCGCTCCACGTGCACCCGCTGGCCGGGCACGCCGAGCTGCCCGAGCGCCTCCCGTACCAGGCCCAGGTAGGGATCGGGCCCGCAGATGTACGCATCCCACGACGCGTACGGCCGCACCAGGGCCGCGAGGGCAGCGGCGGACGGCGCGCCGAGCAGCGAGTCGAGCCAGTGCACCACGATCAGCCGTCCGGAGAAGTCCGTGGCGAGCGCGCGCAGCGCGGACCCGAAGATCACCGAGCGCTCGTCCCGGTTCGCGTACACGAGCAGCACGCGGCCGCGCCCCGCGGCCAGCGCCGACTTCAGGATGGACATCACCGGGGTGATCCCGCTGCCCGCCGCGAACAGCAGGAAGTCGCCGTCCAGCGAGCGCGGGCTGAACGTGCCGGCCGGCGGCAGCAGGTCCAGCACGGTCCCGGCCGTGACCCGGTCGAAGATCCAGTTTGACGCGTACCCGCCGGCTGTCCGCTTGACCGTGATGGCGGGCGGTTCACCGGCGTGCGGCGAACTCGACAGCGAGTAGCACCGGGCCACCGAACCGGTCCGGTCCGACGGCACCCGCACCGTGACGAACTGCCCCGGCCGGTAGCTAAAGGTCGCGGCGAGCGGCGGCGGCACGTCGAGCACCAGCGAGCACGCGTCGTCCGTCTCCCGGATCACTTCGGCCACCGGCACCTGGTAAAACTCACGTGTCAAGGCGGCGACACCTCGAGCCGCCCGGCCGCCACCGCCGCGTCGATGCTGTCCCGCAGGCTGCCGCACCCTGCCACCAGCGCACTGGGTCGGCCCGAGAACTCCGCGCACTCTCGCACCGCCGCGGCGCTCCACTGCACCGAGGTGTGCTGCGGGCTGAACTTCGCGGCCAGCACGGCCGTGCCGCAGCGCGCGCACTTTACGGGGCTAAGGGAAGCGTGCCGCTCGTCGGTGGGGCCGGCCGCCCGCCGGCCGTTAACCAGCATCGCCCTGCTTGGCCAGGTTGGCCGCGACCTCCGCCTCCCAGCCGGCCACCGCGCGGGTGGTGTCGATCTCGAACTCAAACCGCGCCACCATGTCCGGCTCGACATCGGCCACGTCGCGGTAGAACTGCTCGTACCAGCGGCGCACCTGGTAGACCGGGCCGTCCTCGGCACAAAGCAGCGGGTTGTCTATCCGGCTCTTGTGCAGCCAGATCTCCACGTCCTGCTGGAAGCCCAGGCCGACGAAGTCGGCGAACTTGGCCGCCACCCGGGACGCCTGGGCGTCGGACAGGCCCGGCGGCCGCCGCACGATCGCGCCCCACTGCAGCATGAACGAGGTCGGCGTGACCGGGTAGTGGCAGTTGATCAGGACGCTCTGGATGGTCATGCCGTGGTAGTCGTGCCACAGGTTGTCGATCATGTACGCGGGCCCGAAGTACGAGGCCTCCGAGCGCAGCGTCGTTTCCCCGTCAGAACCGGAGGAGTAGTTGGACGCCCCGCCCACGTCGGGCCGGGACCGGGTCTGCAGGTACTGCGACGCGATATGACCCTCGAAGACGTTCTTGAAGAACGTCGGGAAGGCGAAGTGGATGTAGAAGAAGTGCGCCATGTCCACCACGTTGTCGATCACCTCGCGGCAGTTCGCGCCCTCGACCAGGATCGAGTCCCAGGTCCAGTCGGTCCACTCGTCCGACTCCGCGCCCTCGATCAAGGGAATCGTCACGTCGCCCGGCGGCGGGTTCCCCTCGGCGTCGTTCCAGACGAACAGATGGCCGTTCTGCTCCAGGGTCCGCCAGGACCGCGTCCTGGCCGCCACCGGCACCCGCCGGGCGTACGGGATCGACGCGCACCGGCCGTCTGCGCCCCAGCGCCAGTCGTGGAACGGGCAGGCGACGGTGTCGCCCTTGACCGTGCCCTGGCTCAGGTCGCCGCCCATGTGCCGGCAGTAGCCGTCGAGCACGTGCAATGCACCGGAAGAGTCCGCGAACACCGCCAGCTTGGTGCCGAACGCCTGGACCGCGTGCGGGCCGCCGTCACGGAACCTGGCCGCGAGTCCCAGGCAGTGCCAGCCGCGCGCGAACCTGGCCGGCGGCGCGCCCGCCTCGATGACCCGAACCTGATCCATACCCCTAGACTAGAACATGTTCTAGTCTTGTGGCCATGCCCACCATGGGAACAGCCAGGGAGGACGTCCGGTGAGCCCACATAACAGCCCGGATAGCAGCGGAGCTAACAGCGGCGCGGTCATAGCCGGGATCACCGACCTGCTCCCGGTGTTCCGGCAGCGCGCCCAGGAGGCCGAGGACGGCCGGGTCGTGCCGGCCGAGTCGGTCAAGGCGCTCGCCGAGACGGGGTTCTTCAAGCTGCTCCAGCCCAAGAGCTTCGGCGGGCTCGAGGCGGACCCGGTCACGTTCTTCACCGCCGTCCGCCTGATCGCCAGCGCGTGCGGGTCGACCGGCTGGGTGGCGTCGGTGGTCGGCGTGCATCCCTGGCAGCTCGCCCTGTTCCCGCCGCAGGCCCAGCAGGACGTCTGGAGCGCCGACCCGGCCACCAGGATGTCCTCCTCTTACGCGCCCACAGGAAAGGCGAAGCAGGTCGACAGGGGTTACCGGCTCGACGGCCGGTGGAGCTTCTCCTCCGGCTGCGACCACGCCAGCTGGGTCCTGCTCGGCGGCATCGTCACCAACGACGAGGGGCAACCGACAGACTTCCGCACGTTCCTGCTGCCGGCCAGCGACTACGTCATCGACGACGTGTGGGACACGGTCGGGCTGCGCGGCACCGGCAGCAACGACATCGTCGTCAGTAACGCCTTCGTCCCCGAGCACAGGTCGCTGAGCTTTACCAACGTCACCCGCTGCGCCTGCCCGGGCCAGGAGGCCAACACCGGGGCGTTGTACCGCATCCCGTTCGGTTCCATATTTTCCTATGCCATCACCACGCCGGTCATCGGGATGGCGACGGGTGCGTACGCGGCCCACGTCGAATACCAGCGCGGCCGGGTCCGCGCCTCCTACGTCGGCCAGAAGTCCGCGGACGACCCGTTCGCGCAGGTGCGGGTGGCCGAGGCCGCGGCGCTGATCGACGCCGCGTGGCTGTCGCTCGAGCGGGACATGGCCGAGCTGATGGCGCACGCCCGCGCCGGGGAGAAGATCCCGCTGCCGCTGCGCCTGCGCACCCGGCGCGACCAGGTGACCGGCACCGGCCAAGCCATCCGCGCGGTGGACCTGCTGTTCGAGAACTCCGGCGGGCGGGCGCTGAAGATGGGCACGCCGATCCAGCGGTTCTGGCGGGACGCGCACGCGGGCCGGGTGCACGCGATCAACGATCCGGAACGGGCGCTGTCCATGTTCGGCCGCGGCGAGTTCGGCCACGACGTGCCGCCGGACGCGATGTTCTGAGGAGGTCCAGCCATGCACCTGCACTATGAGGAAGCGGGCAATGACAAGGGAACGCCGGTCGTGCTGCTGCACGGCGGGGGGCCGGGCGCTTCGGGTGCCTCCAATTTCCGGCGGAACCTGCCGGTGTTCGCCGGGCACTTCCGCACCCTGGTCGTCGACCAGCCCGGCTACGGCAAGTCCGACAAGCCAGAGGTACAGGGGAACTACTTCACCTTCGCCGCCGGCGCGCTGGCCGGCCTGCTCGACGAGCTGGGCATCGACAAAATCCACCTGGTCGGCAACTCCCTCGGCGGCGGCACCGCCGTCCGGTTCGCGCTCAGCCACCCCGAACGGGCCGGCCGGCTGGTCCTCATGGGTCCCGGCGGGCTGTCCCTGAACGTGTTCGCGCCGGACCCGACCGAGGGCGTCAAGCGGCTCGCCGAGTTCGCCGCGCCGCCCGGCCCGAGCCGGGAGAAGATGGCCGCATTCCTGCGCACGCTGGTGTTCGACCAGCGGCTGGTGACGGACGAGCTGATCGACGAGCGCTTCGCCGCGGCCTGCGACCCCGAGTCGCTCAAGGCGATGGCCTCGATGGGCGCGTCGTTCTTCGACCCGGCCAGCTACGAAGAGGGGCTGCTGTGGCGGGAGGCGCACCGGCTACGGAACCGGGTGCTGCTGATCTGGGGCCGCGAGGACCGGGTGAACCCGATCGACGGCGCGCTGGTGGCGCTGAAGCTGATCCGCCGCGCCCAGCTGCACGTGTTCGGCGGCTGCGGGCACTGGGTGCAGCTGGAGAAGTTCGACGAGTTCAACCGGCTGGCGATCGGCTTCCTGGAAGGGGAGGGCCCATGATCAGCTCCCTCGGCTACCTGCGGATCGAATCCGCCGACGTAAACGCCTGGCGCGAGTTCGGCGTGAAGGTGCTCGGCCTGACCGAGGGCCGCGGCCCCGAGCCCGGCGCGCTCTACCTGCGGATGGATGATTTTCCTGCCCGGCTGGTGATCGTGCCGGGGGAGCGCGAGCGGCTGCTCGCCTCCGGCTGGGAGGTCGCCGACGCGGCCGCGCTGGCCGCGGTGGGCCGCGCCCTGGCCGACGCCGGCATCCCCTACAAGGCCGGCACCGAAGGCGAGCTCGCCGCGCGGCGGGTGGCGTCGATGTTGCGCCTGGACGACCCGGCGGGCCACGCGCTGGAGGTCTTCTGCGGGGCCGCGCTGGAGCACCGGCCGTCGGTCAGCCCGTACGGGAACCGGTTCGTCACCGGCGACCTGGGCCTGGGGCACGTGGTGCTGCCGGTCCCGCCCGGCTCGTCGGCGGCGTTCGACTTCTACACCGAGGTCCTCGGCTTCCGGCTGCGCGACTCGATGCGGATGCCGGCCGAGTTCTTCGGCGGGTCGCCGGGGGACCCGCCGGTGTGGTTCCGGTTCCTCGGCTGCAACGCGCGGCACCACTCGCTGGCCCTGGCGCCGGTGCCCGCGCAAGCCGGCATCGTGCACCTGATGATCGAGACCGCGTCGCTGGACGACGTGGGGCAGGCGCTGGACCGGTGCGCCCGGCGCGGCGCGCCCGTCTTTCTACCTGCGCACCCCCGGCGGGTTCGACATCGAGTACGGCACCGACGGCCGGCTCGTCGACGATGCCGCCTGGATCAGCCGGGAAACCACCGCGGTCAGCCTCTGGGGGCATAGCTTTGCCGGCCCTGCCCTCCCCTAACCAGTTCGGGCCTGACCAGTTCGGGCCTGACCAGTTCGGGCCTGACCAGTTCGGGCCTGACCAGTTCGGGCCTGACCTGTTCCGGCAGGTGCTCGGTCACTTCTGCACCGGTGTCACCGTCATCACCACAGTCGGCCCCGCCGGGTTCGCCTGCCAGGCCTTCGCCGCGCTGTCCCTGGCGCCGCCGCTGGTGCTGTTCTGCCCCAGCCGCGCCTCGGCCACCTGGCCGGTGATCGAGCGGGCCGGGCACTTCTGCGCCAACGTCCTTGCGGACGGGCAGCAGGAACTGGCCTCCAGGTTCGGGACCAGCGGGGCCGGCAAGTTCGACGGGGTGCCCTGGTCCCCGTCGCCGGCCGGCGCGCCGATCCTGGACGGCACGCTGACCTGGGTCGAGTGCGCGGTCGAGGCGGTCCACGAAGCCGGCGACCACCACCTGGTCGTGGGCCGGGTCACCGGCCTCGGCGCCTGCCGCGCGGGCCGCCCGCTGCTGTTCTACCGCGGCCGGTACGCGGCCACCGACCCGGGGACCGGCCCGGCCGAGGTCGTCGACACTCTGCTCGCCTGGCCGCGGCACGCCGACTGGATGTAAATCCGGGCGCGTCCCGGGGGGGAGGGGACGCGCCCGGAGCTTAAGCTTAGTACGCCGTGCTTGTTAGTACTCGGTGTCGATGGCGGCCAGCGCGGTCTGCACCTGCGCCAGCGGGCCGCGCAGCTGCATCATCTTCAGCATCTTGCCACCGATCTTGACCTTGCCCTGGGTGAACGCCTTCTGCCCGTCCAGCTCACCTTTGTTGACCTGGGCCGACGTCTCGTAAGACTGCCGGATGGTGACATCGGCGCCGTCCAGGTCGCCTAGGCCCGCCGCGGCGCCGCCGTCGGCGATCCGCAGCCAGTAACGGATCTCCCCCTGCGGGGAGTCCGAGACTACCATCTGGATGGTCGCGTTCTTGCCCTTGAGCGCGCCGCGGACCGCGTCTTGCTCCATCGCGGCGTTGTAGGCGTCGATCCACTCCTGGGATAGGTACTTGACCGGCATCGCTGCTCATCTCTTCCGGTGATGGCACGCCCTGACGATTTCCAGCCAGGCTCAAGCGCCGTGACCAGGCAATATAACCAAGCGCTTGCTTGGTTAGCCTAGCCGGACCAGGTGACCGCCGTCAACGCCGCCGCGGGTTCGCGGCCGGCGCGCCCCCATCAGGGCCCCGAACGGACTGGGCGCGAGCCCTTCCGCCCAGCTCTTGCCTCACGCGTTAGTGACAACTAACGTGTACTACCCGCCTGGACGCGGGGGGATGGCCGCGCTTCGGGCCGAACTCGACGCACTCATCTTAAGTAGGGGGAAACAATGCCTACCCGTACCTCATACGCCCAGGGCACGCCGAACTGGGTGGATCTCCAGACCAGCGACCAGGACGCCGCGAAGGCGTTCTACGCCGGCCTGTTCGGCTGGACCTACGACGACCAGCCCATGCCGCAGGGGCCGGTGTACTCGATGGCCATGCTCGGCGGCCATCCGGTCGCCGCCATCGCCGCGCAGTCGCCCGAGCTGGCCGCCGCCGGCGCGCCGCCCATGTGGAACACCTACCTCGCCGTGGATTCGGTCGATGAGGCCGCCGCCAAGGTCGAAGCCGCGGGCGGCAAGGTCGGGATGGCGCCGTTCGACGTCATGGACGCCGGGCGGATGGCCTTCGTCCTGGACCCGTCCGGCGCGGCGGTGGCGCTGTGGCAGGCCAACCAGCACATCGGCGCCACGCTGGTGAACGAGCCCGGCACGGTCACCTGGAACGAGCTGATCACCACCGACCCAGGCGTCGTATCGTTCTACGCCGACGTGGTCGGCCTGACCACCTCCACCATGGACATGGGAACCGGCCCGTACACGCTGTTCGAGGTCGACGGGCAGATGGTGGGCGGCACGGTCGCGCCGCAGATGCCCGGCGTGCCCAACCACTGGCACGTGTACTTCGCCGTCGCCGACGCGGACGCCGCCGCGGCGACGGCCGTTGAGACGGGCGGGACGGTCATGGTCGCACCGTTCGACAGCCCGGTCGGCCGCATCGCGGTGCTCGGCGACCCGCAGGGAGCGGTGTTCAGCATCCTCAAGCCGGCGCCCCAGCCCGCCTAGGCTCGATGGAGATCCCCAAGCCCAGCGAGGACGACAAGCGGTTCTTCAGGTCGCTGCTCCCCCCTGAGGTGGAGGTAAAGCCGATGTTCGGCAACCTCGGCGCCTTCGTGCACGGCAACATGTTCGCCGGGCTGTTCGGGTCCGCCGTGGGCGTCCGGCTCGCCGAGCCGGACGCCGCGGAGCTGGCCGCCATCGACGGGACCGGGCCGTTCGGTCCCGCCGAGCGCCCGATGGGCGGTTACCTCAGCCTGCCGCCGGGCTGGCGGGATGACGAGGACCGGGCCGCGCTCTGGGTGGAGAAGGCCCGGGCCCACGTCAGCTCGCTGCCTCCCAAGGTCAAGAAGCCCAGGAAGGGCCGGGCAGGCTGAGCCGGATCAGCCTCGGCCCCAGGGATCGGGGCCGGGGTCTGACCCGGCGACAGGCTCGTGCCGGCCGCGGTGGGGATGTGGGTGGGTCAGCTCAGCGCGGCGGCTACCGCGTCGTGCAGCGTGGTCGTGGGCCGGCCGATGAGCTGGCGCAGCTGGCCGCCGCCGACGTACAGCTCGCCGCGGGCCAGGCCGCCGTCCGCGTCGGCGATTATCTCGGCGGCCGGCTCGGGCAGGCCGACGCTGACAAGCAGCCGTGTGTACTCCTCCACGGGCAGGTCGCGGTAGCTGACAGGCTGGCCGGCCTGGGCGCTGATCTCGGCCGCGACCTCGGCGAGGGTGAACGCCTGATCGCCGCCGAGCTCGTAGACCCGGCCGGCCCCGTCAGCCTGCCCGTCGCTGCCGAGCACGGCGCTGCTCAGGACGGCGCTGCTCAGGACGGCGCTGCTCAGGACGGCGCTGCTCAGGACGGCGCTGCTCAGGACGGCGGCCGCGGCGGCAGCGTAGTCGGCCCGGGTGGCCGCGCTGACCCGGCCGTCGCCGGCGCTGCCCGCCAGTGAGCCTTGCTGCAGGATCGCGGGGATCTGGGCGGTGTAGTTCTCGAGGTACCAGCTGTGCCGCAGCAGCACGTAGTCCAGGCCGGAGGCGCGCAGCGCCGCCTCGGTGGCCTGGTGCTCCGCGGCCAGGCGCAGCGTGGTGGTGTCGGCGTTGGCGATGCTGGTGTAGGCGAGCAGCCCCGTCCCGGCGCGGACGGCGGCGTCGATGGCGTTGCCGTGCTGCCGGACCCGCTGCCCGACCTCGCTGGCGGAGATGAGCAGGATCCTGGCCGCGCCGCGGAAGGCGTCATCCAGGGTCGCCGGGTCGTCGTAGTCGATGGCCCGGACCCGGACGCCGCGATCGGCCAGGTCCTTGATCTTGGTGGTATCCCGGCCCGCCGCGGTGATGTCCCGGGCCGGGATGCCCCGCTGGAGCAGGTTCTCGACGACGAGGCGGCCGAGCTGGCCGGTGGCGCCGGTGACGACGACTGACATGGAAGCTCCTTGCTGATCCGGTCACCCGGGCCAACTCCCCAGGCTCCTTCGCTGATTCGGTCACCCGAGCCAACTCCGCGGTCGGCTGTCATGCTTCCCGCTGGGGAGTACCCACTTTGAGGTAAGGTACTGGCGTGCAGGTAAGTAACGAGGTAGCCAGGCCGCTGTGGGAGTATTTTCCTGACCGCGTGCTGCCAGCCGCCTGCCCGAGCCGGGTGGTCCTGGACCACGTCACCAGCAAGTGGGGCGTGCTCGTCCTGGTCGCGCTGTCCGGGGAGACGCTGCGCTGGGGAGAGCTGCGCCGCCGCGCGCAGGGTATCAGCGAGAAGATGCTCGCGCAGACCCTGCGGACCCTGGAGCGCGACGGGCTGGTGCACCGGGACGCGCAGCCGGTGATCCCGCCCCGGGTGGACTACAGCCTCACCGCCCGCGGCCGCGAGCTGGCCGCCCTCCTGCTGCCCCTGGTGGAATGGACCGTGGCCCACGCCGAGGAAATCGTGGGCCCGGCCTCGTAGCCTCGCGTTCCGGCGTGGCTCCCGGTGAATGTCGGCGGCACAGCGTAGCTTGACCGCTGAAGCCCTGCCAATCCCCCGGGGCGCCCATATCGCCTGAACCGGCGGTGGGACGCCTGGAACGAAGGCCGCTACGTGAGAGTGGAGTGATCGTCGTGACCGGGAACAGAGTGGACGCGCTCGCGCGCCTCGACGTCTTCGTCGGTGAGTGGGTCATGGAGGCCCGGTTCGCCGGCGGCCAGCCGGCGACGTCCAGCCCGGCCGAGGACGGCGTGACGGCGCGTTTCACCGGCACGTTCAGCGAGGACGGGAACACGATCAGCGGCGCCTGGGAGATATGCCCCGGCGGCGGCGAGTGGGCGCACGACTTCGCCCTCACCTATCACAGGGTCGGCTGACGTGAGCGCCACCGGCCCCGGCGCGCAGACCGTGCGGGACATCATAGAGGCCAGCCGCTACCTCGTTCTGGCCACCGCCGACGTGACGGGTCGGCCGTGGAGCTCGCCGGTCTATTTCGCGCACATCGGCTTCACCGAGTTCTTCTGGGTCTCCTCGCCCGACGTGACGCATTCCCGCAACATCGCGGTGCGGCCTGAGGTGGGCATCGTGGTCTTCGACTCGCAGGTGGCGATCGGCGCCGGGCAAGGCGTGTACATGTCCGCCGCCGCGAAGCTGCTCGAGGGCCGCGAGACCGCTCGGGGGATCGAGGCGTTCTCCCGCCGTTCGGTGGCCCACGGCGGCCGGGAATGGACGAGCGAGGACGTCCGGCCCGGCGCCGACCTGCGGTTGTACCGGGCCACCGCCGACTCGCACTGGATCCTCGCCAAGGACGGCCGGCCCGACCATCGCATTCCCGTGCCGCTCATCCGTTGATGACGGTGAATCCCATTCGCCTCGACGATCGCGAACAGCAGCGGCCGCAGCCCTTCGAACTCCTCGGCCCGGATCACGCCAGCTCTTCCTTGAAGCCCTGGCGCCACGAGGGGTACCGCAGCTCCCAGCCGAGCTCCCGCCTGGCCTTGGCGTTGGAGAAGCCACGCCCCTCGGTCATCATCGTCACCGCCACTTCCCCGGCCAGCAGCCGGGCCAGCCACTTGGGGACCCGCATCGGCGGCTTTGCGCCCGCGCACGCAGCCAGATAAGGCAGCCACTCGCTGGCCGGGGCCGGTTCGTCGTCGACGATGTTGAACACGCCCCTCGCCTTTTGCTCCACAGCCAGGACGGTAGCGCTCGCCGCGTCGTCAAGATGCACCCACGAGCAGTAGCCGGTGCCGCCCCCGACGACCGGAAACTGCCGCTTGCGCACGAGCTCGACCTGATCGTCCGTGGCGCCAGGCCCGTAGAGTCCGCCGTATCGCAGGACCGCGCCACCAGCCTTGACGACCACGTCCTCGACATGGCGGATCGCCTCCATCCCCGCGTACGCGGCCGTCCCCGCGTGCAAGTCCAGCGGATCCTCCTCGGTCTTTACCCATCCGCCCTTGCGGATTCCGTTCCAGCTGGCGTAGCTCTGCGCGACGAAGTGGGATACGTCGGCCGCCTCGGCCGCGGCCAGTAGGTGATCCGTCCCCTCGGTGCGCAGCCGGTTGGTAGTGGCGAACCACCGATCCATGTGCTTCATATCGGGCTTGCCGGCGATGGCGGTCATCTGGTGCACGATCGCGTCCGGCCGGGCCGCGGCCACCGCCTCACCGACCGACACCGCATCCAGCCCGTCCATCACGACAGCATCGGCGCCCAACTGCTCCAGCGACCCCAGCTTGCCCGGGCCCGTCGTCGTAGCCGTCACCTGGTGGCCCCGGGCCACGAGCTGCGGCACCAGCCGCCTCCCGATGACCCCGGTCCCGCC
>WNGJ01000121.1_pt1 | contig 59433 bp, 50 predicted proteins | sample 5400611 | NCBI WGS metagenome assembly WNGJ01 (sample SAMN13153375, study PRJNA577476) | soil metagenome | isolation source: 40 cm soil or saprolite under Garry oak tree replicate 1 | place: USA:California | collected 2016-06-15 | reverse complement strand
GCGGCTCGCCCTCGTCGAGCGGCAGCGGCTTGCCGGTGTCGATCTGGCAGAAGTCGCACCGCCGGGTGCACTGGTCGCCGCCGATGAGGAAGGTCGCCTCGCGGTCCTCCCAGCACTCGAAGATGTTCGGGCAGCCGGCTTCCTCGCAGACCGTGTGCAGGCCTTCGCTCCGGACCAGCGTCTTCAGCTCCGTGTAGGACGGCCCGGTGCGCAGCCTGGTCTTGATCCACGGCGGCTTCCGCTCGATCGGGACCTGGCTGTTGCGGGCTTCGAGGCGGAGCATGCGCCGGCCTTCGGGTGCGAGTACCACCCCTCCAGGGTATGTCGCCGCCGGCCCATGGCCGTAAGGGGCACAGCATGATCTTGAGCACGCTGCGCGGCCTGATCTAACGGGCCGCCGCCAGCGGGACGGCGGCGAGCGTTTCCGGCCTCGGGCCGGCCAGCACGCCGGGGTCGTGTACGTGCCGCCAGGCGCGGTACCCGAGGACGTCGGCGAGGTGGCGTTTCATCACCTGCGTCAGCTGGGCCACCGTGATGTCGCGGCCGGTCTCGGCGGACAGCGTGGTCACTCCGGCGTCACGAATGCCGCACGGGACGATCCGGTCGTACCAGGACAGGTCGCAGTCGGCGTTCAGCGCGAACCCGTGCATGGTGACGCCGCGCGCCACCCGCGCGCCGATCGCGCCCACCTTGCGGTCTGGCGCGCCCTCGTCGCCGCGTACCCAGGCGCCGCTGCGCCCGGCCACGCGTTCGGTGGCCACGCCGAACTCCGCGCACGTCCGGATCATGGCCTCCTCGAGCGCGCGCACGTAGGCCACCACGTCCAGCGGCTCGCGGAGCTTTATGATCGGGTACCCGGTCAGTTGCCCGGGACCGTGCCAGGTGATCTTGCCGCCACGGTCCACGTCGATGACCGGCGCCCCCGGATCGCCGAACGGCCGGTCGGACGCCGCCGTCCGCTTGCCGGCCGTGTACACCGGCTCGTGCTCGAGCAGCAGGCAGCTGTCGGGAGCCTCATCTGCCACCCGCCGGGCGTGCACACGCCGCTGCAGGTCCCAGCCTTCGCGGTACTCCACGGGAACGGCGCCGAAGTCAAGATAGACAAACTCGCTCACTTTGCCCAGCTTACGCGCGGCCGGGCCACGGCAGGCCGGGCCGGCGCACAGGGTCGCCGGCTCACGGCGCAGGGACCGCACAGCTAGCACGCAGCCGGCAGGAGGACAATGAGGAGGTGATAGATAAGGCCGAATTGCGCCGGCTGAGCCGGGCCGAGCGCCAGGAACTGGCCGCCTTGCTCGCCGAACTCGACGAGCCCGCTACCCCGGGCGGGGCTGCCACCTCCGGCGAGCCAGTCGCCCCAGGCGAGACCGCCGCCTGCGACGGGCCCGACCTGGTCGCGGCCAACCCGTACCGGATCGACTCGACGCTGCGGCGGGAACGGCGGCTGGCGCTGCTAGTCTCGGCGGCCTGCTGCGTGGTCCTGGCCGGCTGGATCGTCCTGCTCGCCGCCACCCTGCCGCACCAGTTCGACGCGCATCACTGGCGTGCCGTCTGGGTGAACTTCGACGTGTTCCTGCTCGCGGCGTTCACCGCGACCGCGTGGGCGATCTGGCGGCAGCGGCAGGTCCTGATCTTGCTGCTGGTGCTCATCGGCACCATGCTGTGCTGCGACGCGTGGTTCGACGTCGGCACGTCGCTGGCGACGCGCGGGTTCACGATAAGCCTGCTGTCCGCGGTCTTCGCCGAGCTGCCGCTCGCCTTCCTGGCCTTCGCCGGGGCGCGACGCCTGCTCAGGGCCACGGTCGCCGCCGGGATCCTGGCCGGCGCCAGAGCCCAGTTCGGCCAGGCGGCCCAGGTCGGCCGGGTGGCCCAGGTCGGCCAGCCGACCCTGGTCGGCGCCGGGGCCCCGGCCAGCGCCGCCGCGGCCAGCCCAGGTACCCCCGACTGGGCCCAGGTCGGCAACTGGGGCCGGAGCTGCGCGGGTCAGTCCCTTCGTCGCGCGCGGCTGGCCGGGGCCGGTCTCGACGAGGCCCTGCCGCGCCGCCGCGGCCAGCGCCGCGCCTGGCGCGCCGGGCGAGCCCGTCAGTCGGCCTGACCGCGCCAGGCGCAGAATGGAAATGTGATCATTGAGGCTGAACTACGCCGGATGACCCCGGATGAGCGGCGTCAGCTGGCCCGCACCCTGGCCGCCATTGACCGGCCGCACCCGCTTCTGGATCCCAGGCTCCGGCGGCGCAGGCGGTTCGGCCTGCTGTTCATGACGGCGTGCTGCCTCGGGCTGGCCGCCTGGATCGCGATCCTCATCCTGACCTTGCCCGGGCGCTATACCTCGCACGACTGGCGGGCCGCGTGGGTCGGCCTGGACATCGCTGAACTAGCCGGCTTCGCCGCGACCGCCTGGGCGGCCTGGAACCAGCGCCAGGTCCTCATCTTCTTCATGATCATCACCGGCACGCTGCTCGTCTGCGACGCGTGGTTCGACCTGGCCCTCGACTATGGCTCGCGCGGTTTCACGATGAGCCTCGTCTCCGCTCTAGTGGCCGAGCTGCCGTTGGCCCTGCTGCTGTTCACCAGCGCTCGGCGGCTGGTCCGGGTCACTATCCAGGCGATGATGCAGCTCAGCGGGGTCGCGGGGCCCGTTCCGCCGCTATGGCGGATCCCGCTGTTCGCGGACGGCCTGGAAGAGGCGCTGCCGACCCGGTTCAGGCCCCGGGCCGCGGAAGCCGAGGCCACAGCGGAGGCCGAGGCTACAGCGGAGGCCGAGGCACAAATCACGGCCGATGTCACAGCCGCCGAAGGTCCCTCGTCTTTAGGGATCAGACGATCCCGAGGGGAGAACCGTGGACCCGAGCCAGTACACCGAATACCGCCCGCTGATGTTCTCGATCGCCTACCGGATGACCGGCAGCGTCGGCGATGCCGAGGACATCGTGCAAGAGGCCTTCCTGCGGGCCGGCAAGGACGCCGAGGTCGAGTCGCCCAAGGCGTACCTGGCCACGATCACCACCCGGCTGGCCATCGACCACCTGCGCTCGGCCCGCGTCCGCCGCGAGTCCTACGTCGGGACCTGGCTCCCCGAGCCGCTCATCGGGACCGGTTTCGGGGATTTCGGGGGTTTGAGGGGCGAGCCCGATCCGGCCGAACTCGCCGAGACCTCCGACTCCCTGTCGATGGCGTTCCTGGTGCTGCTGGAGAGCCTGGCCCCGGCCGAACGCGCCGTGTTCCTCCTCCGCGAGGTGTTCGGCTACGCGTACCAGGAGATCGCCGGCATCACGGGCAAGACCGAGGCCGCCTGCCGGCAGATCTTCACCCGGGCCCGCCGCCGCATCGACGAGGGACGGCCGCGGTTCGAGACGTCCCGCGCCGAGGGCGAGGAGCTCACCGCCCTGTTCCTGGCCGCGGCGGGCGGCGGCGACATGACCAGCCTGCTCGAGCGGCTGGCCCCGGACGTGGTGTTCTACGGGGACAGCGGCGGCAAGGGCGAGACGACGTTCATCGCCCCGGTGTTCGGCCGCGAGAAGGTGGCCGAGGTGATCAGGATCCAGGTCAGCCGGACCCTGCACCTGGGCGCCTCGCTCCGCGCCGCCTGGGTGAACAGGCAGCCGGGCGTCCTGGCCTGTGACGCCGACGGCGACCTGATCGCGGTCATCGCGCTCGACGTGCTCGACGGCCAGGTGCTGGCCATCCGGACGATCGCCAACCCGGAGAAGCTGCAGCATGTCGGTCCGGTCTCGCAAACCTGGCACCTGCGCTGGAGCGAACAGGGCGAGGAGAGCTGAGGTGTCACGCCCGCGGGGGTGGCTGCGTCTCAGAGGGCGTACACGCAAAGGGCACAGGAAAGGAAAGGGATCATGCGAGTCTTCGTCGCGGGGGCGACCGGAGTGATCGGCCAGTACCTGGTTCCCAGCCTGGTCGCGGCCGGACACGAGGTCACCGGCAGCACGCGCTCGCCGGCCAAGGCGATCCAGCTGAAGAGCGCCGGCGCGACGCCCGCCATTGTCGACGGCCTGGACCGTCAGGCCGTACTCGAGACGGTCAGGGCCGCGCAGCCGGACGTCATCGTGCACCAGATGACCGCGCTGGCCAGCATGCGCAACTTCCGCAACTTCGACCAGGAATTCGCGGTGACCAACGAGCTGCGCAGCAAGGGCACCGACTACCTGCTGGAAGCCGCTCAGCAGGTCGGCGTCCGCCGGTTCATCGCGCAGAGCTTCATCGGCTGGAACAACGCCAGGACCGGTGGCCTGGTCAAGACGGAAACCGATCCGCTGGACCCCGACCCGCTCCCGGCGACCAGGCAGTCCATGGCGGCGATCAGGCATGTCGAGGAGACCGTGCCCGGCGCGGTGCCCGAGGGGCTGGTGCTGCGCTACGGCATGTTCTACGGCCCGGGCGCGTCTGAGTCCATGCTCGATGTGGTGAAGAAGCGGCGGATGCCCGTCGTCGGCGGGGGCACGGGCATCTGGTCCTTCACCGAGGTCACCGACGCCGCGGCCGCGACCGCCGCCGCCGTCACCCGCGGCGCGCCCGGCATCTACAACGTCGTCGACGACGATCCGGCGCCGGTCGCGCAGTGGCTGCCCTACCTGTCGGGGTGCCTCGGCGTGAAGCCGCCCATGCACGCGCCGGCCTGGCTGGGCAAGCTGCTGGCCGGCGAGCTCGTCGTCTCGCTGATGACCGAGGTCCGCGGTTCGTCCAACGCCAAGGCCAAGCGGGAGCTCGGCTGGGCGCCCAGGTACCCCAGCTGGCGGGACGGCTTCCCGGTCTGGGTGAAAGCGGCGGAGCAGGACCGTGCCGCCTGAGGGCCAGAGCGCGGCGGACTACTCGGAGTTCAGGCCGCTGATGTTCTCGATCGCCTACCGGATGACCGGGAGCATCAGCGACGCCGAGGACATCGTCCAGGAGGCCTTCCTGCGGCTGACCCGGGTGCTGCGCGACGGCGCCAGCATCGACTCGCCCAAGGCCTACCTGGCCACCGCCACCACCCGGCTGGCCATCAGCCACCTGCGGTCGGCGCGGGTGCGGCGGGAATCCTACGTGGGCGCCTGGCTGCCCGAACCGCTCCTCGCCGACACTGATCCCGGCCCGGCGGAGCGTGCGGAGATGTCCGATTCACTGTCCATGGCTTTCCTTGTGCTGCTGGAGAGCCTGACGCCGACCGAACGCGCGGTGTTCCTGCTGCATGAGGTGTTCGGCTACGACTACAAGGAGATCGCGGAGATCACCGGCAAGTCCGAGCCGAACTGCCGTCAGATCCTCGTCCGGGCCCGGCACCACGTCGATGACGGCAAGCCGCGCTTCGAGGCCTCCCGCGAGCAGCGGGACGAGGTGGCCCGCCGGTTCTTCGCCGCTGCCGCGGGCGGCGACATGGCCGACTTGCTCGAGCTGCTCGCCCCCGACGTGGTCGCCATCGGCGACGGCGGCGGCAAGGCTTGGGCCTCGGTCAGGCCGGTCCACGGGGCCCAGCAGGTCGCCCGGTTCGTCGCCGGGCTGTTCCGCCGGGGCGAGAAGATGGGCGCTTACGCCGTCCCGACCTGGGTCAACGGGCAGCCAGGCGCCGTTACCCACGACGCCGAAGGCCGGGTCCTCAACGTCTTCGCCCTCGACATCGCCGACGGCATGGTGCAGGCGATCAGGTCCGTGGTGAACCCCGACAAGCTGCACCACCTGGGGCCGGTCTCCGATGAGGCTCTGCGGGTGAGGCCGGAGGACCTGCCCCCGGGCTAGCACTGCGGGTGCCGCGGGACTTACCCTGTCCGCCATGGCCACCGACTTCACCGAGGAAACCGCCGCCGACGCGGTCGTCGACAGTTTCGCGAAGACCCCGGACCCGCGGCTGCGCGAGTTGCTGAGCAGCCTGGTCCGGCACCTGCACGCGTTCGTCAGGGAAACCGAGCCCACCATCGCCGAATGGGAGCGGGCCATCGAGTTCCTCACCGCGACCGGGCAGAAATGCGACGACGAGCGGCAGGAATTCATCCTGCTCTCCGACGTGCTCGGCATTTCCATGCTGGTGGAGACGATCAACAACAGGAAATCGGGCGGCGCTACGGAATCGACCGTGCTCGGCCCGTTCCACGTGGTGAAATCCCCGCGCCGGGAACTCGGCGAGTCTATCGATTTCGTCGGGACAGGCACGCCGTGCGTGGTCATCGGCCGGGTGCTCTCGGCCGACGGCGCGCCCCTGCCGGGCGCCGAACTCGACGTCTGGCAGGCCAGCGACCAGGGCTTCTATGATGTCCAGCAGCCTGACGTGCAGCCGCGGGCCAACGGCCGCGGCCTGTTCACCGCCGATGCGGACGGGGCCTTCTGGTTCCGCACGATCGTGCCGAGCCATTACCCGATACCGACCGACGGCCCGGTCGGCACGCTGCTGTTGTCGACCGAACGGCACCCGTACCGCCCGGCGCACATCCATTTCATCGTGACCGCTCCCGGGCACCGGGCGCTGACCACGCACATTTTCGTGGCGGGCAGCCCGTACATCGAATCGGATGCGGTGTTCGCGGTGAAGAAAAGCCTGATCAAGGAATTCAGCCTCGTCGAGGACCCCGAGCAGGCGGCCAGGTACGGTCTGGCCGGATCGTTCTGCCTCGCGAATTTCGACATCATCCTGCAGCCGGCCGCGGAAAACTGACGGTCCCTTGCCATAGCCGGCTTCCTTGCCCGTCATTAAGCTCTCGACACCTCTCAGCTGACAGCCTGTTTCGGTTTGCCATACGGCAGGCGCGCGACCCTGCTAGCGGTACCGCGGGTAGTGCAGCCAGCGTCTAGGGCCGGCGGATGCTGGCTGTGATGCCAGATCGCCGGCGGCGGGCGATGCTAGCTGTAAGCCGAACCGGCCCGTTCGCCGGCACTGTGACGGACTGGAGCAAGCCGGGTGGCCGGCCGGGAGCGCCCAGACTGGCTGGCATAAGCCGCACTCTCTCGCCACCCCAGTTGAGCGGGTTCGGTTCGTCATAATTAGCCCGCTTTGCCCGGGTATTCTGGGCGGCCGAGACGACCGCACGCAGGGCGCGATTGTGGGAGGGCTCCGTGCTTCAGGCAATGTTGCTCGCGGCAATCGTGGCCGCGCCGCTCGGCTCGACGGCTCTGTTCCTGCCCGCGCGGCGGCACGCGCACGACACCGGAGTCGGGCCGGCCGTGCGGCGGTTCGTGCTCGCCATAGTCGGCACCGTGGTGGTCGCCGCGGCCGCGGCGGGCCTGCTGCGGCTGTTGAAGGCGTCCGAGCACAACCTGGTGACCGGTGTCGCCGGCCTGGTGTTCGCGAGCCTGGTCTGGCTCCCCGTGACCAGGCGATGGTCAGCGCGAGCCCATGTGTGCTGGGCGTCGAGTGTGTTCCTGTTCGTGGTCTACCTGACCTATGCGCTTGAGTGGACGTTCAACAGTCACCTCGGGCCTGTCAGCACCATTGGCGGCGTGCTGCTCTGGCTGCTCGAGGTCTTCGCGGCGCTGCTGAGCTGTGCGTACCTGTGGGAGATCTGCGATGCTCTCGGCACCGAGCACTGGCGGCGCCGGATCACGCCGGCGACGAGGCTGTCCATGCCGGACGGCGACCTGCCCATGATCAGCCTGCACGTCCCGGCGCACAACGAGCCGCCGGCCATGGTCATCGAGACGCTCCGCTCGCTGCTCCGCCTCGATTACCCCCGCTACGAGGTCATTCTCATCGATGACAACACCGATGACGAGGCTCTGTGGCGTCCGGTGGAAGCCTGGTGTGGCAGGCACGGGGTCAAGTTCGCGCACCTGGACAACTGGCCGGGTTATAAGTCGGGCGCGCTGAATTACGCGCTGCGCAAGCTCACCTCGCCCGATGCCGAGATCATCGGCGTGGTCGACTCTGACTACCAGCTCCAGCCCGGGTTCCTGCGCCGCTGCGCGCCGGCGTTCGCCGACCCGTGGATCGGCTTCGTCCAGGCACCGCAGGATTACCGCGACTGGACGCAGGCGCGCTACTACCGGCGGCTGTACTACTCCTACAAGTACTTTTTCGCTGTCTCCCAGCCGTCGCGCAACGAGCACAACGGGGCCATCTTCGCCGGCACCATGGGGCTGATCCGCAGGGTAGCCCTCGATGAGCTCGGCGGCTGGGACGAGTGGTGCATCACGGAGGACGCCGAGATATCCCTCCGGCTGCTCCGGGCGGGCTGGTCGGGCCTGCACGTGGACCAGTCGTGGGGCTATGGGATCATGCCGCTGACGTTCGAGGCGCTCAAGGGGCAGCGGTACCGATGGTGCTTCGGCGGCATCCAACTGCTGCGCATGCACTGGCGCTCGCTGATGCCCGGGCGGCAGAGCCGGGAGAATCACCTGACCACCGGCCAGCGCTGGGCCTACCTGGCCGGCGGCGTGCAGTGGTACGGGGACCTGCTCGGCCTGTTCTTCTTCATCTTCCTACTGGCCGGCGCGGCCAACCTGGCCACCGGCGGCGGCCAGCTGTTCCGCAAGCTCACCCTGTTCCTGGTCGCGGCCGTGCCGGTGATGGTGCTGCTCGGGCTGGTCCGCGCGGTGGCCCTGCTGCGCCGCGGCACTGGCGCGACCTGGCGGGACGCGATCGGCGCGTTCTTCATCTGGCAGTCCACCTCGCTGGTGGTGGCGCGCGCGTCGGTGCTCGGCCTGTTCGCCCGCAAGGCCGCGTTCCTGCGCACCCCGAAGACCAGCGAGCGGACGAAGTGGTGGGAGGCGCTGCGGGCCAACTGGGCGGAGTCCGCGCTCGCGCTGTTCGGCTTCCTCGGCATCGCGGGCGCCCTGACCAAGACGAACCAGCTGAGCGGGCCGCTGCTGGCCGGCCTGCTGCTGTTCCCCACGCTCGGTATGGCCGCCGCGCCCGTCAACAGCTGGGCCGCCCGCCGGGCCGCGCTGCCCGCCTGGCTGCGTGACCGGCGGACCACCGAGTACCGCCGCGACCGCCGGGCGTTCGCCGCCGGCGTGGCCACCGGGGGAGCGGTCGCCGTCCTTGGCGTCGCCATCGCCGCCCTGGCCCTGCTGTTCACCGGCCACCCCGCGGTGCAGACCCCGAACCTGGTCGGCCCCGCCCGCGGCAGTTCCGCTCCCGCCACCCCATCCCGCTCGCCCTCTACCTCCACCTCTCCGTCCGCCACGGCCACCCCCACCACGTCGCCATCGGCCTCACCAACCACTAGTCCCACTCCCAGCTCGAGCTCCTCCGCGACCCCCTCCGTTACCCCGTCCACCTCCGCGACCCCGACCGCGACAGGATCCCCGACACCTCCGTAACCACCCCTGGCAAACCGGCGCGCGCTATGCTGTCAACCGGTTCTGCAAGCGCTAGCGGAACGGCCTGCGATGACCAACGACGGTCCCACCTACGCGCCTCCGCCGTCCTCGGCGGATCGCCTGTCGGCACGCGAATTGCTCGCCCTGGTGCTTGGCCGGGACGCCGTGCAGGCGCCGGGCGTCGCCGACGGCGGGCCATGGCCTGCCGGGGGAACGCTGCTGCCGCCCCCGCTCCAGCTCTTCGTGCTGAGCTTCCTGATGCTCTTCGTCGAGCTGGCGCTCATCCGGTGGTCCGGGGCGCTAGTCATCTTTCTGTCCTACTTCTCCAACTTCGTCCTGCTGGGCAGCTTCCTCGGCATCGGCATCGGGTTCCTGCGGGCCCGGTCCCGGGTGAACCTCTTCCCCTGGTCCCCGGTGGCGCTGGCCCTGCTGATCCTTTTTGTCCGGGCGTTCCCGGTCGAGGTCATCCGTTCCGGACACCAGCTCCTGTTCTTCGGCTCCGGGACGTTCCATGCCAGCGGTCCGCCCCCGTGGGTCACGCTGCCCGTCGTGTTCCTGGCCGTGGCCGCCGTCATGGCGACGATCGGCGAGGGCGTCGCCCGTACGTTCGTGCGGTTCCGGCCGCTGGACGCCTACCGGCTGGACATCGCGGGCAGCATCGCCGGCATCGCAGCCTTCTCACTGCTCTCGTTCCTCGACGCCAAGCCGGTTGTGTGGGCGCTCATCGTCGCGCTGGTCATGCTGCTGCTCTTCGGCAGGCGAGTCGGCCTTCTCCAGGTCACCGCGGTGGTGGCTCTGGTGATGCTGCTCTGGTCCGAGTCCCTGTCGTCCACCGACATCTGGTCGCCCTACTACCGCATCTCGTACACGAAGGCGGGCGATCAGTATGCCGTCAACGTGAACGGGATACCGCACCAGAACATCATCCCGGCCCGCAAGCTGCAATTGGTCTACTCCCTGCCGTATCAGCATGCTCCGGGCAATCCGCTCAACAATGTCCTGATCGTCGGCGCCGGTACCGGCGACGACGTCGCGAACGCCCTCCTGAAGGGCGCCAAGCACATCGATGCGGTGGAGATCGATCCCGAGCTGTACCAGCTGGGCAAGCGGCTGAACCCGGACCACCCCTACCAGAACCCCCGGGTCTCCGTGCATATCAACGACGGCCGGGCCTTCCTCGAGCGGACGCACACGAAGTACGACATGATCCTGTTCGCCCTGCCCGACTCGCTGACCCTGGTGGCCGGGCAGTCCTCGCTGCGGCTGGAGAGCTACCTGTTCACCCTCCAGGCGATGGAAGCGGCGAAAGCGCACCTGAACCCCGGCGATGGCCTGTTCGCCATGTACAACTACTACCGGACGACGTGGCTCCGCGACCGGCTGGCGAACACCCTGGAGGTGGCCTACGGGCACGCCCCCTGCGCCGACAACGAGGGCTTCTCGCTCTCCATGCTCTCTATCACCGTCAACCCGTCCGTGATGCACTGCAGCACCATCTGGCCGCGCCCGGCGAACGTCGTCCCGCCGGCCACCGACGACCATCCGTTCGTCTACCTGGACGGTAACTCGATACCCTCGCTCTACTTGATAACGCTTGGCCTGATCCTGCTGGCATCGATCGTGCTGGTGCGCACCGTATCCGGCCCGTACCGCAGGATGAGCGGCTATCTCGACCTGTTCTTCATGGGCGCGGCGTTCCTGCTGCTCGAGACGAAGAACATCGTGCAGTTCGCGCTGCTGTTCGGCACTACCTGGTTCGTTAACGCGCTGGTGACAGCGGGTGTCCTGGTGTCGGTGTTCGCCGCGGTGGAGGTGTCGCGGCACGTGGTCTTCCGGCGGCCGGCCTTGCTGTACGCCGCCCTGCTCGCCGCGCTGATCGTGGCCTGGGCGGTACCGCCGTCGTCGCTGCTGTCCCTGTCGCCGCTGCCCCGCTTCGTCCTGGCGGTGATCATCGCCTTCGCGCCGATCTTCCTCGCCAACATGGTCTTCGCCCAGCGCTTCCGCGACACTGCCGACTCAGGCACGGCCTTCGGGGCCAACTTGCTCGGCGCGATGGTCGGCGGGATCCTGGAGTACGCCTCGCTTGTCGTCGGGTACCGCTGGCTGCTCGTCTTCGTGGCGGTGCTCTACGGCCTGGCGTTCCTCACCGGATATCGCCACCTGCGGATTGCCGGCCCCATAGCCGCGCGGACGCCCCAGCCCGCCGCCCAATCCCGCTCCAGCACCACCAGCCCCTAACCACCGAGTCGCCCCGCCCGAGTACCGCAACCCAGCCTCCACTCCGCTCCCCAAACGGTCGGTGGGCCCCTGGGTACGTTCTTACGTACCCTGTGCGCCACCGAGCCCGAACGCTTCGCGTCGGCCGGTGACGCCGGTGGGCCCCTGCGTACGTTCTTAGGTACGCAGGGGCCCACCGACCCACTGAGGGCTGGCGGAGGAGGGAGCGGGCAGCGCCAATTTGTCAGTGGGCGGTGACAAGCTGTGCGCATGCCACGTAAGTCCGAATTCGACGAGGTGCGCCTGGACCGCATCCTGAATGAGCAGCATCGCGTCATCTCTCGTGCCCAGGTGCTCGCGTGCAGCATGTCCCCGCGTGCCTTGCACCATCGAATCGCGGCGGCGGGTCCCTGGCAGCGGCTGCTGCCTGGCGTCTACCTGACCGTCACCGGGACGGTGACCCAGGATCAGCGCGAGATGGCCGCGCTGCTCTACGCGGGCCGGATAAGCCTGATAACCGGGCCGACCGCCGTGCGGCGGCACCGTCTGCGCTCGCCGGGACCTGACGTCGTGGACGTGCTGATTCCCTGGAACTGCCGTCGGCAGAGCGTTGCGTTCGTGCGGGTGCACCGCACCCGTAAGCTGCCGAAGCAGATGTTCGTCACCGGCAAGATCCGCTTCGCCGAGGCGCCGCGGGCGGTGGCGGACGCGGCGCGCTTCCTGACTCGCTTCGACGACGTGCGGGCCGTGGTGTGCGAAGCCGTCCAGCGGAGGGCCTGCACCGTGGCCGAGTTGACCGCAGAACTCGAAGCCGGGCCTTCGGCTGGGTCGGCGCTCCTGCGGGAGGCGCTCGCCGAGGTCGCCGATGGCGTCCGCTCGGTCGCCGAGGCGGATTTCCGTGTCCTGATCCTGCGTTCCGGCCTGCCCAAGCCGGTGTTCAACGCGCAGCTCTTCGACGCGGACGGCACGTTCATCGCCATGGTCGACGCCTGGTGGCAGGACGCAGGCGTGGCAGCCGAAATCGACTCGCACGCTTACCACCTGGCCGCCGAGGACCAGGACCGCACCACCAAACGGCACGACGAGCTTCTCGCCCATGGCGTTCTCCCGCTGCACTTCCCGCCCAAGCGCATAAAGACCGATGCTCCCGGCATCATCAGGGAAATCCGCATGGCGATCGAGAAGGGACTCCAGCGCCCGCCGCTGGCGGTGAAGGGACTTCCCTCGGTGGACTAGCCGGAGAGAGCCGCGGGGCGCCAGGCGAAGGGGCAGGCCGCCGAAGGGCAAGGCCGCCGAAGGGCAAGGCCGCCGAAGGGCAAGGCCGCCGAAGGGCAAGGCCGCCGAAGGGGCAGGCGAAGGAGAAGGCTGCGGGGAAAGGCGCCAGGTCGCCGGGAGAGGAACCGGGGCCGCCAAGAAAGGGCGCCGGGGATTCAGCGGGATGCTAGCTCGGCGGACAGGGCCTCGGGCAGGGTGGGGTAGCGGAACTCGTAGCCGGCCTCCTGCAGGCGCCTGGGCAGGACTCGGGCGCTGGTCAGCAGTTCGACGGCGGCCTCGCCCAGGGCCAGGCGCAGCGCCGGGGCGGGCACCCGCAGCCAGGGCAGGTCACGGCGGCCGACGGCGGCGGTGAGCGCGGCGGTGAACTCGGCGTTCGTGGCCGGTGCGGGGGCGGTGAGGTTGACCGGGCCGCTGATGTCCTTGCGGTCGAGCAGGAACCTGATCACGCCGATCTCGTCGGACAGTGAGATCCAGCTCATGGCCTGGCGCCCGGACGCGAACCTGGGGCACAAGCCCAGCCGGGCCAGCGGGAGCAGCCGGGCGAGCAACCCGCCGTGGGGGGTGAGGACCAGGCCGCTGCGGGTGTGCACGACGCGGATGCCGGCGTCCGCGGCCGGCCCGGCGGCCGCCTCCCAGTCCCGGACCAGCCGCGCGAGGAACGCCTGCCCGGATGGCGCGGACTCGTCGGCCGCGCGCCCGCCGGTGTCGCCGTACCAGCCGATGGCCGAGGCCGCCACCAGGGTCGCGAGCGGCGGATCGAGCTTGGCCAGCGCGCCCGCCAGCGCCCGCGTGCCGAGGACCCGGCTGGCCCTGATCTCCGCCTTGTACCTGGCCGTCCAGCGGTGGTCGGCCACCCCCGCGCCGGCCAGGTGCACGCAGGCCCCGAGCCCGTCCAGGGCGGACGAGCCCGGCGTACCGGAGGCGATCAGCCCGGCGTCGGCCGCGCGCGGGTCCCAGCGGACCTCGTCGGCGGCTCGCGGCGCCCGGCGGACGAGCCTGATCACCTCGTGGCCGTCGGCGCGCAGGCTGGTCACAAGCGCGGTGCCGATGAGACCGGACGAGCCGGTGACCGCGACCTTCATGCGCTGCGGTGCAACCTTGTCACCGTGGCCGTCAGCTAAAGGCCGAGTTCGGCCTCGAAGGCCCCTTCTTCCAGTCGGCTCTTCACCGTGGTGAGGAACCGGGCCGCGTCGGCGCCGTCGACCAGCCGGTGGTCGTAGGTGAGCGCGAGATACACCATCGAGCGCACCGCGATCACCTCGCCGAGGGCAGGGTCCTCGACCACGACGGGCCGCTTGACGACCGTGCCGGTGCCCAGGATCGCGACCTGCGGCTGGTTGATGATGGGCGTGTCGAACAGGGCGCCGCGGCTGCCCGTGTTGGTCAGCGTGAACGTCCCGCCAGCCAGCTCGTCCGGCGTGACCTGCCCGGACCTGGTCCGGTTCGCCAGATCGCTGATCTTGCGCGCCAGACCGCCGATATTCAGGTCGCCCGCGTTGTGGATGACCGGCACCATCAGCCCGCGCTCGGTGTCGACCGCGATCCCGACGTGCTCCGCGTCGTGGTAGGTGACCTGGTCCCCGTCGATCACCGCGTTCAGCTTCGGGTGCACCTTCAGCGCCTCGACGGCGGCGAGCGCGAAGAAGGGCAGGAAGCTCAGCTTGACGCCCTCCCGGGCCTCGAAGTCCTGCCTGGCCTGGTCGCGCAGCCGCGCGATGGCCGTCACGTCGGCCTCCACCACCGTGGTGAGCTGAGCCGAGACGCGCAGCGACTCGACCATCCGCTGGGCGATGACCTGGCGGGGCCTGGACATCCGCTGGGTCGTGCCGCGCAGCGAGGAAGGCACCACGGCCGGGCGCGGTGCCGGAGCCGACTGTGCCGCACGGGTCTGCTGCGGTGCCTGAGACGCCTGGGGCTGGGGAGCCTGTGGAGTCTGGGCGGCCGCGGCCGGCTGGGCGGGCGGCTGCTGCTGGGGCTGCGCGGCGCGCTGGGCGCGGGCCGCCTCGATGACATCCTGCTTGCGGATGCGCCCGCCGACGCCGGTGCCTGTGACGGTCTCCAGGTTGACGGCGTGCTCGGCGGCGAGCTTGCGGACCAGCGGGGTCACGTAGGGTGCCTCGCCGGCGCTGGGCAGCGGCGTGGGCGGCGGGTACTCCTCGGCCGAGGCGTCCGCCGAAGCCGGGGCCGCCGGGGCGGATTCGTCCGGTGACGACTGTCCCTGCGCCGGCGCTCGCCCGGCCGGAGCCGTGTCATTGACCGGGGCCTGCTGGCCATAGGGAGCTGGCGAAGCTGCCCGGCCGTAGGCACGGGACGGCTGTGGCTGGCCGTACGCGGGCGGCGGGGCGTAGGCGGGCGTCGAAGGCCCGGACGAGCCCGCGTACCCCGGCGCGGGCGAGGGAGAGGATTGCGCGGGCGGTGCGTAGTTGGGCTGCGAACTCCAGCCGTCCGAGACGGCCGCCGGGGCCGGTTCCGGCTGGGCGGCCCCGGACTGGGCGGCCGGGGGCTGCGATTTCTCGGCCTGGGCGGGGGCGGCGGCTTCGGCCGACGCGGAGTCAGCGGAGTCCTCTGCCGCGGGCGCCGCGTCACCGGACGCGCCGTCGTCGATAACGGCGAGCTGCGCGCCCACCGCGACCGTCTCGTCCTCGTCGACCGTGATGCCGCGCAGGATCCCGGACGCGGGCGAGGGGATCTCGGTGTCCACCTTGTCCGTCGACACCTCCAGCAGCGGCTCGTCCACCTCCACACGCTCGCCTTCCTTCTTCAGCCAGCGCGTGACGGTGCCCTCGGTGACGCTCTCACCGAGCTGCGGCATGGATACGGAGACCGACATGATTCTCGTGACTCCTACGCGTGTACGTGCAGGGGCTTGCCGGCCAGCGCGAGATGCGCCTCGCCGATCGCCTCCGACTGGGTGGGATGGGGGTGGATGAGCTGGGCTACGTCCGAGGGCTCGGCGTCCCAGTTGTAGATCAGCTGGGCCTCGGCGATCAGCTCGCTGACGCGGCTGCCGACGATGTGGATGCCGATCACGCGGCCGGGACCGTCCTCCTCGGAGATCGCCATGACCTTGGCCGCGCCCTGAGTCTGCAGGATCACGCTCCTGCCGTTGCCGCCGAGGTTGTAGTTGAACTCGACGGTCTTCAGGCCGCGCTCGGTGGCCTGCGCGGAGGTGAGGCCGACCGAGGCCACCTCCGGGTCGCTGTAGGTGATCCGCGGCACGCCGTCGTAGTCGATAGGGGTGACGGGAAGCCCGCCGACCCGCTCGGCGACCAGGATCCCCTCGGCGAACCCGACGTGCGCGAGCTGCGGGGTGTCGATGAGGTCACCGACCGCGGAGATCGAGGGGATGTTCGTCCGGCAGAGCGCGTCCACCTTGACGAAACCCCGCTCCACGGCCACGCCGGCCTCGGCGTAGCCGAGGTCCTCGGAGACCGGGCCACGGCCGACCGCGACTAGCAGCAGGTCGGCGTCGAGCGTCTTGCCCCCGGCGAGGGAGACCGTGACGCCGGTGTCGGTGTGCTTGACCGACTCGAACCTGGTGCCGAGCTCGAACCGGATGCCGCGGCGCCGGAACGCTCGCTGCAGCAGCTTCGCGCTCGTCTCGTCCTCCAGCGGCAGCAGCTGGGGGAGCATCTCGACGATCGTCACCTCGGCGCCGAAGGACCGCCACACGCTGGCGAACTCGACCCCGATCACGCCGCCGCCGAGGATGACCACCGAATCGGGTACCCGGTCCAGCTGCAGCGCGTGGTCGGAGGTGATCACCCGCTCGCCGTCGATCTCGAGGCCGGGCAGGCTCTTCGGCTGCGATCCGGTCGCGAGCACCACGTGCTCCGCCTGGTAGACGGTGTCCCCCACCCTGACCCGGGTAGGGGATTCCAGTCGCCCGGAGCCCTCGATGGTGTCGATCTTCCGGCTTGCGATCGTGGACTGCAGGCCCTTCCAGAGCCGGTCCACCACGGAGTTCTTGTACGAGAGCACGCCGGGTACGTCGATGCCCTCGAAGGTGGACAGTACGCCGACGGACGCGCTGTCCCTGGTGTGATCCGCGATCTCAGCCGCGTGCAGCAGCGCCTTGGTCGGGATGCAGCCGCGATGCAGGCAGGTCCCCCCGACCTTGTCCTTCTCGATCAGCGCCACGCGCTTGCCGAGCTCGGCCGCGCGCAGAGCGCAGGCGTACCCGCCACTGCCGCCGCCGAGCACGACGATGTCGTAGCTGCCGCTGCCCTCTGCCACCCCTCAAGCCTCCTTAGTGAGCCAGTCAGCCCATGCTGGCTTACCCAGTCTTCATCATTTCACTTGCCGTCAGCCGTGCTACCGGCAAGCTTGCCTTCCGCCACGTCCACCACGATCTGCACCAGCGTCCTGACCGCCGCCCCGGTGCCGCCCTTGGCGACGTAGCCGTACGAGGCGCCGTCGTTATAGGCGGGCCCGGCGATGTCCAGGTGAGCCCAGCGGACCCCGGCCGGCACGAACTCGCGCAGGAACAGCCCGGCGACGAGCATGCCGCCGCTACGGTCTCCGGACACGTTGGCGATGTCCGCGACGGTCGAATCGAGGCCCTTGCGGAGATCCTCGGGTAGCGGCATCGGCCACATGGCCTCGCCTGCCCGCCTGGCCGCGTCCGCGATCTCCGCGGCCAGCGAATCGTCGCTGGCCATCACGCCGGCCGTGCGGGTGCCGAGCGCCACGGTCTGCGCACCTGTCAGTGTAGCCACGTCGATGAGCAGACTGGGCCCGTCGGCTCCGGAGCGGGCCAGAGCGTCGGCCAGCACCAGACGGCCCTCGGCGTCGGTGTTCAGCACCTCCACCGTCTTGCCGCCGTAGATGGTGATGACGTCCGACGGCCGCTGCGCCCCGCCGCCCGGCATGTTCTCGGCCAGCGGAAGGTAGCCGACCACGTTCACCGCCGGGCCGAGTTCGGCGATGGCCTGCACCGCGGCCAGCACTGCCGCGGCTCCGCTCATGTCGGCCTTCATCGTCTCCATCGACTTCGACGGCTTGAGCGAGAGGCCGCCGGAGTCGAAGGTGATGCCCTTGCCCGCGAACACCACGGTGCGGACGGCGTCCGGATGGGTGTACTCGAGCCGGACAAGCCGCGGCGGGTGAGCCGAGCCCATGCCCACCGCGAGGATGCCGCCGAAGCCCTCCTTGGCCAGGTCGTTCTCGTCGAGTACCTGCACGCCGAGGCTGTGCGCGGTGGCCGCCTGCTCGGCCGCCGCGGCCAGGTCAGCGGGCACCAGGTCGGCGGGCGCGGTGTTCACCAGGTCGCGGACGAGCGTCATCGCATCGGCCAGGATCCTGGCCTGGCGGACGGCGTCGTCGTGGGCGGTATGGACGATCTGCTCGATGTCACCGGGCGTGCCGGCGGCCGTCCGGTATTTCCTGAAGGCGTAGCCGCCGAGCAGCCCGCCGAGCGCCACCGCCTCGGCCTCGTCCGGCTCGCCCGCGGGCAGCGCGATGGCGATGCGCTTGACCCGGCCGGGAACTCCGGCGGTGAGATCGCGGGTGGCGGCACCGGAGGCGCGGCGCAGCCGCTCCAGGTAGGCCTGGCGTTCCGCGGGCCCAGTTGCGGCGGGCCCGGCGTCGGCCGTCCCGGGTTCCGGGCCGAGGCCCACGGCAACGACGACAGGGGTCGCCAGCCGGCCTCCGGTGGGGATCTTGGTGATCTCCTCGGCCTTACCGGTGGCACCGAGCGCGGTGAGCGCGGCCATCAGGTCGATGTCATCGGTACTCAGCGTGGGAACCGGGCCGTCCTGGCCCTGGAACACGCCGGTGACGAGGGCGTCCGCATCGGTTGTCGCCGGCGCTGACTGGCTGGTAAGCAGTGTGACCGTCATCCTGCTGATCGTAGGGCATCGGCCGGTGTTCCAGCCCGGCCAGGACCGTGACTTACTTGCCGCACGCAAACAGGTGCGAACTAATCGCGACCTTGGTTCGTCTGTCAGGTTGCACGCCCGTTCCCGGCCAAGGGGGAATCTGGTGAAAAAACGGTTAAGCACGGGAGCGGCGGCGGTCGCCGGCTATGGCGAAGCGCCTGATGGTCCTGGTGTCACGACGGTTTGGCCGCTGCGCCCGGTAGCCGTCATCACGGCGGCCGCGATCCTCGCCCTCGCCTTGCGGCTCTTCCAGTTGTCGCGTCCGGGCTACCTTTCCGGATACACCCAATATGACGATGGCGTGTATTTTGGCAACGCGCTGCGGCTGGTTCACGGCGCCATTGCGTACCGTGATTTCGCCATGGTGCAGCCGCCCGGATCCATGCTGCTGATGGCACCGCTCGCGCTGGCGGCCAAGGTCCTCGGCACGGCCTGGGGGCTTGCTGCTGCGCGGCTGCTGACCGTGCTGGCCGACACGGCTAACGTGGTCCTGATCGGCCTGCTCGTCCGGCACCGCGGCACGCTCGCGGTCGGCCTGGCCTGCGGTGGCTACGCCGTCTACCCGGCCGCGCTCGTCGCGTCGCAGACCCTCTTGCTCGAGCCGTGGCTGAACCTGTTCTGCCTGCTCGGTGCGGTGCTGCTGTTCCGGTCCGGCCAGCTGCCCGGACCGCGCGGGCTGGCCTGGGGCGGCGCCTGCTTCGGCTTCGCGGCCGCGGTCAAGATCTGGGCCCTCGCCCCGGCGCTGCTGGCCGGCCTGATCGTGTGGGCCTTCGTACGGGCCCGCCACGGCCACGCCTGGTTCGCGGGCGGGTTCGCGGCCGGGCTGGCCGTCCCGTGCCTGCCGTTCCTGGTGCTCGCGCCGGGCGGGTTCGGGCGCACGGTGTTCGTGTCCGAACTGGTGCAGTCGACCCACGGACGGTTCGGCCCGAGGCCGAGGCTGGCCGGCATCACCGGGCTGGCCGGCCTGACTCGCGCCAGCCCGGAGCTGGCCGCCGCCGTCGCCGCGTCCGCCGTCATCGGCCTGCTCATCGCGGTCGCATGGGTGCTGAGCTGGCACGCCACCGCTGGCGGCGGGGACGGCGCGCCCGGCGGGGACGGCGCGCCCGGCGGGGACGGCGCGCCCGGCCGGCTGGCCGCTCTCGACTGGTATGTTCTGGGCGGCGTGGTCGTCGTGACCGCGATGATGTTCGCGCCCTCGGAGTGGTACGAGCACTACGCGGCCTTCGATGGGCCGTTCGTGGTGCTGGCGGTCGCCCTTCCGGTCGCGCGGCTGGCCGCGGCCAGCCGGCCCGGGCGGCCCGGGCGGCCCGGGCGGCCCTGGGCGCCCGCGGCATTCACCGCCGCGGTGGCGGCGCTCGTCATCGGGGTGCTAACGCTGGCATCGGTCAGCGCCTCGGCCCGGCAGAGGCCAGTCCGCGGCTACGCCGCGGCCAGCGGCGTCATCCCGCCCGGCGCGTGCGTCGTGACCGACACGGCGTCGGTGACGATTGCCGTCAACCGCTTCACCGCTACCTCGCCGGACTGCCCGCAGCTCGTCGACAGCGTCGGAACGCTGATCGCGACGACCGGCGGCCAGGACCTGACCGGCGGCCAGGCCGCCCGGGGCGCCGATACGAGCGCGTGGCAGCAGGCCTTCAGCCGGGCCCGGTACGTCTGGCTGATCGGCAACCGGGGGAACACCGCCGGGCGGATCGCCTGGACCCGGTCCCTGTTCGGGTACTTGGATCACCACTTCCGGCTGCTGAAGTTCGCCAGCGCGTTCCGCGGAAAAGGCGACGTCCCGCGCGGTGGCCTGTACGTGCGAAGGACGCAGGCGGGCTAGTGCGGAGGAACCATCCCCGGGTGGAACACGTTGCCGGGGCAGAGCCGAGTACAGGGTTGGCTAATACAGGGCCGACTAACAGGGGCACGCCGCGCTGACGGCGCTGACCGGCACGACTGACACAACACGGCGGGAGCCGAACATGAGGGGCCTGGAACTGACCGACCGGCGGGGAGCCGTCCGGTGACCGTGACCGGGTACGCGCGGGACGGCCTGGCGGCCGCGCGGCCCGACGAGAGCGGGACCGGCATCCCGGCCCGCAGAACCGCCTTCGACGACCTGGCCGACCAGGCCGCGCGGCTGCCGTGGTGCTGGCCTGCGCTGCTTACCCTGGTCCTCGGCTTCTACCAGGTCGGCCGCCCCGAGCTGTGGCGGGACGAACTGGCCAGCTGGTCGTTCGCCGGCCGTCCGGTGCCGGAGATGATCGCGGCCGCGCGTCACACCGGAGCCACCCAGCTGGCCTACTACCTACTGCTGCATTTCTGGATGGCGGCGTTCGGGGATTCCGCCGACGCGATGCGGGCGCTGTCCGTGCTCGCCATGGCGGCCGCGGCGGCCTGCGTCGCGCTGGTCGGCCGGCGGCTGGCCGGAGCCCGGGCCGGCCTGCTGTCCGGGCTCGTGTTCGCGCTGGTGCCGAGCGTGTCCAGGTTCGCCCAGGAGATCCGGTTCTACGCGCCCGCGGTGCTGGCCGCGACGCTGGCCACCCTGCTGCTGCTGCGCGCCCTGGACCGGCCCTCGGCGCCGCGCTGGCTGGGCTATGCGGCATGCCTGGCACTGCTCGGCTACATCGATCCAGTGGCGCTGTCTGTGGTCGCGGGTCATGCCGCCGGAGCGGCGCTGCGCTGGTGGCACGACCGGGAGCGCCGGCAGCTGTGGTTCCTGCTCGCCGCCGCGGGTGGCCTGGCCGCCTGCCTGCCGGTGATCGTGGTCGGCTCGGCGCAGGCCAGTAACCAGATCAAGTGGATCCCCAGACCCGACCTCGACCTGACCGACTTCGCCTTCTTCGGCCGGAACCTGTTCTATTCCACCTCCGTGGCCGCCGCGCTCATCGTCCTGGCCGTCCTGGCCTGGGCGGTCGCCTGGCGGGAGGCCGCGTTCATGACCGCCCTCGCCATCGCCCCGGTGGCCGCGGTGTGGCTGGTGTCGCAGGGGCCGTATTCCTACTTCTTCCCGCGGTACCTCCTGCTCACCGTCGGCGCCTGGGCGGTCCTGGCCGGGATCGGGCTGAGCAGGCTGGACGCGCGAATCGCGGCGGTGGCCGTGCTAGTTGTCGCCATCCTGAGCGCGGGCAACCAGCAGGTGATCAGGGAGCCGGGCGCGCACAGCTGGCCGTCCTACCCGGTCGGCCCGGGCGGTTCCTACCTGGACTACGCGGGCGCGGCGGCCTTCGTCGCCCGCCAGGCCAAGACCGGCGACGGCATCGTCTACCAGGCCAGGGAGCACCAGCAGAGCTGGCTGATGATCGGTTACGGTCTGCAGTACTACCTGCCCAGGGATATGCCGAACGGGGTGCCGGTCCCGCGCGAGCTTTTCGTTGCTGAGACCGCGGCGCAGGCCGGTGCCCTCTACCCGGTGCCCTGCCGACATCCGGTCGCCTGCCTGGGCGCCGAACCGAGGATCTGGGTAGTGGGCAGCGGCTACGCCAAGAGCCCCTACCTGGCGGTGACGCCGGCCCAGGCCACCCTGCTCCGGCAGCGCTACCGGCTCAGCGGCGTCAAGCACGTGCGGAGCCTGACCGTGTTCCTGCTCACCCGGGCGCCCTAGGCGGCGCCCGGGCACGAACCCGGGCCGTTCGGCCCTCTTGTCTTGCTGGTCGGAGCAGGCGGCCAGGGCCAGCGCGGGCGTACGCGAGCTGTCCGGAAGTTAGCGTGAAGATGAAGCAATAGTCACAAAATGGCCATAACTCCGGTTAGTGCTATAAGCTAACGGCCGTTGCACTCAGAAGGAGACGGGAGGAGAAGGCAGTGGTGCGGGAGGTGCCGAGCCGGGGGTCACTGGCCTTCCGCTTCCTCGGCGTATACCCGGGCGGCATAGGCCTCGAGCGACTGCTCGCACTCGTCGATCGCCTTCTCGGCCGCCTGCCTTCCGTCCGCGTCGAACGCGTCGCGCTCCCGGACCTTGGCGAACCAGTTGCGCAGCTTGACCAGGTCGACCTCGTTCTCCTCGAGTTCGGCGTAGGTGAAGTGGTTCTCCGTGTACTCCTTCTTGACCTGCTGGAGGAAGTCCTCGCAGCGGTCCACGATCTCCTCGTACTCATCGTTCCTGGCCGCCTGGAAGGCCTTATGCACGTCGGACTCGCCCGCCAGCACCGTGCACGACAGCAGCACCGCCGTCCCGGACATGTCGATGATCTCCCGCCTGAGTTTGCGCAGCGCGCGCTCGGTGGCCGCGCTGGCCGGCAGCGCGGCGGCCGAGTTCTGCAGGTAGATGGCGCCCAGGCTCTTTATCCGCCGCCATACAGTGGAGCGCAGCCTGGTTGGTTCGGGCGGTACCCGGTAGATGAGTACCAGCCAGCCCGAGCCCTCGGCCTTATCGGCAGTCTTCTCCGTCACCCGAACATTCAAGCACTAGGCCGGGAAGGAGCCCCGTGACCGCGCTTCCCCTCATCCTGACCGTCTTCGTCGCCTGTGCGGTGGAGGCGATCGAGGCGCTGACCATCGTGCTCGCCGCGGGCCTGACCCGCGAGTGGCGGTCCACCTTCCAGGGCATGGCGGTGGCACTGCTCGTGCTGGCCGCGATCGTGGCGGCGCTCGGGCCGACGATCACGCTGCTGCCGCTGACCGCGCTGCGGCTGGTGGTCGGCGCGCTGCTGGCCGTCTTCGGGCTGCAGTGGCTGCGCAAGGCCATCCTGCGGGCGACCGGGTACAAGTCGCTGCACGACGAGGCCAGCGCCTACCTGCGCGAGGTGGCGGCGGCGAAGGCCGCGGCGCCCTCGTCCCGGCGCGGCGTCGGCGACTGGTACGCCTTCACGCTGGCGTTCAAGGGCGTCCTGCTCGAGGGCCTGGAGGTGGTCTTCATCGTGATCACGTTCGGCGCCAACCAGCGCAACGTGGGCGCCGCGGTGATCGGCGCGGCCGCGGCGGTGCTGGTGGTCACGGTGACCGGGATCGCGGTGCGGGCGCCGCTGGCGAAGGTGCCGGAGAACGCGATGAAGTTCGCGGTGGGCATCATGCTCACCTCGTTCGGCATCTTCTGGGGAGCCGAGGGGGCCGGTGTCTCCTGGCCAGGCAACGACGCCGCGCTGCTCGTGCTGGTGCCGGTCGTGGCGCTGGTCTCGCTCGGCTACACGGTCCTGCTGCGGCCGCGGCCCGGGACCAACCCGGTCGCACGCTCGTCGGAGAAGGTGGTCAGCTCGTGAAGCGGCTCAAGTCGATCGGCGCGTTCTGGTACGACTTCGTGGTCGGCGACGACTGGCGCGGCGCGGCCGTCGTGGTGGTCGCTCTCGCGCTGACCGCGCTGCTCGTGCACGCGGCCGGCGTCAACGCCTGGTGGCTGTTGCCCGTGTGCGTCTTCGGCGCGCTGGGCTGGTCGCTGCGCCGCGCCACGTCCGGGACAAGGTCCTAGCCGGGGCGCTTGACCAGGCCGTGGTCGAAGGCGAAGACCACGGCCGCGGCACGGTCGCGCAGCCGCAGCTTGGTGAACAGGTGGTTGATGTGCGTCTTGACCGTGCCCTCGCTGACGAATAGCTCGGCGGCGATCTCGGCGTTGGTCCTGCCCCGGCCTATGAGCGCGAGCACCTCGAGCTCACGGCTGGTCAGCGTGTCCAGGTCCGGGCCCCGGCCGGCCGGGACGGCGGCCGACGGCGCGGACCGGTAGATGGCCAGCACCCGGGCGGTGACGGCCGGGTCGAGCCAGGCGCCGCCCTCGGCGACCACCCGCACCGCCCGCTGCAGGTCCTCGGCGGGTACGCCCTTGAGGACGAAGCCGGCCGCGCCGGCCCGCAGCATGCCGGCCAGCGCCTGGTCGTCGTCGAACGTGGTCAGGGCCAGCACCGGCGGGCTGCCCTCACGCTGCCTGAGCTGGAGCGTGGCCTGCACGCCGTCGGTGAAGGGCATCCGGACGTCCATCAGCACCACGTCCGGCCCCGCGGCCTCGACCGCGGCGATGACCTCGCCGCCGTCGGCACACTCGCCCACCACCTCGAAGCCGAACGGGGCCCGCAGGATGCCCCGCAGCCCGGTCCTGATCAGCTCCTGGTCATCGACAAGCAGCACCCGGATCATGGCGCCGCCCCGGTGAGCGGGAGCGTGGCGCGCACCAGCCAGCCACGGCCGCCGGGGCCGGCCTCGCAGGTACCGCCGAGCGCCTCGGCTCGCTCGCGCATGCTGACCACGCCCAGCCCGGTGCCGGTGCCGGGCCCCGGTTCGGCGCGGCTGTCCGCGGTCAGCGTCACCTCGCCGCGGGAGACGGCCAGCCGGATCTCGGTCGGCGACCCGGGCGCGTGCTTGACCGCGTTCGTCAGCGCCTCCTGCACGATGCGGTACACGGCCAGGCCGGCGGTGGCGGGCAGCCCGGCGGCGTCGCCGTCGACGGTGAGGATGACGTCGGCGCCCGCGGACCGGAACTGCTCCACCAGCGCGGGCAGGCCGCCGGCCCCCGGCAGCGGCGCGGTACTGGCCGCGGCGTCGTCTTCGCGGAGCATCCCGACCGTGGTGCGCACCTCGGCCAGGCACTCGCGGCTGAGCCGTTCGGCCTCGGCCAGGGCGCGCGCGGCGTCGGCCGGGTCGTGCTGTACCGCCAGCCGGGCGCTCTGCACGTGCAGCAGGCTGACCGTCAGGGTGTGGCCGATGACGTCGTGCAGCTCCCTGGCGATCCGGTTCCGCTCCTGAGCCCTGGCCTGCTCGGCCAGGCCCGCCTGGGCCCGCCGCAGCTGCCGGAGCAGATCTCTGTCGCGCCTGATCAGCACGCTGAAGATGACGGTCAAGGTGACGCCGGCCAGCCAGGCGCCCCAGCCGGGATCGGGCTGGACCCACAGCCACTCGGCCGCGAACAAGAGCGTCGCCGCGGCCCAGAAGGCCAGGCCCGCGCGGCGGCTGCCGGTCACCACGCACCAGCCCGTCAGCAGGCACACCGCGAACCAGCCGATGTTGCTCGACCTGCCGTCCCCGAGCACCGCGATCCCGGCGGTCGCGACCGCGGCGTACAGCAGCGCGGGCCGCCAGCGCAGCACGAGCGGAACCGCCGCGGCGACCGCCACGAGCGCCCCCGCCACGGCGAGCGGCGCGCTGGGGTTAAGCGGGATCACCCCGACCGCGATGACCACGGCGAACACCGCGATGGCGGCCCACCTGGCGCGGCCCGTCAGGTACTCGGTGCATCCGGCTGGATCCAGATCGCCGTCCATGTCGCGGATTCTACGGCCGCCCGTCACCGGGCGGCCGTAGCGCGAGACAGTGCGTATCACCGGGCGTATCACCGGGCCTATCACCGGGCGGTGCTTGTCACAAGACGGTGCGGCGGGCCGCGACGGCCGAGGCTGCCACCGCCAGCGCCGCGATCGCGATCAGCGACCCGGTGGCGGGGCCGAGGCCGAGCCAGGGCGCGCGCACCGCGTTGGTCAGCAGTGTGAGCGGCAGCGGGCCCGCGACCTGCCGGACCACCGAACCCATCACGTGCGGCGGCGGCCCGCCCGCGCCGAGCAGGAAGGACGGGAAGAAGATCAGCAGACCGACCGCCTGGGCGGCCCGGGCCGACGGCAGCAGCGAGCCGAGCAGGACGCCGATGCTGACGAAGGCGACGGCGCCGAGCGGCAGCGCGACCGCTACCCGCCAGGGGTCGTGCACAGCGGGCACGCCGTACACCGGCGCGGCCACGATCAGCAGCATTACGCAGGCCACCGCGGTGGTCAGCAGGCCCACGATGAGCTGGGCGATCGCGAACGACCAGCGGGGGAAGCCGGCCGCGGCGAAGCGGCGCAGCACGCCGCGTTCCCGGTAGGACGCCAGGTGGACAGGCAGCATCACCAGCCCGGTCGCCCCGATCACCACGGTGAGGTAGGACGCCACGTACCAGTGCGCGGGGTTGACGTTGTCGAACCCGGGGTCCGGCGCGGTGCCGAACGCGCCGCCGATGATCAGCATGGTCACGATCGGGAACACGAACACGAACGTCAGCACGAGCGGATCGCGTGTCATCAGCCTGAGCTCGGCCCGGACCAGCCGTCCCACTGCGGTACTCATCGCCGTCCTCCGGTCAGTTCGCTGTTGACGGGTGTGACCGCCGCGGGCGCTGGCTGATCACGTTGATCACCGTTGAGCTCGTTACCGTTGAGCAGGCCGATCAGGGCGTCCTCCAGGCTGGGCACGTAGACGCTCAGGTCGGCCGGCACCGGTTCCCAGCGCACCAGGGCGGCGCCGACGTAGGCGACGATGCGCCGGTGGCCGCGCACCGTGATCCGGGCCCCGGCCCGTGACACGTCCTGCACGCCGTCGAGCCGGCGGACCTGGTCCAGCAGCTGCGCGGGCGGATCCGGCATGCTGAACCGGATCACCGCCGTGCTGGCGTGCCGTTCCACCAGGTCCGCCGGCGCCCCCGCGTCGATGACGTGACCCGTCCGCATCACCACGACCCGGCCGCACAGCGCCTCGGCCTCGTCCATTTCGTGGGTGACCAGCAGCACCGTGGTGCCCTCGTCGTTCAGCTGGCGCACCGCGGCCCAGACGTTGCGCCGGGCGGCCGGGTCCAGGCCCTGGGTCAGCTCGTCGAGGATCACCAGCCGCGGCCGGTTGAGCAGGGCGAGGACGAGGAACAGCCGCTGCCGCTCGCCGCCGCTCAGCGAGGAGAACACCGAACGCCGCCGCTGCACCAGCCCGAACTGGTCGAGCAACTCGCCGCCGTCGCGGGCGCCGCGAGAGCTGAACAGGTCGAGTGCCTCGGCCACCCGCAGCCGGTCGGGCAGCGCGGAATCCTGAAGCTGGCTGCCCACCAGCGGCCGCAGCTGCCCGGCCTGCGTCACCGGGTCGAAGCCGAGTACCCGCAGCTGCCCGGAATCGGGCTTGCGCAGCCCTTGGATGCACTCGACCGCCGTGGTCTTGCCGGCGCCGTTGGCGCCGACCAGGCCGACGATCTCACCGGCGGGGACGTCGAGGTCCAGCCCGTCCACCACCATCCTGGTCCCGTACGACTTGCGTAGACCTCGCACGGTCACTACCTGTGGCATGCTCATGCCATGATCGTCTCGATCTTGGCCCGCTCGCGCGTCAGGCCACGGGTAGAACCTCGTCTCTACCCCTGGGTGGAGGCGGGTCAGGTCTCCGCCATCGCAGCCACCACCGATGTCCGCGCGGCCCGGCGGGCCGGCAGGACCGCGGCCGCCAGCGCGGCGCAGCCCCCGATCACCGCGTACAGCGCGATGCTGGCGTACGGCACGGACAGCAGGCCCTGACCGCCCGTCGACTTGATGAACGCGTGCACCATGGCGATCCCGAACGTCACGCCGAGCCCGACCCCGAGGGCGATGGCGAGCGCCGCCATGAGCAGCGCCTCGGTCAGCAGCATCCGGCGCAGCTGACCCCGGGTCAGGCCCAGCGCGCGCATCAGCGCGGATTCCCTGGTGCGTTCGATCACCGACAGCGACAGCGTGTTGGAGATGCCGAACAGCGCGATCAGCACCGCCAGCCCGAGCAGGGCGCCGAACAGCGCCAGGACCTGGTTGACCCGGTTGGCCAGGCTCGCCTTGTAGTCGGCTTCGGTGTTCACCACCAGCAGCGGGTCGCTGGCCGTCGCGGCCTCCACCGCGGCGCGGGACGCGGCCGTAGAAGCGCCCGGCGCGCCGTTGATGAACACCATGTCCGCCCCTGCGGGCCGGAACCCGCGGGCGTAATCGCTCACCGACATGAGCACGTCGGGCAGGGTCAGCCCGCCGCTGTTGTAAACGGCCGCGACCCGCAATGTCTGGGCGCCCCCGTCCGGCGTGCCGATGACGAGCGTCCCGCCCTGATGCGCGCCCAGGCTCTTGAGCTGGCTGGAGTCCACGCCGACCGTCCCTGCGCCGATGGCGGCGAGCGATCCGGAGATCATCGCGGGCCTGACGCTGGCGCCGAGGGCACTGCGGCCGATCGCGCCGACCTGGGTCTTGACGCCGTTCACCGGCGCCTGCCGCAAGTAGTCGGGCGCGACGATGCCGAGCGCGGGCTGGTCATGCTGGCTGCCGAGCGCGGCGACGGGCGCGACGCGGGTGGCTGACCGGGCCGGTATCATGGCCGCCGCGACCGTGACGGTCATCCCGGCGGCCATCGAGATGAGCACCGCCGACGGCTGCAGCACGACCGGGCCGGACGGGATGGCGGCGCCGAATCCGGCGAACAGCCGCTGCAGCCCCCAGCCGAGGCCGAGGCCGGCCAGGACGCCCGCGGCCGACGCGATCAGGCCGACGATCGCCGATTCCAGCAGGGTGCCGCCGAACACCTGCCTGCGGCTGGCGCCGACGCACCGCAGCAGGGCCAGTTCCCGGCCGCGCTGGGTGATCAGGATCGTGAAGGTGTTGTAGATGACGATGCAGGCGACGACGAGCGCGATGAGCGCGAACACCAAGATGGCCGTGGTGAACTGCCGGGTGAAGTGCACCGCCGCGTCGGCCTCCGCGGTGGCGAGCTGGCTGCCGGTCTGCACCTGGTAGTGCGACATCCCCGGCAGCGCCCTGATCGCGGCGGCTAGCGTGGCCTGCGAAGTGCCAGGCGCGGCACGCGTGACGATCTGCTCGTAGCCGGGCCTGCCGGTGACGGCGAATCCGGTGCTGGTCTGGAAGGCGGTCACCGTAGAGTTGCCGAACTCGCGATCAACCCCGAGGTCGATGGTGCCGACGAGGCGGAAGGCCTGCACCCGGCCGGCGTGGTCGACGACCTTCACCGTCTGGCCGAGCCTGAAGTGCTCGTCGTCCGCGGTGGACTTGTCCACGGCGACCTGATCGGCCGCGTCCGGCAGGTGCCCGGAAGCGACGGTGAAGCCGCGCAGCGCCGGGTCGCCGGCGACATTGATGCCGACACCCGGCAGTTCCCCGTTGCGGACCACCTTGCCGTCGCTGCCGATCACAGGTGCCTGGCCCACTAGCCGCCCGGCGGCCGTGATGACCCCGCCTGCCGCGCGGACCTGGGACAGGACGGATGCCGGCACCGATGGCGCGTCCGGGCTGCCCGGACGGTAGGAACCGGAGGTCCGCGGGGTCACGGCGGCGTCGACGTTCTTGGCGCCCGCCGCGAAGCTGTTGAAATACGCCTGGCTCATCGAGGCGCCCATCACCAGGGTGCCGGTGACGAAGGCGACGCCGAGCAGGATCGCCAGCGACGACAGCGCCAGGCGTCCTTTCCGGTACCTCAGGCCAGCCAGAACGGTCCTCAGCATGGCCGCTTCACTCCCCGGCCCGCGCGAGGTAGTCGAGCACCGATTGCGGTGTCGGCGCGGACAACTCGCCCGAGACCAGCCCGTCGGCGAGGAACACCACCCGGTCGGCGTAGCTGGCGGCCACCGGGTCGTGCGTCACCATGATCACCGTCTGGCTGAGCTCGCGCACCGACGCGCGCAGGAACCCGAGCACCTCGGCGCCGCTGGCCGAGTCGAGGTTGCCGGTCGGCTCGTCGGCGAAGATGACGTCCGGCCTGGTGATCAGCGCCCGCGCGCACGCCACCCGCTGCTGCTGGCCGCCGGACAGCTCGCTGGGCCGGTGCCCGAGCCGGGCCGCCAGGTTGAGGCGGCCGATGACCTGATCCCACCAGTCCGGCTCGGGCCGCTGGCCGGCCAGGTCGAGCGGCAGCTGGATGTTCTGCTCGGCGGTCAAGGCGGGCAGCAGGTTGAACGACTGGAAGACGAAACCGACGTGGCTGCGGCGCAGCAGGGTGAGCGCCCGGTCGGACAGCCCGGACAGCTCGGCCGCGCCGATCCTTACGGAACCGGACGTGGGCGTGTCAAGACCGGCCAGGCAGTGCATGAGGGTGGACTTGCCGGACCCGGACGGGCCCATGATCGCGGTGAACCGCGCCGCCGCGAACTCGACGGTGACGCCGCCGAGCGCGTAGACGGCGGTGTCGCCCGAGCCGTACACCTTGACGAGATCAACGGCCGCGGCCGCGGCTCGGGCCATTACCAGAGGGCTAGTAGTCATACCGGCACGCTAGGGACGCGGCCCGGCCCGGCGCGTCGGCCGGGAATCTGGTTTCCGCGTACGCCTCCGGGGCAATGCCCGTCACCCGGCAGGACTACCGCGCGCCCCGCGCCTTCACCAGCCCGCTCTCGTAGGCCAGGACAACAGCCTGGACCCGGTCCCGCAGGCCCAGCTTGGCCAGGATCCGGCCGACATGCGTCTTCACCGTGGCCTCGGAGACGAACAGCCGGGTGGCGATCTCGGCGTTGGACAGCCCGGCGGCCACCTGGATGAAGACTTCCCGCTCTCGCTCGGTGAGTCCGGCCAGGTCGGTCGGCGGGGGACCGCCCGTCGGCAGCAGCGGCACGAACCGGTCGATCAGGCGCCGGGTGGTGGACGGAGCGACGACGGAATCGCCCGCGTGCACCGAACGGATCGCGAACAGCAGTTCGGCCGGCGGCGTGTCCTTGAGCAGGAAGCCGCTCGCCCCGGCCTGCAGCCCGGCGAAGGCGTACTCGTCCAGGTCGAAGGTGGTCAGCATCAGCACCCGCGGCCGGTCCCCACCCACCTCCCCGGCCCCCTTCATCGCGCAGATCCGCCTGGTCGCCTCCACGCCGTCCAGCCGCGGCATCCGTACGTCCATCACCACGACGTCGGCCTCATGACGTCGGACTAGGTCGACCGCGGCGAGCCCGTCCGCCGCCTCGCCGACGACGGTCATGTCCGGCTGCGCCTCGAGCACCATCCGGAACCCGGTCCGGACAAGCTCCTGGTCATCGACGAGGATGATGCGAATGCTCACGCGGGAGACACCGCCCCCAGGGCCAGCGGCAGCCTGGCCACGACCTCGTAGCCCCCACCGGGCCGCGGCCCCGATCGCACCGCCCCGCCGTATAGCTCGATCCGCTCCCGCATCCCGGCCAGCCCGTGCCCGGCCGCGGCCAGCCCGGTGCCAGCCTCGGCCGCCGCGCCGCGCCCGTTGTCGGTGACCCGGATCTGCAGCCGCTCGACGGCGTACCCCAGGCTCACCGTGGCCGTCACGCCTGGGCCGGCGTGCTTGCGGATGTTGGTCAGGGATTCCTGCACGAGCCGGTACACGGCCAGTGCCTCGCCCTCGGGCACCGGCCGGGGCACCCCGGAGACCGTGAGGGACACCGGCAGCCCGGCCGCGCGGGCCTGCTCGAGCAGGTCACCGAGCTCTTCGATCCCGGGCTGGGGTGCCAGGGCCGGTTCAGGCGCGGCCGCCGAATCACGCAGCACGCCGAGCAGCGACCGCATCTCGGCCAGCGCCCGCCGCCCGGTCGCCGATATCGCGGCCAGTGCCTCCCGGGTGCGCTGCGGCGAGGCATCGAGCGCGAACGCGGCCCCGTCGGCCTGTACCACCATGACGCTGACGTTGTGCGCCACCACGTCGTGGATCTCGCGCGCGATCCTGGCCCGCTCCGCCGCCGCGGCGATCTGGGCCTGCGCGTCCCGTTCCCGCTCCAGCCGGGCGGCCCGCTCCTCGAGCGCCTGGTAGTAACCGCGCCGCCAGCGTGCCGAATCGCCGAGCAGCCAGGCCAGCAGGACCGGGGCGCCGATCACCGCCGCCTCGGCGGCGATCGTGTACAGGCCGTCCGGGGGACGCGCCGGATGCCAGCGCAGCACGGCGATGGCGGCGCCGATCAGGCAGATGGCCAGCCCGCGCAGCGATACCCGCCGCGGCCGGCAGGCGGCCAGCGTGTAGAGCACGACCAGGACGGCCAGGTCGGCCCCGGTCGGTCGGCGCATCACGAATACCTGCAGCGCGCCGACGGCGATGACGGCGGCAAACGCTCCCACCGGGTACTCGCGCCGGAACACCACCGGCACCACCATGCCCAGGACGAACGGGAGGGTAACCAGCAACTCCCGCGCCGTGTGCTTGGGTATGCCCCCGCCGGGGAAGATCAGCAGGAGCGCTAGCGCGCCGTCCACCAGCCTGGGGTTACGGCGCAGCCAGGCGTAGAGACCGGGCACCCGACCAGCGTACGCAACCCGCCGCTCTCCGTCGTCCGCCTGCGGGGTGAGCCCGGCGTCGCCCGTAAGGCGGATGCTTGCGCGGGCCTAGCCCAGGAACCGGGTCTCGAGCCGGGTCTCGGCGATCCCGGGTTCCATCCGGTACGCGCTCGCGCCCCGCCGGTCCGCGATCAGCTCGGTCAGCGCATCGTCGGTGAAGTGTGCGGCCGCTCCGTCGTCGCACGCGATGCCGGCCGCCAGCGTCCCGTCCGCGATCAGCCGGTGGTACAGCGGCCGCCGCCCGGGCTCGGAGTCGTAGTGCGGGCAGTAGCTCCCGGCTAGCAGCCCGAGCCCGTCGGCGAACGCGCGCAGCTCAGGGCCGAACGAATCGGTGGTTCCCCCTTCGAACCAGCAGATCCCGCCGGCGCTTGACCCGGCCAGCACGATGCCCGCCTGCCACGCCTTGCGCAGGATCCGGTCGAGCCCGTGCACCCGCCACACGGCCACCATGTTCGCCACGCTGCCGCCGCCGACGAAGATGACGTCCTGGGACAGCAGCAGGTCCTCGGGGTCGGCGACGTTAGGCATCGGGAACAGGGCCAGGTGACTGAGCCGGGCCGGGTGCCCGGCGAAGCGGTCGTACATGTGCAGCGCCCACCGCGGGTCGTCACCGCCCGCCGTGTTCAGCACGCAGATCCGCGGCTCCGGTCGGCCGGTCAGCCGCAGCGCGTAGTCCATGTGCACAGGTACCTGACCGTCGGGGACGAGCATGCCGCCGCCGATCGCGATTACGTGCCGTCGCCCGTCCGCTGCCATGGTGGCACGCTAGCGTCGTTACAGGCTGCAAGCAAAACCAGCGTCCGCTTTACACCGTAAGTAATGAAATCGCCGCTCCGTGAATTCTTCGGCCGCTAGATCTCGTACTGCAGCAGGACGGCGGTGACGTTCGCGCCCGGGTTGGCGGAGGCGTGCGTGGTACCGCCGGCCAGCAGGCGGGACACCGAGGTGCGGGACCAGGTCGAGCCGTTCCAGCGGGCGATGTCGGAGCCGTCTGAGTGCCGCGTTCGGCTACATCGCGCTGGTCACAGCTTCGTAACTATCGACTTACCGTCCGGGCGGACAGGGGCAAAGTCCGCGAACTCCGGTCACGATGTATCAGCGGCGGCTCTCGGCGCTCCTTCCGGTAAGGCCCGGGAGAAAACCCGGCTATATCGCCACGATGGGAGTCCGATGACCGTTACCGCCATCCCGGTTGTGGCCGCGAGGCCCAGGCTGGCCCCGTACACCGCGGCCAGCGGGGATAAGATCCTGCCCGGCTGTTATGGCATCAGCCGCGGCGGGGGCATCACCGGCGACCTGATCAGGCACGCGACGGGGGCGCGGGCCGGTCACGCCTTCATCTACATCGGCAACGGGCGGATCATCGAGGCCGCGCCGCCGGCCGTGAGGATTTCCCCGGCGGCGTCACATCCCGACGCGGTGTGGAATGCGCGCTACCCGCTGACCGGCGCACAGCGCGAGAAGATCTGCACCCGGGCGCTCGCCCTGATGGGATGCCCGTACGACTATCCGGCGTACACCGGTTTCGCGCTGAAGGTGCTGAAGCTCCGCGACGACGCCGAACTCGATCCGGTCTTCAAGGCGGATCACTGGCGGGTGTGCTCGGCGCTGGTCGTCGATTGCTACGCGTATGCGGGCATCCGCCTCGAGCCGGGCCTGAGGGATCTCAGCCTGATCGGGCAGGCCGGCCTGCCCGACGGGGCCGCGCGCCCGGCCTGACGCTCCCGTCCGCGAGGGGCCGTCCGCGAGGGGCCGTCCAAGGACCGGAGCTAGACCGTGACCACCCGCCCGGGCTTGCTCATCGTGCCGGGCGGGCAGTACCAGGTCATGATCTCGACGGCGAGCCGCCCGGCCCGGACCGCGGGGTCGGCCTCGGCGAGCCGCCGCGCCTCCGCCAGCGAGCCGGTCCGGTAGAACGTCAGCCCGCGCAGCGCAGGGTCGGGCGGCTCGATGACCGGACCGTTGGTCACGACCTGGCCGGAGGCGCGCAGCCGCTCGTGATGCGCTAGGTGCTCCCGCTGGATGCGATCGAGTTCCGCGTCGTCGTAGTCCGACGGGTTCTCCGGCCTGCGCAGCAGCACCAGCTCAAACGCTTCAAGGTCCATACGTCATTGTGGCATCAGGGCACCGTTTCAGTCTCCGCGCGGCGGGCAGGGGGTCAAGCGGGTTTACCTTCGGCGGCGGGAGCACCGGGATGGCGGAGCTGCAGATAGAGGGCGGCGAACTGGCGCTGCATCTGTCCACCGCGGAGAAGGTCGGGGCGGTCCACGGGGATCTGCGGGTTCCGCTGTCCGCGGTGCGCCGCGTGGAGGTGCTCGCGGACGCCCACGAGCCGGCCGATCACGGCATCAAGCTGGGCACGAGAATTCCCGGGATGATGGAGGTGGGCACGGTGCGGGGCGGCGGGCGGAACATCTTCGCCGCCGTGTGCCCGGACACGCCCCGCGGGGTGCGGATCGTCCTTGACGGGTCGTTCTACCACGAGTGGATCGTCGGCTGCGACGACCCGGATTCAGTAGCCCAGCAGATCATGGCCCAGCTGGGCAAGCCTGCGCCGGCTAACCCTGAGCTGGCTGAGCAGACGCCGCCGGCCTAGCGGCCGGCTTACGGGCCAGGAGGAAGGCCTGCCGGGTCCGTTCTCGGCTATCCGTTCATCGAAGTACACCTTCGGCACCCGACCGCAGTGTCAGCAACGCGCGGTGCACCGCCACGGGTTGAGGGCATCGCCCAGCGCCCGGCGCAGCCGGGTCCTGATGTCGTCGGGCGGGGACACGCCCGCCACTATACGGTCCGCGCCCCTCTCCCTACGATGGGCACGTGTGTACGGATGACAGCCCGGCCAGCGTGGCCGCCGCGGTGCGGCACGACGTGCAGCCGGGCATCGAGTTCGACCTCGAGCCGGTGGACTCGGTGGTCGTGACCACCCTGATGGATAACGTCACCGACAACCTGATGGCCGACCAGGGACCGGCGCGGCGGGCGGATCCCATAAGGAGCCCGTGGCGCTCCCTGGCGATGATGGCCGGCGGCCGGGTGCCGGACGGGCTGATCGCCGAGCACGGATTCTCCGTGCTGGTCACGGTGACCAAGGCCGGGCAGGAGCACAGGTTCCTATTCGACGCGGGCACCAGCCCGGACGGCGTCGTCGAGAATATGCGCCGCCTGGACATCGACCCGTACTCGATCGAGGCCATCGTGTGCAGTCACGGTCACTTCGATCACACCACCGGGATCGACGGGCTCATCCGGGCGGTCGGTCGGCTTAACCTGCCGGTGCTGATTCACCCGCACTTCTGGCGGCAGCGCCGCCTGCAACTGCCCGGCCGTGAGCCGCGGGAACTCCCCACCACCAGCCCGGCCGCCCTGATCGGGGCGGGCTTCGACATCATCGAGGAACGCCAGCCCAGCTTCTTGTTCGGCCGGTCCGTGCTGATCACCGGCGAGGTCGCCCGGACCACCGGGTACGAGCCTGGCTTCCCGCCGCAGCAGGCCTGGCTCGACGGCCGCTGGCAGCCCGACCCGCTCGTGCTCGATGACCAGGCGCTCATCGTCAGCGTCCGTGACCGGGGCCTGGTCGTGATCACCGGCTGCGGTCACGCCGGCGTGGTCAACATCGCCAGGTACGCCCGGCGGCTGACCGGCGGCCAGCCGCTCTACGCCCTGCTGGGCGGCTTCCACCTGGGCGGCCCGCTGTTCGAGCCGCTGATCCCGCGGGTGCTTGACGACCTGGCCGCGCTGAATCCCGGCGTGCTTGTGCCCGCGCACTGCACCGGCTGGCGTGCCCAGCACGCCATGTCGGCCCGGTTCCCCGCCGCCTACGTGCCGAACGCGGTCGGCACCAGCTTCCAGCTGTGACGGCCGGGCCGCCGCTACCGGCGGAACTGCGATGTGCGCGGCTCGTGCACGATGTCGTGGGCGAGGCAGCGGTAGACGCGTGAGCTCCTGTCGAACGCAGCCTCCGAGGGCGGTAGGACGTCGATGAGCCAGTCCTTGGCCGGGAGACGGCGCGCCTGGCCCTGCCGCGACGCTAGCATGACCGCCTGCGAGCAGACCTTGCGCACGTTGGGATTCGCGGCTACCGCCAGGTAGTCGAAGGTGTGCACGTTGGCGGGCAAGATGGCGATCGCGAACGTCTCCCAGACGTGCGGCTGGTCACAGAGCAGGGGTTCGGCGCTCGCGGAGCCGGAGACCACCGTGATCCCGTTGAAGCATTCCGGAGATGCCGGGCACCGTGCCTCGGCGCCCCGGAGCGCGGCCGCCGGACAGTCGGCGCTCTTGGTCGGAACCCCGAACACGTCCGCGGCATTTGTGGCTCTGCCGGTCTGTGTGCCTGGCCCGGTCCCGCCCGGTCCGGCGTGCGGGGCAGGCCCGTGCGGCAGCAGCCGCACGCCGATGACCAGGGCGGCAGCGATGACCACGACGAGCGCGGTGGCCAGCCCGAGGTTCCGCGCCGATCGCCATGGCCGCCTCGCGGCTACGACGGCCGGCCCGCCCTGACGGCCCGGCGCGGCCGCGGCGTACCCAGGCGGCGCGGCCGCGGCGTAGCGGCGCGGGTCGGCGAGCGCGTCCCGCAGCGCCCCGGCGCTTTGCGGGCGCGCCGCCGGGTCGGGCGACAGGCCCGCGCGCAGCAGCGCCATGAGCTCGGGCGGTGTGCCGGGAACGTCCTCGACCGGCTTGTCGTGCAGCGTCATGATCGTCGCGAAGCTCGGCGGCCTCCCGTCGGCCGGGAAGCGCGGCGGCCGCCCGGACAGCAGGGTGTGCAGGGTGGCGGCGAGCGAGTAGACGTCAGCCAGGACTGTCGGTTCCTCGCCCCGGAACGTCTCCGGCGATGAGTAAGCCGGGGTGAGCGCCTCGCGGGATGCCGTCTGCTCGCCGTGCGCCGAGATGACCGAGGCGAGCCCGAAGTCGGCGAGCCCGACCATGCCGAACCGGTTGACCAGGATGTTCGCCGGCTTGATGTCGCGGTGCAGCACGCCTGAGGCGTGCGCCGCGGCGAGCGCGTCGGCCAGCCTGATGCCGATGTCGCGCACCTGGGCGGCCGGCATCGGCCCATTCCTGCGCAGCGCGTCGTTCAGCGAGCCGGCCGGGCACAGCTCCATCACCAGGTAGGGCCGCCCGTCCACGAGCGTGCCCGCATCGTAGACGTCGATGACATGCGGATGACCGGACAGCCGCCCGGCCGCCGTCACCTCGCGGAGGAACCGGCGGCGGTCACGTTCGGTAAGCAGCACCCGATTGTCAACCTTCACGGCCACTTCCCGGCCGACCGCTAGCTGCCAGCACCGGTATACGGTGGCGAAGCCGCCTGCGCCGAGTACGCCGCCGACCCTATGGCCGGGAATGTCCGGTGCCGTGACCACGGTCCGTTAGCCTAGCCGCCGCGCTACGCCCCCCGCGCGATGATCGCCCTGATCACCCGCCCCGGTGGCCCCGAGCGTCCTTTCTCCCCGTCAGAGTTCGTCCTGGTTGGCCGGGGAATCTGAGCCGAAGTACTTGGCGTCTTCCTCCACCGCGGCGACGTCCGCCGCCGCGGCCTCCTCGACCGGCTCGAAGTCCGGGTCCTCGTAGCGGTACTTGATCAGGCTGTTCGGCCTGTCTTCCGGGAGATCCGCGGACCTGAGGGAACGGAACCAGGAAAGGATGCCCATAACCGACTCCCCGGTCAGCGCGGATCTGGCCTGCGGCCGCCGTCAGCACGGCCATTTCGAGCTTACGCCTGCCCCGGTCAGCTGACCACGTAGGACAAGGGGCTTGGGACGTCAGGGCGCCGTAGCGGGTGATGACGGCCACGCAGGCCCGGATGTGAACTCAGAGTTATCACCCCGGACCGTTCGGAGTTATTAAGAACTTCCCCTTGAACCTCGGCCTGGTGCGGCCCGTGTCTCCGGTATCGGCGAGCGCCGCGGGAGACATACGGCATAACGGCACGGAAGGAACTGGGATCTAATGAGGAAGCTGGCGCGGGGCGGGGTTTTGCCGGACGTGACGGGCCGCGGCTGCACGCTGGCAGTGCCGGCGTCCGGAGGGCTCGCCGCGGCTGGCTGCCAGACATCCGGCTGCCAGACATCCGGCCGCCAGACATCCGGCCGCCAGACATCCGGCTGCCAGACATCCGGCCGCGAGACGTCCGACCACTGGTGCCGAACGGGCAGCGGGCAGCCCTGCCGCCGGGGATCGTTGCCGCGGTGCGCGCTGGCCCCGCGGGCGGACTGACCCGGTGCCGGAATTTGTGACACGCTCATCGGATGTGGCCTTCAGCGTATGAAGCCCGGGGTCCGGCGCATAATTCGCACGCCGCCGAGATAATGGCCATGCCGGGAAATTGCCTGACATCGGCAATCTAGTGCTGGAGAACCTCGGCGCGGAGAGAAGCGGCCGGATCGCGGCCCCGAGCCGCCCAGCAGAATCAAGATCATCAGTACCCTCCGTGCCGGTCGCCGTCGCCGTGGTGGCGCGCATTCCTGACCAGCCCAGGCCGGATATGTGTCCCGTTCACGTATGAGCATGCCGTAAGGCCGCTTATTAGGCAAAGGTGGCCATCGTGACCTGGTATCCGGATTGTTCCATGCGCAGGGCGGCAATACGCCATGGCGGGTGATCCCGGCGCCCGGTGCCCGCGTGCCGGAGACTGGCTGGCCGGATGACGTGGCTAATGCAATCCAGTCCAGGAATGAGAGAAGCGTCATGGGTTCGCGCGTGCGGGGCGTCTTCTGTCAATAGAGGAAAATTATTGTTACCTGCCACCGGAAATGGCGCGCCGCCGGGTCGGGCGGGAAAAGTGCGGCCGTGTTGAGCCCGGTCTGCACGCCGGCGTGACGGTGGCCATCGCACGTGCGCGGGGGTGCCGTCGGCGTGCCCGTGGCGAATGGATCCGGCTGGGACCCGGGCTCCGCCGTTCCCCCGCGATCGTCGCCGCCCGGGGATCGCTGCTGGTCAGGAGATCGGCCTCGCGGTGATCCCGGTCGAGGGACCACGACAGCCAGGAATCCGGTGATCTTCAGCGGCAGCGCCTGCTCCGCGGCCGTGGGGTCGCCGCCGGATCGTGACCATATGACGGCTGGGGCCGCGAGAAACGCGGTAAACCGGGATTAGCGAACGGATTTCGGCGTCGGCGCCGCCACCCGCGCCTGGAGCCCCGGAATTCGCCGTTCGCGCCCGCCGGTGACCGCAACCTCCGCCAGCCCTGACCCGAAATGCCATTTCCGGGAACGAGGGGAGGGTATTCCCGGCCCTGCGGAACGAGGGCCTGGGCGCGGGATCATACTGGGGCGGTGGCCGCACTGTCCCGCTTCGTTGTCCAGTTGCACGACGCGACGACGCTGCATTTCGACTTCCGGCTGCAGTCAGGCGAGGTGTTGCGCTCGTGGGCAGTGCCCAAGGGCCCGTCGCTCGACCCGGCCATCCGGCGGCTGGCCGTGCCGGTCGAAGACCATGCCCTGGCGGCGGGTGAGTTCGAGGGCGTGCACGAGGGCCAGTCGCGCGGCACCGGCGCGGTGATCATCTGGGACGAGGGAACCGCCGAGATCGTCCGGGAGGAGCCGGGGCACGTGTCGTTCGTCCTGTGCGGCCGCAAGCTGTCGGGGGGCTTCGCGCTGACGCGGACCGGGAAGCGGCGCTGGATCCTGGTCAAGGTCCGCGACGAGGCTGCGCGCCCCGGGTCGGACATCGTGACGGAACGGCCGGCCAGCGTGCGGAGCGGCCGGACCTGGCAGGAATTGCCTGACCGCTAGGAATAAAGCCCCGGCCGAGCCGGGGGACCGGGCGAGGCGAGCCCGCTATCAGCGGTTCTTGAATCGTTTCTGGAGCGGAAAATGGCCCGTTTGACCGGCCGAAAGTGAACGGCACGTGAACGCGGCCCGCCGGTGGTCGAGCGGGAAATGTCGCGCTGGCCGGGTTCTCTTCGGCGAGACGACGGACCAATGGAGTCGACGCCGCCGCGGCCGGGGTTTAAACGCACGGTCAGGAACCGCCGCCAGGCTTCCCCGATCTCATGGTAACCATCGAGGATATGTTCTCAGCGCACGATAAAACCGTCACGCGACTCGTTTGATACGGAACGCATACTGGCCCATATGGGACCATCAAGGCCATCGGCAAGCTGGTGGATGCCCGTTCCTTTGCCGTTTGGCTCCGCAGGCCGCAAGATGACGAATAGTCCGATGATACAGACTAGTTCCCGCTTCTAAGGCAGACCGGATATCTTTCCTGCGATGCCTGCGCGGTGTAGCCCGGGCTCGCTGACCGCTGGGGCGGGGCGCCAGAAGGTGGCTTGCACCTGCGGAGGAGGGACGACGGCCTGGTGCTCGCGTCGTGCGGTTGCCGCCGTGCCGGGCCGGCGGATGAGGTAGCGTAGCTGCGGACCGCCGCGGCGGCGTCAATGAACGGCTGCCCTTTTCTCCCAGGCTGGGAGAATCTTCCGGGGCTGAGAGAATCCTGAGAATTCGGCTCAGTGAAACGAGAAGCCGCTGCACGTGCATCAACGGTTGGCCCGTAATGTATGCCGCCAGCCTGGTGAGGCCTGCTAACCAGGCTTGTTCCCCGGGATCTTAAGGCATGGCGGGCCGGGCAAAGCGAACGGCGGCCAAGCGCGGACTCGTCTGGGCCATGACAGGAATGATGGCAAACGATTTCATATGGTAGCGGAGTGTGGCCTGGTCCGGGCTCCGCTACCTGCTTTAGGTGTGCGGCTGCGCACCGTTGGTGACTTCTTCCGCCGCCCGTCAGTTCATCGGGAAGGCGGCGGTCAACGTTCCCCGAACGGCTTGCAATAGAAATGAGGGGCTGCTGTGCCTTATCGGGTGATGATCGTCTACGCTTATGCACTATTCAACGAGTGGAACGGAGTACACGTGGCCCAGAAGATACAAACCCTGTTCATCGATGACATCGATGGTAGTGAGGCAGAGGGTACCGTCCGCTTTGCGCTAGATGGTGCCGAGTATGAGATCGACCTGAACGCGAAGCACGCCGAGGCGCTCCGTAAGGCGCTGTCGCGGTACGTCGAGGCCGCGCGGCGGAGTAGCGCTACGGCTGCTCGTCGGCCCGCGCGGACGGGACGCCGGGCGGCGGCCAGCGGACTGAACACCACCGAGGTCCGTGAATGGGCGAAGGCGCAGGGTATCGACGTCAAGGACCGCGGCCGCGTACCGGCCGAATTGGTCGTCAGGTTCCGGGCGGCAACGGGCAACTAGTGCCGCGGCGCGGTGCGCGCGGCGGCTCATAATCGGATGAGAGGCCCATGTGCGCAGTGCACTAAACCGGGGGGGTCTCTCCGCAGGTTTGCTTGCTCGTGACTTCGATACCACGACGTTCCAGGGTGCCGTGCCCTTCCGTGAGCGCAATGCCATAGCGGGGTACGGAACTCCAGCGGGCTTGGTCGTTGCCAGCTGCGGCTCTCACCGGAAGGCGGGTCCATGCGGACCCGCCTTCCGGCTTTCGCGTTGCCTGGGCCGGCCGGGCCGATGGAAACGAACGGCTCATCCGCTGAGGTGGGGCGTGGCGCGGCTGACGATAGCCGCGGTATCGATGCCGGACGGGAGCGTGCCGAAGGCGCGGCCCCATCCCAGAAACCCCGAGAAGGTTCCCGGCCCGGCGTCCTCGGCCAGCCGGGACGCGGCGAACGCGTCGGCCACCGCGGGGTCGCCGTACCGGACGAGCAAGGCGCCCTGGAGAGCGAGCGCCATGGCCTCGGCGAGATGGCGGGCGCGGGCTTCGGACGGGTCGCCGAGTTCCTTACGCAGCCGGGCCACCGCCTGGTCCAGCCGGCTGTCCGCCCCGGCCGCCTGGTCAAGCTCGGCGAAGAATGCCTCGGCCGACTCGGGCGCTCTGGTCAGGGCGCGCAGCGCGTCGAGCGCGGCGACGTTGCCCGAACCCTCCCAGATCGACGCCAGCGGAGCCTCGCGGTACAGGCGCGGCATCCCCGATTCCTCCACGTAGCCGTTGCCGCCCAGGCATTCGAGCGCCTCGGCGGCGTGCGCCGGGGCGCGCTTGCACACCCAGTACTTGGTCGCTGCCAGCGCCAGGCGGCGGAACGCGGCCTCCTGCCCGTCGCCGCGGGCCGCGCGGTCTGTCGCCCCGGCTAGCCGGAACGCCGCCAGCGTGGTCGCCTCCGACTCGATCGCCAGGTCGGCCAGCACCGCGGCCATCAGCGGCTGGTCGGCCAGCTTCCGGCCGAAGGCCGTCCGGTGGGCGGCGTGGTGCGCCGCCATCGTCAGCCCGGCCCGCATTCCGGTCGCCGTGCCCAGCACGCAATCGAGCCGGGTCACGTTCACCATCTCGACGATGGTGCGGACGCCGCGGCCCTCCTCGCCTACCAGCCAGGCCAGGGCCCCGTCGTACTCGACCTCAGCCGACGCGTTCGACCTGTTGCCGAGTTTGTCCTTCAGCCGCTGCAGGTGCATGCCGTTCCTGGTGCCGTCCGGCCGGATCCGGGGCAGCAGGAAGCAGGACAGCCCGCCGGGCGCCTGCGCGAGCACCATGAACAGGTCGCCCATCGGCGCCGAGGTGAACCACTTGTGGCCGGTCAGGCTGAAGCTGCCCCCACCGGCCTCCCCGTCCCCTGACACGGGAACCGCGCGGGTGGTGTTCGCCCGGACGTCGGAGCCGCCCTGCTTCTCGGTCATCGACATGCCCGCGAGCAGGCCCCGCTTGGTCTGCGGCGGCCGCAGGCCGAAGTCGTATTCCGGGGCCGCGAGCAGCGGCTCGAAGCGCCCGGCGAGGCCGGGCGCGTGCCGCAGCGCGGGCACGATGGCGTAGGTCATCGACACCGGGCAGCAGTGCCCGGCCTCGGCCGCGCCCCAGACGTAAAAGCCCGCGGCCCGCGCCACGTGCGCTCCGGGGCGGGTGTCCCGCCACGGGGCGGCGTGCAGGCCGTGCCGCACCGCCGCGGTCATCAGCTCGTGCCACGCCGGGTGGAACTCCACCTCGTCGACCCGGTTCCCGAAGCGGTCGTGCGTGCGCAGCTTCGGCGGGTTCTCGTTGGCCTGACGGCCAAGCTCCTGAACCCGCGCCGAGCCGGCCAGGCGGCCGAGTTCACGGACGGATTCCTCGGCCCAGCCGGCGCCCTCGCGCCGCAGCGCGCTCAGCATGGCCTGATCGTCGGCGACGTCGTACCCGGTCAGCGCGGGCGGCTGGTTGAATACCTCGTGTGTCGGCGGCATCAGCGGTTCCTGCCTCGGGTCCTGCGTGGCGGCGTCCTGGCCCTTTTCGCAATTGAAGCATGCCCGTATAGACGGCCTGGGCCTGCTGTTCCTCAACAGCCCGGGGAACCAGGACTAGCCGGTGGTCAGCGTCGGCGGTCAGGCGGGCGGGCCCATGGCCGCGACCACCAGGGTGACGGTGGTCGCGATCTCGGCCAGCGCGCCCAGGACGTCGCCGGTGATGCCGCCGAGTCGCCGCACCGCGTGCCGCTGCACGGCGAACGCCGCGCCCAGGCCCGCGACGACCGCGACCGGGAGGGTCCAGCCGAGCGGTTCGCCGGTGGCCGTCGCGGAGATCGCGACCGCCGCGGCCGCCACGGCCAGCGTGGCCGCGGTGGCCGCGGCCGGGATCGCCGGACGGACCGATTCCGCTACCAGCGCACCGAGCCCGTCCGGCCGGGCCGCGGGCACGCCCCGGCGGCAGGCCCACGTCAGGGCGAGCCTGCCGGTGACCACCGCGGCGATGAGCGCCGCGGGTCCCCGGCCGTGACCGGCCGCTTCGGCCTGGCTGAGCGCGGCGACCTGGAGGAGCAGGGTCAGGACGAGCGTGACCGTGCCGAGCGGCCCGATGTCGGAGCGGCGCATGATGTCCAGCGCGGCGGGAGCGGGCTTGCCGCTGGCCAGGCCGTCCGCCAGGTCAGCCAGCCCGTCGAGGTGAAGGCCGCGGGTGAGCAGGGCGAGCGACCCGACCGCGAGCCCGGACGCGGTCAGCGGCCCGGCTCCGAGGGGGTGATCGGCGGCGAGCAGGACGGCCGAGGCGACGACGCCGAGCAGCAGCCCCACGGCCGGCGCCCACGCCATCGCGGCGGCCACGGTGGACCGCGGCGGCACTGTGTCGCCTCCCGGCGCGGTATCGTCCCCGGCCGGCTGGCCAGCACCGCGCCACGGGATCACGGTGAGCAGCGTCACCGACAGCCTCAGCCCCGTACCTCTCATGCCGGAGGAGCCTATCGGCAGACCGCGCAAAGACGTACTATCTTAAGCGGGGGCAGGAAGGTAACCGGATGGCGGTGGCATTGGCGTGTCCGAGTGGTGGTCAATCGAGGTTTTCGACGCAAGTGAGCTGCCCGCTCGTCGCTGGAAGGACTCCTACCAGGACGACCTTACCGAGGCGGCGGTGACGAACGGCGCGATCGAGTGGGCGTGGCACGAGCATCGCTACGGCGTGGTGTTCGAGGTGCTCTTCGACTCCGACGAGCAGTGGGAGGCGTTCCGCGCCCTGCCGGCGGTCCGTTCGGCCCTCGACGGCGCGCCCGACCCGGTGAACGGCCTGATCGTCTACCGTGGCCGGGGCGGGGGATCGGGACCCAGGAAGCCGCGCAAGCCCAAGCCCGCCCCGGGAGCGAGCGCGATGGCCCTGACCGAACCGTCGCAAGAGCGCGTCCTGCACCTGGCCGGCGTGGCGCCGCCCGGGAAGCCCGAGGTCGGTTAGATTCGCTCCCGCGGGTAAAGCACCCGGCCGGACGGTGCAGGATGGGGGAATGAGGGAAACGCGAGTCCTGACCGACGGCCTGCGGGCCGCGATCGAGCACAGCGGGTACTACCCGGGCCTGGTGTCCGACGCGGTCGCCTCGGCACTCGGATCGGAACCAGTCACGGCCTTCGTCGTCCACCACGACGCGATCTTCGATCCCGGCATGGAGGTGCGCCGGCACATGACCGTGCTGGCGCTCACCCCGACCCGGCTGGTGTATTCGCACACCGACGAGCATCCGGCCGAGGATTCCGACAGCAGGCCGCGCGCGGAGACCAGCACGGAGGCGATCCGCTTCGCCAAGATCTCCTCCGTGGCCCTCAGCCGCGTGGTGCCTGACCCGGCGGCCTACGTGCCGGGCGTCACCATGCCGTCGGAGGTCATGCTGACCATCGGCTGGAACGTGCTTTCCCACCTGGAGCTCGAGCCGGCGCACTGCGGCGACGAGAGCTGCGAGGCTGATCACGGCTACCTGGGCACGATCACGGCCGATGACTTCTCGCTGCGGGTCAGCTCGGCCGCCGACGGCGAGGACGCCGTGCGGCAGCTGCTGGACTTCGCGCGGGAGCTGTCCGACGCCACCGCGGTCCGCGGTGGCTGAGGACCCGGTGCGTATTAGCTGAAGGTCCGTTTTGCCGCTGCTCCCCGCCAGTGGCACCATGTTCGGGCATGATGCTGAGGCGAAGGCGCCAAGGCACGTCAAGGCAAGACGCTGAGTGGCACCCACGAGTAGCGAGTGAGGATTCCCGCATGACGCCCGAGCCGAGACATCCGCCGATCGTGCCGTCCTACGGAGCCGCGGCCCTGGCTGACTTGTCGTCGTCGATGCTCGCGTCCCTCGACCCGGGCGCGCCGGAGTCGCAGAACGTCCTCGGTCTCACGCCGACGCGGCGTGCGTGCCTGCTGATCGTGGACGGCCTGGGCTGGGAACTGCTCCGCGACCATCCCGCTGCCGCGCCCTTCCTGTCCGAACTCGCCCGAAATTCCAAGCCGATCACGGCCGGGTTCCCGTCCACCACGGTCACCAGCCTCGGCTCGATCTGCACCGGGCGCCCGCCCGGCCAGCACGGGATGCTCGGCTACCAGGTCATCATCCCGGGAGAGAACCGCCTGCTCAACGGGCTGCGCTGGGATTCGCGGATCGATCCGCGGCAGTGGCAGCCGCTGCCCACCATCTACGAGCAGGCCGCCGCCGCTGGCATCGCGGCCGTGCACGTGGCACAGGGTTCGTTCCGCGGCACCGGCCTGACGGTGGCGACCATGCGCGGCGCGGACTTCCGCCCGGCCGACAGCATGGGCGCGCTGGCCGCGCAGGCTGCCACGGCGTTGTCGGAGAACGGCCGCGCGCTGGTGACCGTGTACCACGGTGACCTGGACGGCACCGGGCACGTGTTCGGGGTCAGCTCCGACGCCTGGTACAACCAGCTGGCCCACGTGGACAAGCTGGCCGAGCAGCTGGCCGGCGCGCTGCCCTCCGGGACCTGCATGTACGTGACCGCGGACCACGGCATGGTGGACATCGGCCCGGAGGACAAGTTCGACGTGGACGCGAACCCCGAGCTGCGGTCCGGGCTGGCCCTGCTCGGCGGTGAGCCGCGGGCCAGGCACCTGTACGCGCGCCGCGGCGCCGCGGCTGGTCTCCTCGCCACCTGGCGCGAGGTGCTCGGCGACCGCGCCTGGGTGCTGTCCAGGGACGAGGCCATCAAGGAAGGCTGGTTCGGCCCGGTGGACACGGTCATGGCCGACCGGATCGGCGACGTGGTGGCCGCCCCGGCCGGGTCCCTTGCCATCGTGGCGACCAAGGCCGAGCCGCGCGAGTCCGCGCTGTCCGGCATGCACGGCTCGCTCACCCCGTCGGAGCAACTGGTGCCCGCGCTCATGTACACCTCCACATGAACCCGGGAACTGGCCAGGACGGCCCGCTGGTCGGCGCTCTGCTGGTCAGCACGCTGCTAGTTAGCACCGGGTCGCTCGCCGCCGAACTGGCGCAGGACCCGCCGCCCGTGCTCCTCGACGTGCGCTGGCGGCTCGGCGGCCCGCCTGGCATCGACAGCTACCGGCGGGGTCACATCCCCGGCGCGGTCTTCGCCGACCTGGACCGGAACCTGGCCGGGCCGCCCGGTCCCGCGGGCCGGCACCCGCTGCCCGATCCGGCCGCGTTCCAGGTCGCCATGCGCGCCGCCGGGGTCAGCCAGGACCGCGCGGTCGTGGTGTACGACGACGGGGACGCCACGATCGCCGCCCGCGGCTGGTGGACGCTCCGCTACTTCGGGCACCAGGACGTCCGGGTGCTCGACGGCGGCTACCGGGCCTGGGCCGGGGCCGGCCTCGCGGTGACCACGGCCGAGCCCGCGCCGCTCCCCGGCGACTTCACCGCGAACCCCGGTCAGATGCCGGTGCTGGACGCGACGGGCGCGCAGGCGACGGCGCAGACCGGGCTGCTGCTGGACGCGAGGGCGGGGGAGCGCTACCGCGGCGAGACCGAACCGGTCGACCCGGTGGCCGGCCACATCCCCGGCGCGGTCAGCGCGCCCACCGCTGGCAACGTGAACCCGGACGGCACCTTCAAGGACCCCGCTGAACTCGCGGCCAGGTTCGCGCTGCTTTCCCGGGGGGACGATCCCCCCCAGACGAGCACTGCAGGGGGGGCTGCCCGCCCCCCCGTTCCCCCCTGGGGCGCCTACTGCGGCTCCGGCGTCACCGCGGCCCACGAGGTCCTCGCCCTCGCGCTGGCCGGCATCCCCGCCGCCCTCTACGTCGGCTCGTGGTCCAACTGGGTCGCCGACCCCGGCCGCCCCGTGGCGACCGGCGCCGGGCCTACCGGCTGACCACCGGAAGCACGATCAACATGCCGAACGGACTCGGTGCTTGCCCCGCCGTGATGCGGCCTACGTGCCTTACGGCGCCGCCTCCGGCGGGACGTTGAACGGCGTGATGACCTGGATGGGCGCGGGCGAGGTGACGATGGGGCCGTCCAGCGCGCCGTGCGCCTGCATGATGATCTGGCAGGCGCGGTGCATGTCCCGGCGCAGGTCGTGATAGAGCACCGCGGACAGGCGGCCCGCCTCGAGCAGCTCCCGGTTGTCCCGGTCCAGGTCGTGCGCGATGAAAACCCGGCAGGGGCGCCGCCGCGCGTCGAAGGCGTCGAGAATGGCCCGGTTGCCGCCGCCGATCGAGTACACGGCCTCGATGTCGGTGTGCCGGTCCAGGGCGCCCAGCACCAGCCGGTAGACCGATGTGTCAAGCCCGTCACTGTCGGTGATCTCCATCAGGGCGCGGTGCGGCCACCGCTCGCGGATCGCGGACCGGAAGCCGATCTCGCGTTCCTCCTCACCGCGGAAGACGCTGCGGCTCAGCGCGACGAGGACGCGGCTGTCCCGACCAGGGAACTCGCCCAGCCACTGGTTGATGAGGTACGCCGCGGTGGCCCCGGCCGATCGGTTGTCCATCCCGACGTAGGCCACCCGCTTGCTGAAAGGCAGGTCGCTCACCAGCGTGACGACAGGGATTCCCGCCTCGCTCAGGCGCAGGACCGCGGCGTTGACCTCCGGCGCCTCCGGCGCCTTGAGGATGACCCCGCGTGAGCCCCGCCTGGCGATCGTGTCCAGGACCCTGACGATGTCGCGCACGTGGCCCTTCTCGCGGAAATCGAACCGCGAGCGCACGACCGCGGGCCGCAGCGACGGCAGTTCCTGCTCGAGCGCGGTCTTGACCGCGGAGGAGAACCGGTCGGGCGTCTGCATCACGATGTCGATCATGAACACCCGGCCGTTGAGCCGCAGCTGGCTGCGCTGCCGGTCGAGATCGGCGATGGCCTGCTGGATGTCGTTGACGGTGCTCGGGCGGACGCCGCCGCGTTGGTTGAGGACGCGGTCCACGGTGGCCTCGCTCACGCCGGCCTGGCGGGCGATCTCCCGGACGGGGTAGGGATGAGCCATGCTGCCTGTCCTGATGGTTTAGTGAGGTTTCTATGTGACCATACCTGGCTGCGCCGACATCGCGTGCAATTCCCGGCCAGCGCGGGCCGTTGATTCTCCTGGACGTGGAAGCCATCTCCGTTCGGCCAAATTTACCTGGCATTATTGGTCACTAGCCGGTGTCCATCCCGGTCGCCAGCCGATATCAGAGCGGTAAACCCGGTATGTCAGCCGCATGATCGCAGTCAGCGCAATGATGGGTTTTTGAAGGCTATCCATCTGTTGACTTGACGAATCGGGTCATGCAGTGTCGAGTTCATCGACCCTTGGGGGCGCGTCGCCGCCCCCGACGCGCTGACAGGCTGGTGCTTGCAGATGGAGATGCTGATCGGCGGCAGGTGGCAGCCGGCCGCGAGCGGCCGGACCGAGGAGGTGACCTCGCCGTTCGACGGGGCGGTCACCGGGACGGTTCCGGTCGCCGACGCGGCCGACGTCCGCGCCGCGCTCGACCGCGCCGAAGCCGGCGCCGTCACCTGGCGGCGCACGCCGGCCTTCGAGCGGATGAGGATCCTCATGCGCGCCGCCGAACTGGCCGACGAGCGTGCCGAGCAGACCGCGCAGATCATCAGCGCCGAGGCCGGGAAGACGATCACCGAGGCCTGGGGCGAGGCGTCGCGCTCCGGTGACCTGATCCGGCTGGCCGCGTTCGAGGGCACCCAACTGTACGGCGACGCGCTGCCGCTGGACGCCAACCGCGGCACCGGCCTGGACAAGCTGGGGTTCACCATTCACCAGCCGGTGGGCATCGTGGTGGCGATCACCCCGTTCAACTATCCGGCCCTGCTGGTCCTGCACAAGCTGGCGCCGGCGCTGGCGGCGGGCAACGCGGTCGTGCTCAAGCCGGCCAGGACCACCCCGCTGACCGCGCTGGCCCTGGCCCGGTGCTTCACCGACGCCGGGCTGCCGGACGAGGTGCTGTCCGTCGTCACCGGACCCGGAGCGAGCCTGGGCGACGCCCTGGTGACCGACCCACGGGTGCGCAAGGTCTCCTTCACCGGGTCGACGGCCACCGGGCTGCGGATCACACAGCTCGCCGGGATCAAGAAGCTGTCCCTGGAACTGGGCTCCTCGTGCCCGGTCGTCGTGCTGCCCGACGCGGACATCGAGCTGGCCGCCAGCGCGGTCGCCGCCGGCGGGTACATCAACGCGGGCCAGGTCTGCATCTCCGTGCAGCGGGTCATTACGCACCCGGCCGTCGGCACGGACTTCCTCGACGCGCTGGTGCCCAAGGTGGAGGCCATCCGCACCGGCGACCCGCGGTCCGCGGACACCACCATGGGCACGCTGATCACCGCCGCGGAAGCCGAACGGGTCGAACGCTCCATCCACCGCGCCGTGACCGAGGGCGCCAAGCTGCTGACCGGCGGCGAGCGCGACGGCGCGATCGTGTCCCCCGCGGTGGTGGCCGGGGTCGACCCGCAGTCGCCCTTCAGCCAGGACGAGCTGTTCGGCCCGGCCGTGGCGGTCAGCTCAGCCGAGAACTGGGAAAGCGCGATCGCGCAGGCCAACGGCACGCCCTACGGGCTGGGCGCGGGCATCTTCACCTCCGACGTGTCGGGCGCCGTCCGGGCCATCCGGGAGATCGACGCCGGCACCGTGCATATCAACTGGACCCCGCTGTGGCGGGCCGATCTCATGCCCTACGGCGGCCTGAAGGCGAGCGGCATCGGTAAGGAAGGCCCGCGCTCAGCGGTGGCCGAGATGACCGACACCAAGACCGTCATCCTGCATGGCCGACCGTGGTGAGCCCGGTGATGAGCCCGGTGATGCACGCCGTCCGCCCGACCCTAGGCCCGAGGAGCCGACGATGACCTCCGCACCTGACACCAGGCGGCTGACCGTCGCCCAAGCCGTCGTGACCTACCTATCCCGGCAGTACTCGGTCGCCGACGGTCAGCGCCGCCGGCTGATCCCCGCCACCCTGGGTATCTTCGGCCACGGCAACGTGGCCGGGCTCGGCCAGGCCCTGGATCAGCTCAGCGACGTGATGCCGTTCATCCAGGGCCGCAACGAGCAGGCCCTGGTGCACGCGGCCACCGCGTTCGCCAAGCACAGCCGGCGGCACGCCACCCTGGCCGTGGCCTCCTCGATTGGCCCCGGCGCGCTGAACATGGTCACCGGGGCGGCGCTGGCCACCGTCAACCGGCTGCCGGTGCTGCTGCTGCCCGGCGACACCTACGCGACCAGGCATCAGGGTCCGGTACTGCAGCAGCTGCAGCACCCGCTGGAGGCGGACGTGACCGTCAACGACGCCTTCCGCCCGGTCTGCCGTTTCTTCGACCGCATCACCCGGCCCGAGCAGCTGCTCACCGCGCTGCCCGCGGCCATGCGGGTGCTCACCGACCCGGTGGACGCCGGCGCCGTCGTACTCTCGCTGCCGCAGGACATCCAGTCCCACGCCTACGACTGGCCGGCCGGGTTCTTCGCCGAGCGGGACTGGGCCATCCGGCGCCCGCTGCCCGACCGCGACGAGGTCGAAGCCGTCCTGGCCATGCTGGCCGCGGCGGCCAGGCCGCTGGTCATCGCGGGCGGCGGCGTCATCTACTCCGGCGCCACGGCCGAGCTCGAACGCCTGGCCGGGACCGCCGGCATCCCGGTGCTCGAGACCTTCGCCGGCAAGGGCGCCGTGCAGCAGCAGGCCTGGTGGCAGCTCGGCGGCATCGGGCTGGAAGGAACGCCCGCGGCCAACACACTGGCCCGCGAGGCCGACCTGGTGCTGACGGTCGGAGCGCGGCTCACCGACTTCGCCACCGCCTCCCATTCGCTGTTCGCCAACCCCGCGGTGCGGTTCGCGAGCGTCAACGTCAACCCGCGCGACGCCGACCGGCTCGGCGCCACCGGCATCATCGCCGACGCCAGGCTGGCCCTGGCCGCGCTGGCCGACGGCGCGGCCAGCGCGGGCGTCCGCGCGCCCGCGGCGTGGCAGGACCGCGCCGCGCAGGTGAGCGGCGAGTGGGCCGCGGCCCGCGCCGCCGCGCTCGATCCGGACCGGGCGTTCGACCCGGCCGAGGTCGTCGGGTCCGGCCCGGACGTGGTCACCACCACCGGCGCGGTCCTCACCCAGGGCCAGCTCATCGGGGTCCTGCAGGAGCACGCGCGGCCTGGCGACGTGGTGATAGCCGCCGCCGGCGGACCGCCCGGCGACTTGCTCAAGGTGTGGGACGCGACCGGCGGCCGCCACTGCCACCTTGAGTTCGGCTTCTCCTGCATGGGCTACGAGATCCCGGCCGCGATCGGCGTACGGCTGGCGGACGCCGAACCGGCCGCGCGGGTCGTCTCGCTCCTCGGTGACGGGACCTTCCTGCTGGCGCCGACCGAACTGGTCACCGCGGCTCAGGAGGGCCTGGCGGTCACGCTCGTCGTCCCGGAGAACCACGGCTACCAGGTCATCCACCGGCTGCAGCTGCTGCGCAGCGGGCGCGAGTTCGGCAACGAGTTCCGCTACAGGCCCGAGCCGCTGCAGCTAGCCGCCGCGGACGTGACGAAGGCGGCGCGGCTGGAAGGGGACTACGTCCGCCTCGACTTGGTGCAGGTCGCGGCCGGCCTCGGCGCCCGGGCCTGCCGGGCCACGACCGCGGCCGAACTGCGGGACGCGCTGTCCGATACGCGAGATCATCCTGGCCCGGTCGTGATCGTGGTGCCGGTCATCCCGCACGCCGACCTGCCCGGCGCCGGGGTCTGGTGGGACGTCGCCCCGGCCGAAGTGTCCACCCTGGAGGCCACGGCCGGCCTGCGGGCCGAGTACGAGGCGGACCTGGCCAGCCAGCGGTGGTTCGGTTGAGCGCCGGCCCGCTCGGCAGCGTCGGCCCGCTCGGCAGCGCCGGCCCGCTCAACAGGGGCGCACTGGCCGCCGCCGTCCGGTCCGGCATGCCCACCCTCGGCACCTTCATCGGCACCGCGTCGCCGCTGGCCGCCGAGGTGTGCGCCGCGGCGGGCGTCGACTGGGTGCTGCTCGACCTCGAGCACGGGGCCGGCGGTGAGGAGCAGATCCGCGACGTCGTGCCCGCCGCCGGGAGCTACGGCGTACCCACCGTGGTCCGGGTGGAGTCCGCGGCCCGGATCCGGATGGGACGGGTGCTGGACAGCGGGGCCGCGGGCATCATGCTGCCCCGGCTCAACACGGTGGACGAGGTGGCCGAGGCGGTCCGGCACCTGCGCTACCCGCCGGCCGGGGACCGGGGCGTGGCCACCTACAACCGGTCCTGCCGGTTCGGCCTCGACCCGGGCGCCCTGGACCGGGCCAATCAGGAGGTCCTCGGCGTGGTCCAGATCGAGTCGGCGGCCGCGGTCGGCAACGCCGAGCCGATCGCGGCGCTGGACGGGGTGGACGTGCTGTTCGTCGGCCCCCGCGACCTCAGCCACGACCTCGGCGTCCCCGGCGACCTCACCGCGCCGCCCTTCACCGAGGCCATCGAGCACGTGCTGACGGCCGGCCGCCGCCACGGCAAGGCCTGCGGCCTGCTCGTGACTGACGGCGCCGCGGCCGCCCGGCGGCTCGAGCAGGGCTGGTCGTTCGTGGCCATCGGCTCCGATTCCACCCTGCTGGCCGCCGCGGTGACCGCCGAGTTCGGCCGCGCCCGCACCGCGTCCAAGCCGCGGGAGGGCTCGGGCTCGCCGCCGCAGGCGGCAAGGCCAGCAGGGTCGTCCCCCCCGGAGCCAGCACAGCCCGACGGGCAGAACTCAGGAACCCCGCGATGAGAACCACCGACGACGGATACGCCCGGCCGGGCATCGGCCTGATCAGCGTGGGCTGGATGGGCAAGCTGCACAGCCGCGCCTACCAGGCCATCCCGCTGGTCTATCCCGAACTGAAGATCCGGCCCAGTCTCGTGCACGCGGCCGACACCGCCGCCGACCGGGCCGGCTACGCCCGCGAGGTCCTCGGGTACGCCCGGGCCGGCACCGACTACCGCGACGTCCTCGCCGACCCCGACGTCGACGTGGTGTCCATCTGCGCGCCGAACATGCTGCACCGCGAGATCGGCGTCGCGGCCGCCCGGGCCGGCAAGCCGTTCTGGATCGAGAAGCCGGCGGGCCGGGACGCCGGCGAGACCGCGGAGGTCGCCGCCGCGGCCCGGGCGGCCGGAGTCATCACCTCCATCGGCTACAACTACCGGCACGTCCCCGCCGTGGAACGGGTCCGCGAGCTGATCGTGGCCGGCCAGCTCGGCCGCATCACCAACGTGCGCGCGGTGTTCTTCAATAGCTACGCGGCCGAGCCCAACGGCGCCCTGTCCTGGCGGTTCCGCCGCGCGGAGGCTGGCAGCGGCGCGCTCGGCGACCTGCTCAGCCACGTGGTCGACCTGATGCAGTACGTGGTGGCGCCGATCACGGAGGTCAGCTCGCTGCTGTCCACCGTGTACACCCAGCGGCCCATCCTGCCGATGGGATCGGACACGCACTTCGCTGTGATCAAGAACGGCGAGATGGGCGAGGTCGAGAACGACGACTACGTCGCTGCGCTGGTCAGGTTCGCCGCCGGATCCCGCGCGGCCGGTGCCGTCGGCACCCTGGAGGCATCCCGGGTCAGCGTCGGCCCGGAGTGCGCGCTCGGCTTCGAGATCTACGGCACCGACGGCTCCGCCATCTGGAACTTCGAGCAGATGAACGAGCTGCGGATCTGCCTGGGCCGGGGCGGGGCCGACCGCGGCTACACCACGGTCCTGGGCAATTCCGCCCTGGGTGACTACGGCCGGTTCCAGCCGGGGCCGGGCAACAGCATGAGCTACGACGACCTGAAGATCATAGAGGCCAAGAAGTTCCTGGTCGCGGCGGGCGGCGGCGAGCGGCGCAACTCGACCATCGAGGAAGCGCACGCGGACGCCGAGGTCATCGCCGCGACGGCCGCTTCGGCCAGGGACGGCGCCTGGCACAAGGTGGCGCCCGTCCCCGGAGCCACGTTCGGGCACACCTGATGGCCGGCGGCCTACCGGTCGTGGTGGCGCTGGGCCCGGTCGACCCGGCGCTGGTGTCCGGTGTGCTCGACGGCCACTGCCAGTTCGTCACCGCGCCGGGCGACGCCGAACTAGCCGTCGCCGCCGGCGCCATCGTCCGCGCCGACGCCCGGGTCGACCAGGCGCTGCTCCGCAAGGCGCCCGGACTAAAGGTCATCGCCCGCACCGGGGTGGGCGTCGACCTGGTCGACGTGCCGGCCGCAACGGCCCGGGGCATCGCCGTGGTGATCACCCCGGGGGCCGGCGCCGCCGCGGTGGCCGAGGGCGCGATCGGCATGGCGCTGCACCTGGTCAAGCGGTTCGGCCCGCTCACCGCGCTGGTCCGCGAGGAACGCTGGGCGGAGCGCGGCGGCGCCGGCGTCGGCGACCTCGACGGCGCCACTCTCGGCGTGGTCGGCTACGGCCGGATCGGACGGCGGACCGCGGCGCTGGGTGCGGCCTTCGGGATGCGCATCCTGGCCTACGACCCGGTGAGCGAACCGCCCGCCGACGTGCGCTGTGCCGACCTCGGCGACCTCGCGGCGCGCAGCGACGTCATCACCTTGCACCTGCCGCTGACCGCGCAGACCCGTCACCTGGTCGACGACGCCTTCCTGGCGCGGGTCAAGCCGGGCGCGGTCCTGGTCAACTGCAGCCGCGGCGGGCTCACCGACACCGACGCCGTGTGGCGGTCCCTCAGCGGCGGACGGCTGTCCGGGGTCGGCCTCGACGTGTTCGACCCCGAGCCGCCCGGGCGCCATCCGCTCTATAGCCACCCCGACGTCGTCCTCACCCCGCACCTGATGGGGCTGAGCCGGCGGGCCACGGCGGCGACCTTCACGGCCGCCGCCCGGGGCGTCCTCGACGTGCTCTCCGGCCGCGAGCCGCAGGCCGTCGCCGATCCCGCCTGGCGCACCCACGCTGCACGTAAGGAGATCCGCCCATGACCAACGCCACTGACAAGATCGCCGGCGCGCCCATCTCCTGGGGCGTGTGCGAGGTGCCCGGCTGGGGCTATCAGCTCTCACCCGAACGCGTCCTGACCGAGATGCGGCAGGTCGGCCTGACCGCCACCGAGTTCGGCCCGGACGGGTTCCTGCCGTCCGACCCGGCGGCGATGGCGGAGTTCCTGGCTTCCCGCCACCTCGCCGCGGTCGGCGGCTTCACCCCCGTGGTGCTACACGAGCCTGGCCACGACCCCGCGCCGGAGATCGACCGCCTGCTCGACGGTTACGACGCCGCCCGCGCCGGGACCCTCGTGCTGTCCGCCGCCACCGGCCAGGACGGCTACGACACCCGGCCCGACCTGGACGAGGCGGGCTGGAAGACGCTGCTCACCAACCTCGACCGGCTCACCTGCCTGGCCGCCGCGCGCGGCGTCCGTGCCGTGCTGCACCCGCACGTCGGCACCATGGTGGAGCGCGGCGAGGAGGTCCAGCGGGTGCTTGAGGGCTCGGCCATCTCGCTCTGCCTGGACACCGGCCACCTGCTGATCGGCGGCACCGACCCGGCCGAGCTGACCAGGCAGGCCCCGGACCGCGTCGCGCACACCCACTTCAAGGACGTCAACGACCAGATCGCAGCCCAGGTCCGGTCGGGTCGGCTGACCTACACCGAGGGGGTCAGGCGCGGCATGTACCGGCCGTTGGGTGGCGGTGACGTCGACTTCGCCGCCATCGTCCGCTACCTGTGCGGTCGCGACTACGACGGCTGGTACGTCCTGGAGCAGGACACCATCCTCACCGAGGAGCCCCGGGGCGAAGGACCGGTCGCCGACACCCGGCAGAGCGCCGACTACCTGCGCACACTGCTGACCGCCGGAAGCTTACGGTCACCGGCCCACGCTGGACGGCCGGGCGCTAACGGGAGCGCGGCGTCGGCGGGCAGGTTCCTGATCTCTATCCGCGCACTGAGCGGGCCAAGCTCGTCCCTGGCCTGGACCACGATGGGCAGCATGGCGGGGGAGCAGAGGTAGAGCGCCCGGGCGTGCCGGGGCGGCCGGCCGGGCTCAGCGGCTTGGGCCGCGGGACAGCCGTAGTCGCCGGTCCGGGCGAGCAGTTCGCGCATGATCTCGGTGGTGCGGGCGACGGTCTTGCGGGTGAGTTCGGCCTGGATGGCCCAGCATTCACCGGCCCAAGACAGGGTCGCCTCGGTCGGCCAGTGCAATTCGCCGTCCGGCAGGTGATCGCGCATCCCGAGTCGGCTGCCCGCCCGGATCCGCCGCTCGCTGCGCCAGAACGCGCGGGCCCGCTGGTACGCCGTGGTGGCCTGCAGGGCCAGCCGGACCGCGGTCACGGCCCTGATGTGCGCCAGCCGGGACAGGGTGGGAGGCACGGCGGTGTAACGCAGGCCGCAGGCGCCTAGCCCCGGCCGGCTGGCCCAGATCCACGGCGGGCCTGGGCCGAGCCGGGCCGATTCGGCGAGGCCAAGGTTCCGCCACCGGAGGGCGACCCCGCGGGCCCGTTCAACCGAGACCCCCAGGACCGCCGCGAGCTGGTCCAGCTGCAGTCCGTACATCTCGGCGGTGAACGCCAGCGCGTCCATGTCGCATCCCGCCAGCGCCGTCAGCGTATGCCCCTGTCGGTCACTATTGGTCATAGATTAGCTACAATACGCCCCTGTTACAGAGCGCGAGACCAGTTCTGACCAGTCAGGTCCTTTCCGAAACTGTGGTGCTCGCTCTCGTCGTCCAGGGTGAAGCCGGCCCGCTGGTAGATGCGCCTGGCGTCGGCCAGCACGTCGTTGGTCCACAGGGTGATGCGGGAGTACCCGGCCTGGCGGGCGAAACGCATGACCTCCTCGACCAGCCGGGCGCCGATCCCGAGGCCCCTGGCCCACGGCTCCACCAGCAGCAGCCGCAGCCGCGCGGTGGTGGCGTCCTCGTGTACGCAGAACACGCAGCCGGCCTGCGCACCGTCGACCTCGGCGATCCAGGCCGCCTCGGCGTCCGGGTCCCGGTGGTCCACGAAGTCCGCGACGATCCTGGCCACCAGAGCCTCGTAGGAGTCGTCCCAGCCGAACTCCTCCGCGTACACCGCCGCGTTCCGCTGCACCACCCAGCCCATGTCGCCCGGCCGCGGGGCCCTGAGCAGGTAGCCGCGTGGCCGCGGTGACTCGGTGAGGGTCTCGGTGATCACGTGCATCGCATCGAGCAGCCGGCGCCGGTCATCGTCGCGCAGGCCAGCTAGCATCCCGCGGGTCTGTTCGGCCGACCGGGCGTCGAGGCCGGCGACGACGCCACGGCCGCTGCCAGTCAGCCGGATGACCTGGCGGCGCCCGTCCGCGGCCGAACGCTGCCGCGAAATCAGCCCGTCCGACGCGAACCTGGCCAGGATCCGGCTCAGGTAGCCCGGGTCGATGTCGACCATGCGGCGCAGGTCGGTGACCTCGCTGGTGTCCCGCTGCGCCAGCTCGAACAGCAGCCGAGCCCCGGTGAGCGAGTACGGCGTGTCCAGGTACTTGCCCCGCAGCAGCCCGATCACGTTCGTGTAGAACCGGTTGAACTCGCGCACCGCGGCCACCGCGGCATCATCCGCCGACTCAGCAGCCACCTCGGCATCTACCACCTCAACAGCCACCTCGGCACCCACCGACCCAGCAGCCACGTCGTTCACCGGAGCGTCCGTCACCATCGGGTGGTCAGCCATCAGTTCGCCCATGCTCCAACCCCTAATGGTTGATTGCTTAAGTCAACTATATACATGCTCTTAGCAACCACAAGGGAATTTTACCGCGAGAACGCTGTCGTGAGCGTTGTGAAGATGTGCGCCATCAGATGGGGTATCTCATCGGTCCTGTGGTGTAGGTGCGGCCCGACGGGGTGGTCCACTGGTGGTAGCCCGGCCTCGGCTGAGTCACGGTCCAGCCGGGGGATTGCTTTACTTTGTGGTCGCGGCGGCAGCGGCAGCCTCCAGGGCGCCCAGGCCGTGGGCCTCGCCGGGGCGCTCGGCCCGGCCGAGCAGGGTGTCCAGCGGGATGGTCAGCATGGTGTTCGCCGCCACCGCGGCGCCGTTCCCGGGGCCGCCGGAGGTGTCCGGGCCGTTGCCGCCGGGACCGGAGGGCCCGTTCCCGCCGCGGCCCGGCCCGCCCTCTGTCCCGTCCGCGGGGCCGTCCGCGGGGCCGTCCGCGGGGCTGTCCGGGGCGCCCGCGCTGCCGGTGGCGGGAGCGGGGGCGGGGGCGCCGGTCAGGGCGTCCAGGAACGCGCGGACCCGGAGCTGGTCCAGCGTTCCGGCCATCCCGGCGGCCCGGTAGGCCAGCGCCCGGTCCTGGATGTGCTGGTTCGCGGCCAGCGCCTCATCCGGGGGCA
>WNGJ01000195.1_pt1 | contig 59830 bp, 58 predicted proteins | sample 5400611 | NCBI WGS metagenome assembly WNGJ01 (sample SAMN13153375, study PRJNA577476) | soil metagenome | isolation source: 40 cm soil or saprolite under Garry oak tree replicate 1 | place: USA:California | collected 2016-06-15 | reverse complement strand
CGAGGGGCCAATCGTCGCTCCCTCAAGGCTCGCCTCATCACCGATCAAAGTAGCGCCCGAATCCGTATCGACCGCTTCTCCACACGAGGAGCAGAACCTTCCGGCGGCGGAAATCTTTGCTCCGCACTTCGAGCAGAACATGGGAGGCAGGGATTCTATCATTGGTCTATCGCCGGCCGCGAATGCATCCAGAACAGCTAGGAAATGCGCTCTACCTGGACGGCCGTGCCATAGGCGAGCACTTCGGTGACGCCTTGCATCACTTCCGTGGCGTCATAGCGCATGCCGACGATTGCGTTGGCTCCGTGCTCGCCGGCGTGCTGCAACAGAAGTTCAAAGGCATCTTCGCGCGTCTTCTCGCAGAGATTCGTAAGAATAGTAATGTTCCCGCCCACAATGGTCTGAAGTGCGGCGCCGAGATTCCCGATCAGGCTGCGCGAGCGCACGACGATTCCGCGCACAATCCCCAAATTCCTGACGATCCGGTACCCGGGCAGCTCGACCGCTGAGGTCACCATACTCGCCTCCACTAGTGGCATTTTGTTCTCCTTGGTAATGGGCGTTTACCGGTGCGATTCTAACCGTTCAAAGGACGCACTGCGAGCAATGTTCCTCTGCTATCCTCAGACAACGTGGAAACATTATTTTATTTCCTGGCGTTTTTGCAGATCCTCCTTGGAGTGTATCTCATCTGGCAGGCTCTGCAGTGGCTTGGCTACGTGCGGCGACGCCTGCACTCGGATCCGGGATTCTACACGCCGCGTGTAGCCGTGCTTTGTCCCTGCAAAGGCATGGAGCCTGGCCTTGAGCGTAATCTGCTGTCGCTCACGGAATTTGAGCGCCAGAATTACGAAATCTTTTTCATTCTCGCCTCAGCCTCGGATCCAGCGCGCAGCATCGTCGAACGTGTAGCCAAAAACTCCAGGGTAAAAGCCAACGTGATCATCGCGGGAAATCCGGCCAACTCCGGCGAGAAGGTGAACAATCTGCGGGTGGCCGTGGAACAACTGCCACCGGAATTTGAAGTCCTCGTCTTCACGGATTCCGACGGCTGTCCGGGGAGACGCTGGCTGCACCATCTCGTGTCGCCACTGGGGGACGTGAGAATCGGAGCGACAACCACCATGCGTTGGCTGCTTCCGATTCGCAGCAATCTGCCGAGCGCGCTGCTCGCCGCGTGGAATGCGCCGCTGGTCACCATGCTCAGCGAGAAGGGAAGAAATTTTTGCTGGGGAGGGGGCACGGCCATTCGCCGGAGCACCTTCGAGCAATCGGGTGTCATGGACGTGTGGAGAAACTCGGTTAGCGATGATTATTCCTTAACCCGTGCGCTGGAGCGTTTGAACCGCCCGGTTGTTTTCATACCTGAATGCTTGACGCTTTCTTACGCCGAGACCGATTCTCAGGGGTTACTGGAATTCACGAACCGCCAAGTCCTAATCACGCGCGTGTACGCGGGAAACATTTGGGGACCGGCTGCCGCGACGCATCTTCTCTACTGCATGACGCTTTTATTCGGCGTCGTGCTGTTCCTTAGCATCACTTTCGAACAGCGGCCCGCATTCCAGATCGCTACGCTGACTTTTCTTCCCGTTGTGCTTTCTTCGATCCGCAGCGCTATCCGGCTCGTCGGGGTAACGGAAGCCCTCCCGGCCGCGCGTTCACAAATCATGGGGCAAGCTTGGATTTACATTCTATTAACAATTTTCGTCCCGTTCCTGTACCTCGTGAATTCTGTGAACTCTCTCATCACGCGCAGGGTTCGCTGGCGGGGCGTGACATACGAATTGATCGGTCCGCAACAAACGCGAATCATCCAGAATTGAGGCCGTCGATAGAATGAGCCCGTGTTTTAGCATCGTTCTGTCGGGTGGCTTTTCCCTCATTCAGGGAGGGAAAAAATTCGCCTATCGTGCAATTCCTACCGTTAAATGGGCCCACAATTGCCCAAACCCTCGCGCAAGTCCCTGAAATTAAATAAGTTGCATAATTCTTCCATTCGGAAGAATATTTGCAGACAATGAAGCTTCGGTATAATTGACGCAGGCGAACTTTCGGGGAGTCCCTGCCCACGTCTGGTCATTTCCGATACGTGGACGAGAAGAAGCCCTTGTGCTTTCTTTTTTGGCTTCTTGCTTGGCTGTCTACGCCATCTGGGGAGTGACGCCCCGTAAAAGGGCGAAGAAAAAACAAAACTTAATAAGCTTCGGTTCCGTCACGAGGCTGCATTCTGAGGGGGTGCACGTGAAGGTGATCCGCAGAAGTGAACATTTGCAACAAGTGTCAAATTCCCGCCCGCATTTTCCCCGAGATGTCTACTTTTTCTACGAAAAAGGCACAGGAGTCGCCCACTTTCATGTCGAAGCCGGACCAGACGGCCGGTTCCCAGTGGATCAGGCTGCCGGTCTGCTGGCCATGCACTGCATGGTAAGGGGCCAGTCCACGGACGATTACGTTGTCATGATTCAGGCCGAAGACCATCTCCTGGAAGGCCTCAAAGAAAAGGCCGACAAGCTCCTGGAAGCCGGGAGGTCGGTATGCAGCCAGGTGAAAATGACGCGGCGGGAGGAAGAAGTTCTCTCCGGCCTGATGAAGAGTCTCGCCAACAAGGAAATCGCCGCCAACCTGAATCTCTCCGAGCGCACCGTAAAATTCCACGTCTCCTCGCTGCTCGCGAAGTTCCGTGTGCGCGGCCGTATGGAGTTGGTTCGCGAAGCTTCGCGGCAAACTGCCGGCGCTATGTCGATGGGGATGCCGATGGCGACGCGAGAGGCGCGCGCTCTTGCGCCAGTGTCGCGAAATTATCCCTCGGCTCAGCAATCGGTATCGGTTGTTTCGCTGGCCAAGCGGCAATTGATGGCATAATTCGGTTTATATTCCAATTCTTCAAGGCATATAAAAAGGCCCCCGATCAAATCGGGGGCCTTTTTATTTTTAGAAGGTCCTCAAGATTATTTCTTCGCGGCGTCGAAGAGTTCGGCGGCTTTGTCCCAATTAACGACGTTCCACCAGGCCTTGATGTAATCCCCGCGCAGGTTTTGATACTTCAGGTAGTAGGCGTGTTCCCAAACGTCCAGCCCAAGAACGGCTTTTCCGCCGCCCGAAAGCAGGTAAGCAGTGTCCTGATTCGGCGTCGAGTCGATAGCCAGTTTCCCATCACGTAAAACCAGCCATGCCCATCCGGAACCAAAGCGGCCTAGACCGGCTGCTGCAAATTTCTCCTGAAATCCGGCAAAGGAACCAAACGCCGAATTGATCGCAGCCGCAAGATTCCCCTTGGGCTCTCCCCCACCGCCCTTCTTCATCAGCGTCCAGAAGAGCGAGTGGTTCCAGTGGCCGCCGCCGTTGTTGCGGACGGCGTTGCGAACATTCTCCGGGATCGAGTCGAGGCCTTTGAGGAGATCATCGATGGACTTTGCCTGCAAACTGGCCTGACCCTCCAGGGCCTTGTTGAGGTTGGTCACGTAAGCGCCATGATGTTTGTCATGGTGAATCTCCATCGTCTTGGCATCGATGTAAGGTTCGAGCGCGTCAAACGAGTAAGGCAACGGGGGCACGGTAAAGGCCATGGGTTTATCCTCCAGAGTGAGATTTGAATCCGAATTGGTCGTGGTACCGGCGCGCAAAAAACCAGGTGCAGCACTTCCTGCCCCAAGCAATCCAGCGCCGACGATACCTGTATTCAACAAAAAATTTCGACGATTCACGGGAACCTCAGCAGTGCGGAGGGCGAATCGACCTGCGCGTGGGATTATACCGCTACCAGTCGCTCTCGCAACTTTTCCCTTGCGCTCCTATTGGATGCGCGAAAGCGCCCATCGGGCAGATTCCGCGAGGACCTGATCCTCGGAGATTGCCAGCCGCTCTACCAGAGATCGCATACGGCCGTGATCCGTCATGCCCGGCCGCAGACCGGAATTCCCAAGCGCGATGCACGCGTTGCGTAGAAGGCCGCGCCATTTGGCACGTTTGACGGCGCTTCCGCGAAAGAGTTCGCGAAACTCGGCTTCGCTCAGCTCGAGGAGCCACTCCAATCTTGGAAGGTAGAGCGATTCGTCTTGCGGCAGCGACGACGTGCCGGTGCGATTTTCTTCGGGCGGGGGAAAAACTCTCGGCTGGAACTGTGCAATGCTAACTATCGGTGCGCGCCGGTTCCACGGGCAAACATCCTGGCAAATATCGCAGCCAAACACATGATTGCCGATCGGCTCGCGGAATTCTTCAGGGATGGAGCCCCTTAGTTCGATGGTCAGGTAGGAAATGCACTTTCGCGCATCCATGACGTAGGGTTCGACAAAAGCTTGTGTCGGGCAGGCATCGAGGCAACGCCGGCAGCTTCCGCACATATCCGGCGGGGGCAACTCATTCTCACCGATCGTCGGTTCGAGATCGAGAGTGGTGAGAATGACACCAAGGAAAAAGAAGGAGCCGAGCATTTGGTTGAGTAGCAGAGTGTTTTTTCCGAGCCACCCTAAACCGGCATATTTCGCGAGCACTCGCTCCTGGACCGGTCCCGTATCGACGTAAGCGCGCGCCTCGAATGGCTCCGTAAAGCGTTCGCGCAAGGATTCCACCAGCGCATCCAGTCTCTCCCGCAATACGTCGTGATAGTCGCCACCCCAGGCATACCGGGAAATCCACCCCCTTGGCGTGCTGTAATCGATTGGCAAAGCAGGATCGGTGGAAAGCGGCCGCGCCGTATTGTAATTGAGCAGGCCGACGATGGCGCGTTGGATTCCCGGCATTGCCTTTTGGGGATCGCTTCGGCGTGGATCAGCGAGATACTTCATCTCCCCGGCGTAACCTCGGGCGAGCCACTCGGGCATTTGCTCGAGTTCGGGGAACTTTTCCGTGCGTACTACGCCGCAAAGGTCGAATCCCAGTGTTTTCGCCTGGTCCACAATCCAAAGGGTATCGGCGAGGAGCATCATCGAGATGATTGTGCCGCAGTCCGGCGAATCCGGCGAGTCTTAGGAAATTCCAATATCGCGCTTGAGAAAGGGCCCGATCAGGTGGTATCAGCTGAAACTTCGCAGCGCGGCGCCCTCGTCCGTAAACACATCAAATACGGTGTAGAGCTTAGTGATCTGAAGAAGATCTTTGACTTTCTTGGTCAGGTGCAACAACTTCAGGTCTCCGCTCTGATTCTTTACCGCCGTGAAGCCGCTAACCAATTCGCCGATTCCCGAGCTGTCGATGTAATCCACATCAGCGAGATTCAGAAGAATCTTTCTCCTTTGATCCTCCAGCAGCCCGCGGATGGTCTTTCGCAACAAAGCACTGCCGTCTCCAAGCGTGATCCGGCCGCTCAGATCCACAACGGTGACTTGCCCGGCATCGCGGTGCGTCGCATGTAATGACATCGGCTTCCTTACGCTTCCTGCTGGGGCGTGGCGTTTTGCCCGCCGCGGCCATTCGGGGAAGCACTCCCCGGGGCAGGCAGCTTCTTTGACATTACGATTTCCGCGCCACCCGTCTTGCCGGGAACCACATCGAACTCGTCCATAAAAGCACGCATCAGGAAGATTCCGCGACCGGAGGTGCTAAGCAGATTCTCTTCCGCGAGGGGATCCGGCACATCCGAGAGTTTAAAACCGATTCCTTCATCCAGCACGTGGATAATCATCTTGTCGGCGGTGAGGTCGACGGCAAGGTGGATCTTCTTCTCGGGGCGCTCCTGGTTCCCATAGTGAAAGGCGTTGATCACGCCTTCGCGCACACTCATCCCAATACGGTAGCAGTCGTCCTCACCAAATCCCGCTGCTTCCGCTACGCGGAGACACATCTCCTCCGCCAGATTGACGCTCTCGACTTGCGTCTCCAGCGTCATTTCAAGGTGCTTGGTGGTGAGCGCCATCTTTTGCGTTGCGGCTGCCCCGGAAGCCCCTAATGTGAACGCTTTATGGGTAACATAGCCAAGGAAACGGAGTCAATGGAGCAAGCCGACTATCCCTCATACATGTTAGATGCTGTACGCGGCAGGGAGGCAACTGCAGCCTCAAGTAGGACAGGCATTCCTGCCTGTCTCTTCCTCCTCTGTTAGATCACCTAGCATTGCCTGATCGCCGATGGTGTGGTGCGGAGAGCGATAGGGCCACGTGCCCACCGAGACGCGGCTGTCCTCCAGCACGCCTGCTACGCTGCGAATGCGCGTCGCCTCGATAGCCTCCTCGAGCGACATCGGCAGCAGGATCGTCGGGATGCGCTTCGCCAGCACGGTCTTCCCTGCTCCGGGCGGCCCGATAAACAAAATGTTATGCCCGCCGGCGCAGGCCACTTCCAGTGCGCGCTTGGCGGCCTGCTGTCCGTGTACATCGCGCAAGTCCACCGAGTACTGCGCGGCCTCGGAGAGCATCTGCTGCGCATGCACTTTTACTGGAGTGAAAGATTCGGGCGAATTCATCAGGTCACGGCTTGCGGCGACGATTTCAATGCCTAGACGTCCACGCCTTCCACCACTGCAGCTTCTTTCGCATTCGCTTCCGGAGCAGCGAGCGACTTCAATCCGAACTCCCGGGCCGCCAGCGCCGCCGAAAGCGCACCGAGCGCACGCTGCCGTCCAGCGACAGCTCGCCCAGAAACATCATCTTGTCCAATTGTTTGCCGAAGAACTATCCCTGGCGGCCTACCAATCCCAGCGCCATGGGCAGATCGAATCCCGAGCCTTCCTTGCGTACAACCGCCGGAGCCAGATTAATCGTCACCCCTTGCCCGTGAGGAAATTCAAATCCGCGGTTTCTCAGCGCGCTTTTGATCCGTTCGCGGCTCTCTTTGACCGCGTTATCAGGCAGTCCCACGACGTTGAAGTCCTGCATGCGTGCGGAGCCCTACGTCCACCTCGACTTCAACGAGGTAGGCGTCAAAATTCCGTACACCGAAGCGCTCTGCGTCTTGAAGAGCATGGTGTAGACTTGGCCCCATCTCGGTCAGGGGCAGCAGAAGAGCGGTAATCACCGCGCGCTGCATGAATCAATCCGGTAACAGAAGCCAGTGATACTCTTAACCGCGTACGTTGGAATGAGACCCATGAACTATCGGCATTCTTTTGGTCCCACACCATAAAGCGTCAGAACATCCTGCAAGGTCACAACGCCTTCCAGATGGTGCACGTTGGCGCGGCTTACGACCGGCAAGACGTCCAACTGACTCGCGCCCATGCGGTCCAGGGCCATATGGAGAAAGTGGTCGGTATGCACGTGCGGGAATTCGCCTGCGTCGAGGATCTCACTCAGCCGCCTGCTTCCAAGACCGTCGTTGTTACCACGCTTCAGGTCTTGCAAGCGAATGACGCCAATCACTCCACGCTCGTCGCAGACGGGCCAGGACTGAAATTCGCTGGAGTGCAGTTTCTCCAGGGCTTCCTGAACGGTCATCTCCGCGCTGAATTCTTCCGTGGCCTGGCGCATCGCCTGTGCCACCTGGCGCTGCCCTTCCAGCTGCCGCGTCTCCGCCCTCGGCAGGTGGATGCCATCCTGCTGTGCCAGCACTTCGTAGATGGGCTGCTTCTGGAATTTTGAGGAAATGTAGGAACTCACCAGATTGGAAATCATGAGCGGCACGATGACGGCGTAGTCCCGCGTGAGTTCAAAGATCATCACGACCGAAGTCATGGGCGCGCGAACGATTCCGGCGAACGCCGTGCCCATCCCCACAAGTGCGTAAGCTCCCGGCGTTCCGGAATAATTTGGAAAAAGACCGTGAGCCACGTTTCCCACGATGCCGCCAAGCATAGCGCCGAGAAACAGACTCGGCCCGAAGATTCCGCCCGCGTTGCCCGCGGCGTAGCTGGTCGCCACGGCAATGAGTTTCAACACAAGCAGGATGATCATCAAACGCAGCGCCATCCTTCCGTTCAGGACTTCGCCGACATGCTTGTACCCGACGCCCAGCAGTTGCGGCACGAACCAGCCCATTATCCCAACAGTGAGCCCACCGGCCACGGGTTGGAACCACACGGTTTTTTTGGGGAAACGCAGAAAGCGCGCTCGCATCCACAAGAGGAGTTTTGTAAACGCCACCGAGACGAAGCCGCCGGCAACTCCGAGTGCCGCGTAGATTCCGAATTCCCCCGGGTGCACCAATTGATACTGCGGCACCTGAAACAACGGATTGTTTCCCAGTAACAATCGCAACATCGCCCAGGACGTCGCTGAGGCCAGTACCACCGATCCTAGCACCGGCGCGTGCATATCGCCGACAACTTCTTCCAGCGCGAACAAGACGGCGGCAAGAGGCGTGTTGAACGCGGCGGCAATCGCCGCTGCCGCTCCCACGGGTATCAATGCTTTCACTTTCTCTGGGCGCAGTCCCAGTTTGCGGCCCACCACGGAGGTAATCCCCGCGCCCACTTGCACTGCCGGGCCTTCACGGCCAAGCGGAATCCCGCTGGCGAGCGTGGCGGAAGTGCAGAAGAATTTTCCAATGACCGTGCTAAGCGAGATTCGCCCGCCTCGCGCGTACAAGGCGGCTTTCGTTTGTGGAACCCCGCTCCCCCGGGCATCGGGAAAAAAGCGATAAAGCAAATAGCCCATGATGGCCGAACCGGTTACCGGAACGAGCAGTCTTCGCCATGGCGATCCGCCGGCAGGATAGAGCCTGGCGCCGAATCGCTCCGTCAAGAGAATGAACGCGACAACTATCATGCCAACTAGGGCCCCGATGACCAGCGTCAGAAGCAGAAAAACCTGCTTCTCGCGTTCGCGCAAGAATGCATTCCACCGCTGCGACGATGCGTCCCTCCTTGTTTTTCCGGCTAGCTCACCGGCGCTCGTCATTAGCTGGTTCCTGTTCGATTTGGAATTTCTCGGTGGATTCGAGGGCCACTTACGGCGCCGCAGGCGTTTGCGCCTCATCTTTCACGTCGCCGGGCAGGAAAAATCTTAGACTTAAAACTTGTTCGCGGCGGCGCTCTTCTTCGAGGTGCCTTGCACGCGCTTTCAACAAATCCGTCAAGGAAATAAGCCCAAGGAATTTTCGAGACGAGGGTTCCACCACCGGCATTCGGGTAATCCCTTTCTCCGCCATACGATATACCACCGCGCGCAAGGGTTCATCCGGGAATGCTTCGACGGCCTCCTGGCGCACTAGTTCGCCGAGTGTCCGCTGCTGGGCGGCTTCGCCCTCCTGCTCGATGCGTTGAAGAATGTCACCGCGCGTCAGCACGCCAATAAACCGCCCGTCTGCGTTTACGACCGGGAGCAACCGCTGGCTCTGGTGGCGGCTGGCATGGAGCGAGTGCTGGAATTCTCCGAGCGCTCGCGCCGCCGGCAGCACCACGATATTCGTGCGCATGACTTCGCGCACGAACAAGATTTCGAGAGGATCGACCGCATATTCCCGGCTCAGATGATAGCCGCGCCTGGCGACCTTTTCCGTCAAGATCGACCTCTTGAGCGTCAGCACCGTAAACGCGTGCGCGATCACGCTTCCTACGAGTAGCGGCAAGAACACGTTGGCGTCGTGCGTCAGCTCAAACGCGAAAACAATGCTTGTGAACGGCGAACGCATCGTGCCGCCGAGAATCGCGCCCATGCTGATCAGTGGCCAGAAGCCTGCGCCTTCGTTAGGCAGAAACATGGCTTCAAGGCCGCCGAGCGCGCCTCCCATCATCAGCAGTGGCGCCAGTACGCCGCCCGATGTGCCTGAGCCGAGAGACACCGCCCAGATGAACCATTTGACCAGCAACACGCCAAGAATCACTTTCGTTGTTACGCTTCCCTGCAGTAGCGCGCCGATGGTGTCGTAGCCGACACCGAGCGCTTGTGGAAAGATCAATCCTCCCAATCCGATCGCCAGTCCGCCAATCGCCGGCCACCACATCCAGTGAATCGGCAACTTTTGGAACGCATCTTCAGCCGCATACACGGAAAGCGTCAGCAGTGCTGAAAGCACTCCTGCAAGAAGCCCGACCAGAGCGCACCCGAGCAGACCTTTGGGCCCGATGAAAAGAGGATGAGTTGGCACGGGAAACAGCGGCCCAAAACCAAGCAGGTATCGACGCACCACAGCCGCAACGGCGCTGGCCAGTGCCACGGGAATCAGGCTTCGCGGTTTCCACTCGAACAGCAACAATTCGACCGCCAGCAAGACGGCCGCGACGGGCGAAGCAAATGTCGCGGACATTCCTCCGGCTGCACCCGCCACCAGAAGCGTTTTGCGCTCGGCGCTTGTAAGGTGAAAGAGTTGGGCGATCATCGAGCCGAAGGCCCCGCCCGTCATGATAATCGGACCTTCCGCGCCAAATGGCCCACCCGAGCCGATGGAAATCGCCGAAGAAATCGGTTTGAGAAGCGCAACCTTGGGCTCAACGCGGCTGCCGTTGATCAGAATCGCTTCGATGGCCTCCGGTATTCCGTGGCCTCGAATGCGTTCCGAACCGTATCGCGCCATGACGCCGATGATCAGCGCCCCGGCGATAGGAACGAGAATGCTGTAGACACCCAGATGGTTGCCCACCGGCGAAACCATCGAGCTGCTCCACCTGCCAAAGTAAAACAGGTTTGTGAATAAGCCGATCAAACGCAATAACGCCAGAGCGACGAATGCGCACAGCGCGCCAATTGCCATCGCCAGCGCGGAGATGGAAATCGTCCGCGAGGTTGTGGAGAAATCCCCCAACTCTTCGTGGCGACAGCCGTTCCGTGTTTTTTCCGCGTTGCTTTGTGGACCTGTCACGCCGACGTTACTCACCTGGTTTCCTCTATCCTCTTTTGTACGAATTCACCATTTGTTTTCCGCGCTGCGAAGTATCGCCATTTTCCAGCAGCGCGCTGATGGCCTTCACCAGCGCGGCTCCGCTTGCGCGCAGCTCGGCGATGCGGTCTCGCGCCACCTGTTCGAGCAGCTTCTCTCCGCGAGGCAGCAGCGTCACTAGGACGCGTCTGCGGTCGTCCCGGCTGCGGCTCCGGCGCACGTAACCGTGAGCCTCCAATCTGTCGATGAGCTCCACCGCGCTGTGATGCTTCAGCGCCAAGCGGTCCGCCAGCGTGCGGATGGTCGCTTCCACGCCTCCGGGGAGTCCGCGAAGTGCCAGCAAGAGCAGATACTGCTGCGGTTCGAGGCTGGCGGCGCGCGCCACCGCGTCTCCTTCCCCGACGAACTTGCGAATGCGGTAACGCAACTCGGCGAGGGCCTGGTATTCCGCGGTGGTGATCTCTTTCGCCATGAAACAACTATATCGTAATACGATATATATTTCCACTCCGCTGCCCGGGCTGATTCAAGGAAGTTACTGGGGCAAGATCTTCGACGTTACAGCGGTTTGCGAAATGATTTTTGCGTCTTGTAGTGTTCGTACCCGTGGCGTTCGTAGAACTGGTGCGCTCGCTCGCGAATCACGTTCGACCGGACCGACATGCCCTTGCAACCGTGCTTGCGCGCCCAGTCTTCGGCAGCCGCTAGCAACAACGCGCCTGCTCCCAAGCTGCGCTGCCCTTCTGCGACAACCAACCCGTTCACTTCGGCGCGAATGTCGACTTCGAGCAGCGGCTGCTTGCTCACATGCGTCCAGCCAATCACTCCATGCTCCGGCGAGTCCGCTACGAATACCGCGTGCTGCGAGGCAGGCTTAATTCCGGCCAGCCTCTTGCCCATCTGCGCCGCTGTCGCCGGATACCCGAGCTGGCCGGAAAGCACGGCGATCTGCGGCGCATCGGCGCCTTTCGCTCGCCGGATCTTCAGCTTCTTTTTTTTCCCATTCGATGTCATCAGTCTCAAGCCGCCTTCCGCCGCAACCGGGTTTGCACCGCCGCGCTCTTCAACTCACGCAGCGCATCCGCGGCGATCCATCTCGCCGCACGTGTATTTTGGCTTCGGATTCTCTCCGCGGCGCGAATCGCTTCCTGGTTCAGCCGCATATTTCTCTTGCCGATATTTCGCAGCGCCCAGTTGACCGCTTTCCTTACAAAATTTCTCTCATCGTGCGCTTCCCGCTCGATCACTCTCAAGAATTTCACAAACGCCGCATTCGGAGCGAACTTGTCTTTGTAACTGAGATACGCAACCAGCGAAAAACCGGCCCGCTTTACAAACTCTTCCGGGCGCCGGCTCCATGCCGCCGCCTTGCTCCACGCTAGCTTGGTATGCACATAGAGATAGCAACACGCTGCATCGACCACGTCCCAGGAGTCGAAATCCCGCACCCAGCGCTCCATCTCCGCAGCGGTCACTTTTTCTGGCTGGCCAATCAACGTCGCGAAGATTCGTGCTTCATGAACGCCGGTCGCCCAAATCTCCTGCGCCAGCCGATGATCTTTTCCGATTCGCTTTGCCAGCGCGTGCAGCACCGGAGCAGAAATGCCAAGCGACTTGGGGACGTTCACGCCAAAGTAGGCCATCTGCGCGCGCACTTTCGGATTCGCGAGCTTCTTGAGTTCGCGCAAGATGGCCGCCTTGGTCCACCGCGCCGCGTTCCTTTGTGTACCGCTCCGCCTAGAATGTCTTGTCGGAATCGAGGAGGATTGTGACCGGGCCTTCATTCACCAGCTCCACGGACATCATCGCTTGGAAAATTCCGGTTGCCACGGCGACACCGAGTTTGCGAAGCGCTTCGCAGAATTCCTCGTAAAGCGCTTTGGCCAATTCCGGCGGGGCCGCTGAGAGGAAACTCGGTCGACGCTGCCCGCGCGCATCGCCGTAAAGCGTGAACTGCGAGACGACCAGCGCGCCGCCTTTCACATCCAGCAGCGAGCGGTTCATCTTACCCTGCTCGTCCTCGAAAATGCGCAGGTTCGCGCACTTCTCCGCCAACGATGCGGCGACAGCCGAAGTATCGTCTCGGCCGACGCCCAGTAAGATCATCAGCCCAGCGGCAATTTCGCCGGTCACTTTTTCATTCACTTTTACGCGGGCGCGGCTGACTCTCTGGAGAACCGCTCGCATGCAGCCCGCTCAGTTCCCGCTCTGCTTTACCGGCTTGCGCGGCAGCGGCATCATCACAAAGCCCCGCGGTGTGGGCTGGCACTTTGGACAAAAATAGCTGCTTCGCCCCGCCACAATCGCGCGGCGAATCGCTGTTTTGCAGCGATAACACTTTTTCCCCTCGCGCCCGTACGCCCTATGGTGGCGCTGATATTCTCCCGGCTCGCCCGCCGCGTCAAGAAAATCGGAAATCGACGACCCGCGCATCACAATCGCCTTCCGCAAAATGTCTTGCAACGCGCGGCGCAACGTCTCCGTTTCTTTCCTGCTCAGCTTGGCGCCCAGCCGCGCTGGATGGATTCTGGCCCGCCATAGACTTTCATCCGCATAAATATTGCCGACGCCGCGCAGCACGCCCTGGTCCAGCAGTAGCGCCTTGATCCGCGCCCGCCGCACGCAAATCCTGTTCGCGAATTCTTCCTTGCTTACTTCCAGCGGATCGGCGCCAAATCCCGTCAGCTCTTCGGCAAGCGAAGTTTTCGTCAAGTAGGCGATGCGGCCAAAACGGCGGGCATCGGTATAGCGCAGTTCGCGCCCGTCATCCAGAAGCAGGCAAACGTGAGTGTGTTTTTCGAGTGGCTGTCCCGCCGGACTCGGCGCGATCTGCCCGGTCATCCCCAGATGCACGAGCAGCGACGCCGGCGCAACATCTCCATTTGTCCCGTTGCAGAATTCTCCGTCCACGGCCGACAGCCGCAGCAGCATGAATTTGCCGTAACGCTCGACCGCCTCGATCTGCCGCCCCGGCAAGTGTTGCTCCAGCGCGGCAGGATCGTCGATAAAATCCGTTTTGCCCAGCGTGACAGATAGGATTCGCCGCCCGAGAATCGCTTGCCGCAATCCTCTCGCCACTGTCTCGACTTCTGGAAGTTCCGGCATCAGCGAACCGCGCCTTCAAAATAACACACCCGTGCGACCAATTCTTCTAAACGCAACAAACTGATCATCCGACGTATCCGAATTATCACAAGAAGTAGCTCAGTGTTGAATTAGACGGGAGGGCTTAGCGCGGGACCGCCTTCGACGGGAACGCTGTAAAGACGGTCAAAGTCCGCATAAGCTTCGCGCGCGGAATGAAAAAGCAGCCGCTTTCCGTCTGGAGTCCATCCCACAGCGATGTCCGCTGCAGGATGCCAGGTCAACCGACGCGGCTCGCCGCCGTCCGCCGGCATGACGAACACATCCACGTTCCCGTCATACTGGCCCGAAAACGCGATCCATTTTCCGTCCGGCGAAAACACCGGCAGTCCTTCGTGTCCGCCGGTGGTCAACTGCCGGGCATCTCCACCGTCACGCGGCACGCTCCAGAGGTAGCCGCCATAAGCAAAAACCACCTGGGTCTTGCTTACAGTCGGTGAATGCGCCAGCAGCGGAGTTTCTTCCGCCGGCCAGGACATCGCCGCAAAAGCCAGCGAAACACCAATCAGTATTGCGATTCGAAAGTGCATGCTTCCTCCCCGAAAAGATTCCACCACGACTCGCAAATTATGCTAATGCCAGCGAAACGGGCGCACTTCGCTTCTTCTTGTTCTTCGGAATCCAGCACCACGCAGAACCCACCTTGTCAGACGCAAAAAGCGCCAAATATCTTTTCAAAAAAAATGAAATGGATTCACGGCAGCAGCGCGAACACGCGCACTGCTCCGCCCGAGCCGCCTTCCAACTTGATCGGCGCCACAATCAAGGACGCGCCCGCTTCAGGCAATTCGCTCATGTCGGCTAAATTCTCGAGGTGATACAATCCGGCGCCCAACGAGACGTGATGCACCGCAAAATCCTCAGACGCGCCGTAGTCGATGCTCAGCGTATCGCACCCCAGCCCACTCACTTTCCGCAAAATCAGCGCTTTCGCCGCTTCCACGGAAAACCCCGGAAAGTGCATCTTGCCCTTCGCATCTTGATTCCGGTACTTCTGCACGTCCGGCCACCGCGACGCCCATCCCGTCCTCAGCAGCACAATCGCGCCTTCGGGAATCCGTCCGTACTTCTTTTCGAAATCTTCGATGCGTGCGGCGGGGAGCTGATAGTCCGCATCCTTGATGCTTTCGGCGCGGACGTCGATCACCACCGCTGCCCCGAACAATTGTTTTACAGGGATTTGGTCAACCGTCGTTTTGCCTGGTGGAAAATGCGCCGGCGCATCCATATGCGTTCCATAGTGCTCCAGCATCCAGAAGCTTCGCGTAAAGTAGCCATTCTTCTCGATGGTAGCGTTCACCTTGGCCTCAAAGAATTTTTCATCCCCGGGCCATGGCACAAGTTTGTGGTTAATCGCGTAGCTCAGGTCAACTACACGCGTCTTCCCGGTGGGAACTCCTTCAAGCATCGAATCGTGATGTCCGTTCTGCAAGAAGAGAGTGGAAAAAACAAGAATGACGACCAGGATACCGGAGCGGCCAATGGCAGCCATCTATCACCTCAGTTCACATTGCAGCAATCAACCCGCCATCACGGCAACGGAATTCCCGGCGTCGCCACAATCCCCGCCATGCGCAGAATATCCTGATACTCCTGGTCGGTGAGCTGCGAAACGATCAACCGCACATTCTTCAGCAATTTCATTTTCTTCAGCGCAGGATTGGCGCGCATCTCCGCGAGTGTCACCTGCCTGGGAAGCTTCTCGAACGCCCGCAGATCCGCGACAAGATTCTTTCCCTTGTGGTCGTGCGGGTCCGGGTAGGGATCTCGCGTCACTTCGGCGATCGAGTAGAGCGCCCGTTCTGGCGCCGAGTGATAGCACAATACCCGGTCGCCCTTGCGCACCTGCTTCAGTGCGCGAATGGCATCAGGCTTCGCCCCGGCCCCGTCCCACATCTCTTTGCCCTTTACGAAGAGGGTGTCCCAGTGATAGTGGTGCGGGTCGGCGCTGAAGATCCAGTAGTGTCTTTGAACGGTCGTTATCGCCATCGAGGCTTCGAGTCGGCAGCAATATACACGCTGGCACTGAAAAAGCGAAACAAAATGTGAGGGTTATGGGAGGCTGGACTCTATGGTTGAACGCATGAGGAAGCGGCCATATTTCGGCAACGTGACTACAACTAATTTATTTTCAATATGTTAGCAAGGACTATCAGCGTCCACGAAAATATCTTCCCCACGAACCTCGACGCGGTAGCAATCCACACCCACCGCCGGGTTCTGGCTGATCTTACCGGTCGTCACATCGTACTGCCACCCGTGCCACGGGCAGGTCACAACATTCTTGTCCATGACCCCCTGGCCTAGCGGTCCGCCCCGATGCAAGCAGGTATTGTTGATGGCATAGAACTTACCCCCGACATTGGCCAGGGCAATCGCTTTGCCCTCCACCTGGAACTCTCGAATCGTTCCCGGCGTGATTTCGTTTGTCTTCGCTGCTCGCGCAAACGCCATCCCTGCTGCCTCTCCTCTTTCCGTCTCCGTGTAATCTGTGCCCTTGGTGTTAACTGCCGCGGATCAGATTCCCGATTCCCTTTCTATCGCGGTTCCGGCGTTTGCGCCACCATCACTCCCTTTTTGAACTCTTCCACCATCTGTGGTTTCAGGCGCACTTCCGTGGGCCGCTTTGCCAGTGTCATCTGGTCGATCTTGTCCTGCAGCTTCAGCAGCGCAAAGAAGAGCCCTTCCGGCCGTGGTGGGCATCCCACAACGTACACATCTACTGGCACGATGCGATCCACACCTTGCAAAACCGAATACGCATTGAACGGCCCGCCCACGCTCGAACATGCCCCCATCGAAATGCACCACTTCGGGTCCGGCATCTGTTCCCACACGCGCTTCAGCACCGGCGCCATCTTCAGCGTCACCGTGCCCGCCACAATCATCAAATCCGCCTGCCGCGGCGACGGCCGAAACACTTCGGCTCCGAACCGTGCCATATCGAACCGCGAAGTCGTTGAAGCAATCATTTCAATTGCGCAGCAAGCCAGCCCAAACGTCAGCGGCCAAATGGCACTCTTCCGCGCCCAGTTGAACACGTAGTCCACGGACGTAATCATGAAATTCTTTTCGAACCGTTGATCCAGTACGCCCATTGGTCGGTCCTTCCTTGATGACGCCGAGTATATTCACCCCCCGCCCAGGAGTCAAAATTCTGTGCAGCCTCCAATGGTCGGATTGCGGTCCGCTTCAAGTCCGCTGAATGCTCTTAAGCTTGCGCGATAGCGTTTTCCAGTAAGTGGCTGGGCGTAGACGTTGCAGAATGTCGATTTTATAGGCGTCCGACCCGATCAGGATTCGCGGTTCGCTTCGCTCAACGCCGCGAAGAATACGCGACGCCGCATCTTCGGGCGAAGTCCGGAAAAGCTTTTCAAACCGGGCGACATCTTCCTCGCGTCCCTTTCTCGTTACACCGGCTCCGATGCGCGCGCGGCGGGCAATCGCAGTCCGGATTCCCCCTGGGTGCACGCAGGAAATACGCACGGGCGTCCCCGCAAGTTCATGCCGCAAGCATTCCGTAAATCCCCGCACGGCAAATTTACTGGCGGAATACGCAGGCTGACCGGGGGGAGCGATCAATCCAAAAACGCTCGAAAGGTTCACGATGTGCGCGCGCTCCTCCCGCTTCAGCATAGGCAGAAAATACGTTACACCATACACCGTTCCCCAGAAATTGATGTTCACCAGCCAGCGAAAGTCGTCCAGTGAGATCTCCTCGAACGTGCCCTCCAGCGCGACCCCGGCATTGTTGATCAGCAGCGTTACGCGCCCGTGCATCTTTCTGACATCCTTCGCGAGCGAGCACACAGCCTTCTCGTCGGCGACGTCCAAAACATGCGTGGTGATCAGCGCGCCCTTCTTCTCTAACGACCGCGCCGTCTGCGAAAGCCCGGCTTCGTCAATGTCCGCGAGCGCGAGCCCCGAGTGCGCGGCCGCCAATTGCTGCGCAAGGGCCCGCCCGATCCCGGAGCCCGCCCCGGTTACCACGGCGACGCCGGTACTCAGAAAGGACATTTGAAACCTCGATGCGCAGGTCGCGGCAGGGCTGGCCCGAAAGACCTCTGCCCGGCCACTCATATCACAGTTCCGGGGATGTCACCACATGGAGGAAACTTCGCAGAGTCATGGGATTAAACCCAAAAAAGGTTCGCTCTTGATCTGCTTGCGGCCCGTACGTTTCGCGCACTAGAGCGCCTTGTCCGCCTGCGGCACCAGGCTCGAGAAGTCCGGCGGCTTTTTGCCCTGGAATCCGCAAGCTCCGAAACTGGCCGTCACCGAATGCTTCCGCCGCCGAAAGTAAACTTCTTCAACGCAAATCGCGCGCGCAGGCGTTCCACCGTCAGCTGGATCTGGTCTTCCTGGGCATGCGTCAAGACCACTAGAAACTCATCCCCGCCCATTCGCCCGCTGATGTCCGACGCGCGTGTATTTTCTTTCAGGATCGTGGCGAATCCCCTCAGCACCTCGTCGCCGGCTTCGTGTCCGTATAAGAATCAGAAGAATCTGCCCGAATTCGTTGGCAGAGCTCGGGTCCCGAGCAGTCCGGCAGCATCCAGTCCGTGATCACGATCGCGGGACGGCGCTCCTTGAAGAGTTGCAGCGCCTCATTCCCATATTCCAAGAATACCAGCGAATACGAGTCCCCCGAAAGCGGGTGCTCGAGGAGCCTCCGCGAAAAGGGCGAATCGTCTACTACAAGCACAGGTAATTTGGGCAAGGCTTCAGTCATTGACGGTATCAAACGCAATCCTATCGCTCTGTAATACTTAGTCAGTCTATGTAAAGGATAACGCCAGAGTTAATGTAATCAGCACCTCCGGGAATAAGGCCTGTGCGCGCGCCATTTGATTCAAAAAAGTAGCGTGTCCGCTCTACTTTGTTCCGTGCACCAGCAGCGCGCCTTCAGCCTTGAACGCTCGCAGTTGATCCGCATCGCGGAACCAACGGCCGGTATAAACATCCGGCGAGGGAGAGCGGTCCACGATGCGTTCGTGAGCAACGTTAGTGAATCCGGCGTCACGGAACAATCCGCCCCACTCCTCCGCGGAGAGTAGATGCGTCTTCACCAACAGCAAATCGCGCCACTGGTGGCAATACGGATTGTCGCGGTAGTAGTTAATCAGGATCCACGCCGAGCCGCCTTCGCTGAGCACGCGAAAAATATCCTTGATGCCCGCAGCAGGGTCGGGCCAGTAATACGACGACTCCACGGAAATTACATGAGAGAAAAAATTCGGCTGCCAGGTAATTTGCGCAACTTCCCCGGTAACGAACATCAAATTGTCGAAGTCCACGCTGGCGCGCCGCGCGTGGCGGATCATTTCGTCCGAAATGTCCATTCCCACCACGCGGCCGTCGGGAACTAATTTCGCCAGCCGCCGCGACAGCCACCCCGCACCGCAGCCCACGTCCAGGACGCTGTCCATAGGCGCAAGCCGCATCTTCTCCAGCACCGGCAGCGTAACGGGCAGGTGCTCCTGCTCCATCCCTTCGCCGCGCCCGGCCTCCGCCCAGCGGTTGAATTCCTCGCGAAGGGAATCGTTGGAAGTGATCTCAGGCATTCGTTGAAAAACTAGGCGCCTTGGACTTTTGCAAGCAGTTCGACGAATTTCTGTTTGCGCTCAGATTGGTCTTGGCCCGACTCCGCTTCCGCCATTTGGGTGATGTTCATCGAGCAGAATTTCGGCCCGCACATCGAGCAGAACTTTGCTTCTTTGTAGAAGTCGTCGGGAAGGTTTTCGTCGTGCATGGCTTTCGCAGTCGGAGGATCGAGCGAAAGCTCGAATTGCTTGTTCCAATCAAACAGGAACCGCGCGTAGCTTAGTGCGTCGTCTCGGTCCCGCGCGCCCGGCCGGTGGCGCGCCACGTCTGCCGCGTGCGCCGCGATCTTGTACGCGATCACGCCCTGCTTCACGTCCTCCGGATTCGGCAATCCGAGGTGCTCCTTTGGCGTCACGTAACACAGCATCGACGCACCGTGCCATCCGATCATCGCCGCGCCAATCGCGCTGGTGATGTGGTCGTACCCCGGCGCTATGTCAATCACCAGCGGTCCCAGCGTGTAGAACGGCGCCTCGTGGCACCATTCCATCTCCTTGTCCACCTGCTCCCTGATCTTGTCCATTGGCACATGCCCGGGACCTTCGATCATCACCTGGACGTCGTGCTCCCACGCCTTTTTCGTCAGCTCGCCGAGCACTCTCAATTCCGCGAACTGCGCTTCGTCGCTGGCGTCCGCAATACAGCCCGGCCGCAATCCATCGCCAAATGAAAAGCTCACGTCATGCTTCTTGAAAATCTTGCAAATTTCTTCAATGTTTTCGTACAGGAAATTCTGCTTCTTGTGATGCTCCATCCAGTGCGCCATCAGCGACCCGCCGCGGCTGACAATTCCGGTAATCCGTTTGCGTACGAACGGCACATGCTCGCGCAGCACGCCGGCGTGAATCGTCATGTAATCCACGCCTTGTTCGGCCTGCTCTTCGATCACTTCCAGCATCAGCCCGATCGTCAAATCTTCCGGCCGCCGCACGCGCGAAATCGCTTCGTACACCGGAACAGTTCCCACGGGCACCGGCGACGCCTCGATGATCGCCTTGCGAATCACGGGAATGTCTCCGCCAGTGGAAAGATCCATCACTGTGTCCGCGCCGTAATGCACAGCGTGATGAAGTTTCTTCAACTCTTCATCAATGTTTGAGCTTGTCGCGGAATTTCCAATGTTCGCGTTGATCTTGCACTTGCTCGCGATGCCGATAGCCATCGCTTCCAGGTTGCGGTGATTTACGTTCGCGGGAATGATCATCCGCCCCCGCGCCACTTCGCTGCGAATCAGCTCCGGTTCCAGTTTTTCCCGCTTCGCAACGTACTCCATCTCCTCGGTGATTACGCCTTGACGCGCAAAATGCATCTGCGAAACGTTGCGTCCTTTGGACGCATGTGTGCCGTTGACGCTCGCTCCGGCCGCTGCCGCTTCCCGTTTTTCAATCCAGTTATCGCGCAATCCCATAAAACCTCCTCAGAAACCGCCACCCGCGTCTCGCAACAAAAAAATTACCGCGAACCGGGATCCACCAGCTTGAAATCAAATTATGGCACCTGGGGGTGGGCGCGGCAACTTCGCACCGCTGGGCCTAGAGCTACAGTCAGCGCGACGGCCCTGCCTCATCACTCCCGCACAACGCGGATGCGTCCAACTCGCGGCAGCACGTGTACCCGCTAAGCCCCATGGTCAAATCCAGATCAGCCACAAGATTCAGCAATACGTCCCGCACACCTTCTTCGCCCGCTACCGCGAGTCCCCACATATAGAGCCGGCCAAGCAGCACGGCTCGTGCGCCAAGCGCGAGCGCTTTAAGAACATCCGCGCCGCGGCGAATTCCGCTATCGAACAGGACGGGCACGCGCCCGTGCACTTCGCGCACCACGCCGGGCAGCGCATCTAGTGCGCCGACGCCGCCATCCACTTGCCGCCCGCCATGATTTGAAACAATGAGCGCGTCCACTCCCGCATCCACGGCACGTGCAGCATCGTTTGGATGCAGAATTCCTTTCAGAATGATCGGAACACGCGTGTGCTGGCGCAAAAATCCGATGTCTTTCCAAGTCAGCGCCGGATTAGAGAACAGGCTTCCCCACAGTTGAATCGCCTTCATTGGATTCTGTTCCGGCGGCTGCGCCAGCAGCGCGCGAAATACCGGGTCGCTGAAATAATTCGCCAGGCCCTGTCCCTGCATGAAGGGCAAGTAGCCGTGGTGCAGGTCGCGCTCGCGCCAGCCCAGCGAGTGCGTGTCCAGCGTCACGACCAACGCCGAATACCCAGCGCGTTCCGCGCGCTGCAGCATGCTGGCCGTAACGTCTGGATTTTTGCCCCAATACAATTGGAACCATCGTGGGGACTCCGCCACCTTCGCCGCCGCTTGCGCGACCTCTTCGATGGTCCGGCTCGACATGGTGCTCAGAACAAATGGCACTCCCAGTGATGCCGCGGCCCGCGTGCTCGCTACGTCCGCTTCGCTATGAACAATTTCCTGCACGCCGACCGGTCCCAGCAAAATCGGCGCAGGCAAACGCGCGCCAAGCACTTCCACGCTCAAGTCGCGCTTCGCAACATCCCGCAGCATTCGCGGTACGATTCGCCGGCGGTAGAACGCTTCGCGGTTCGCGCGCATGGTGTCTTCGCCGCCCGCCCCGCCCGCAACATAGTCGTACGCTCGCGGCGACAGAATTTCCTTGGCCTTCTGCTCCAGCAAGTCCAGCGGTACGGGCGCCGACGGTTTTCCGGCGCCGACCCCCAGCGCATAAATCTGCAGTTCGCGCTCCGGACCCGTCGGGAGCGCTTGCGGCTTTTTCGGTTCGCTCATATCGAGGCGCGATTATACATGGGGAGGAACTTGGGATTGGAAACCCGCGTGGCCTACCAAAAATAGTACTTGACAGTAGGCGAAATAAAAGCGAATACTGCAAGCCACCTCGCTTGCGCTCTTTGCATCCGAGCTCCGGTGATTCCACTCAGGAACTAGAATTATGGCGACTTTGGCACTACCAGTTCCCGAACAGGATCTCCCAAGGCAATCGGCCATGCGTTTCTTCGAGGCCTTGCATCGCTATTGGGGCTACGAATCGTTCCGACCCGGCCAGGAAAACATCGTCCGGAGCATCGCCGCAGGCCACGACGCTTGCGTCGTCATGCCCACGGGCGGCGGAAAATCGCTCTGCTATCAATTGCCGGCCGTGCTCGAGGCCCAACGCACCGTGGTCGTCGTCTCCCCGCTCATCGCCCTGATGCAAGACCAGGTCGCACAGCTCGAACAAATGGGCATCCCCGCCGGTTTTCTCAATAGCTCTCTTTCCAGCGACCAGCGAACGGTGATCCTTCGCCGTGCCAGCAGGGGCCATTACCGCCTCCTCTATCTCTCGCCAGAACGCATCGCCCTCGACGGCACTCCTGCCTGGCTCGGCCGTGTCCCCGTCTCTTTCTTCGCCATTGACGAAGCCCATTGCATCTCCGAGTGGGGCCACGACTTCCGCCCCGAATATCGCCAGCTCAGCCGCCTCCGCGAACTTTTCCCCGACGGCCCTATCGCCGCCTTTACCGCCAGCGCCACCCAGCGCGTCCGCCATGACATCATCGAGCAGCTCCGTCTGCGCGATCCGTACAAACACATCGCCAGCTTCCGCCGTCCCAATCTGCGCTACACCGTGCGCCAATGCGATTTCAGAACGCAAAATGAATTGCTCCTCCGCACCGTCAAGCAAGTTTCGGACGGGAGCATCATCGTCTATGCGCCCACAGTCACGCGTGTGGGAGACACCGTCGATTTCCTCGAAGAAAACGGCATCGCCGCCATCGGCTATCACGGCCAGATGGAAAGCACCGCGCGCCGTGAGAACCAGGAAAAATGGATGGCCGACGAAGTCCGCGTCATGGTTGGCACTATGGCTTTCGGACTCGGCATCAACAAAGCCGCCGTGCGCGCTGTGATTCATCTTTCGCTCCCGAAGAGCGTCGAACAGTATTACCAGGAAGCGGGCCGCGCTGGACGCGACGCTCTCCCCGCCGATTGCCTCTTGTTCTGGCAAAGGAAAGACACCGGCCTGCACGCTTTTTTTATCGGCAAGATCGAGGATCCTGCTGAAAAGGAACGCGCCTGGCAGCGCTACCACGAGGTCGAACGCTTCGTGCAATCCACCGAGTGCCGCCAGCGCCACGTCTGCCAGCACTTCGGCGAATCTCCCAAGTGGGACTCCTGCGGCAATTGCGACATGTGCACCGCAGCACCGGATTGGCTGGAAATCGGGCTGCAATCGCAGCGAAGTAAACGTGACACCACTCGCAAGCTGCATAGAACCTACATGTCTGCGCCTCGCGCGGCCGCAACTTCTGAATTGGATTCCGTCGACGTAGAATTGAAAGAGTACCTCAGAGAGTGGCGGCGCATTACCGCCAGAGAAAAGGGTGTCGCAGCCTTCGTCGTCCTCCACGATTCCGCTCTCATGGACCTGTGCGCGGCGAATCCATCGAACTTACTGGAACTCCGCCGCGTATCCGGCTTCGCCGACAAAAAAGTAGAAACGTACGGCAAAGAAATCCTAGACGCGTTGCGCTGCTTTCGTGAAGGCCATCGCGCCGGCAACGAAAGGAAGCAAGAAGCATCTTCGCCGGCAAAGAAAACCCAACGCCTGCTCGAAGAGGGGCGCACCTTTGAGGAAATCGCCCAAATCCGTGGGCGGCGCGTGCAGGCTGTTAAAGAAATGGTGGCGAAGTTGATCGAACGAGGCGATGTCGAATTTCAGCCCGCCTGGTTAGCTCCCGAACGGTACAAGCAAATCGCCGCCGCCTGCCAGCAGTTGGGAATGGACCGCCTCAAGCCCCTCAAGGAGGCCCTCCCAGCCGAAGTCCCGTACGAAGAAATCCGCCTGGTAATAGCCCGCCTCCGGACCGAAATCTAGAGGCGCTGGACCGGTCAGGATGTCGTGCATCTACTTTTCTTTTCAATCACTTGCGCGATGCTCTTCTCGCAACTCTTTTCTTTTGATGACCTTCTATTTTCATGGGGGATGTGTACCCTCGTGGCACTCTGTCAGCTCTCGCTACCCACCGACAGGGACAATGCGCTACCCTCTGCCCCACAAGATCCGCGATCCGGATTCAAACGAGGTCAGCGAATAATTCCGAGCGGCCCGGCACAACGACAGTAATACACGCGCGTGTGCGAAAAAGCAGATCCCTCGCTGCGCTCGGGATGACAAGGGGGTAGTGGCGTGGTAGCAAGTAGACGGAGATACGCGGCGGTGCGCAAAGCCGCCTTACTGCCCTTCGTCTTCGTGATGTTTGCCTACGCCACCGGCGGGCCGTTCGGGCTGGAAGACATGGTGACGACGAGCGGGCCCGGGCTGACGCTGCTCTATCATTTGTTCATTCCGTTTTTCTGGTGCATTCCCGTTTCGCTGGTGGCGGCGGAACTAACCACGGCGATTCCCGTCGAGGGCGGATTCTACCGCTGGGTGCGCGCGGCCTTCGGCGACTTCTGGGGATTCCTGGCAGGGTGGTGGAACTGGAGTGCGTCGTTCCTGCTGGCGGCGGCGTATGCCGTGCTGACGACGGACTACTTGAGCTTTTATTTCCCTGCGATTGTGGGATGGAAGCACCACCTGTTGAGCGTGATCATCATCGCCGCAGTCGCGTGGATCAACGTGCGCGGGATTCAGATGGTCGGCGCGGTCTCCACGGTGCTGGAGATTTTTGTATTGCTGGTGATCGCGGCGCTGTGCGCCATCGCGGCGGCCAAGTGGCATCACAATCCGTTTATGCCGCTGGTGCCACCGCACGTTCCACCGTTTCAAGTGTTCGGCGCAGGACTCGCGCTCGGCTTGTGGCTTTACTCCGGCTACGAACAAGTCTCCAGCGTGGCGGAAGAAGTGGAAAATCCGCAGCGGAGTTATCCGCGTGCTTTGGCGATTGTGGTGCCGCTTTCGATGGCGACGTATTTCCTGCCAACGATGTTTTCGCTCGCCGCGCTCGGCGATTGGCAGAAGTGGCACACCAGATATTTCTCCGACGCGGCGGCGTTGATTGGCGGGCCGCGGCTGGGCTTTGCGATGACCATCGCGGCGATGATCACCAATCTTTCGCTGCTGAACGCCACGGTGCTAACGAGCACGCGCATGCCGTCGACGATGGCCGAGGACGGTTACTTGCCGGGGGCGTTTTCCGCGCGGCACCCTCGCTATGGCACGCCGTGGATCGCCATCATTGTCTCCTCGATTATTTACGCGGTGCTCGCGCAGAAAACGATGGTGCAGCTCTTGACCGTGTACGTGTGGCTACGCATCGGGGTAACGGTGCTGACGGTGCTGGCATCGTGGCGATTGCGCAAGACGCAGCCGGATTTGCCGCGGCCGTTCCGCATCCCTTGGGGGTGGGCGGGATTGCTCTACGTCATCATTGCGCCGCTGGCGATGAGCGTGGTCGCACTGGTGGCGAGCGATCCGTTCGCACGGAAGTGGGGGCCAATGCCGGTGCTGCTGGGCCCGGTGATGTATTTTGTGTTTCGGAAATTACAGGCAGGAAGAACCGGCACGCGTCCGCAACCTACGTGAAGAAATCAAGAATTCTGTACCACGCGCCAGCGAGAGGAAGCGCCCAGGTGTTGCCGCTGCGCAGGCCAAGGGGAGCCGCAGGAAACTCGATGCCGTCGAAAGGAATGTCGTTGGGATCGCCGCAAATGAGGCCGGCGAGCTTCGCTCCGAACCAGGTTGCCGCGGCGACACCGTGCCCGGCGAAACCCGCGCCATAATACATGCCGTCGAGCTTTCCCGCGTGGGGGATGACGTCGAGAGTGAAATCGAGCGTGCCGCCCCAGACGAATTCGACCTTTACGCCGTGCAGTTGCGGGTAGACGCCGATCATGCCGCGGCGGAGGATTTCGGCGCTCCGACGAAGGGTATTTTCCGTTTCTGGAAAAAATGCGGCGCGGCCTCCGAAAAGCATGCGATTGTCCGGCGTGAGCCGGAAGTAATAGAGAAAATGTTTTGAGTCGTAGATCATGCGGTTGCGCGGGCTGAGCTCGCGCGCAAGATCCGCGGCAAGAATTTCCGTGGCGATGATGTACGAGCCGATGGGAATGATTTTTTTTCGCAGGGCGGGAGTGGCTTTGGTTGTGTACGCGCCGCTGGCGAGAACGACTTCACGCGCCACAACAGTGCCTTTTGAAGTTCTCAAGCGGAATTTGCGCGCGCCGGCGCTTTTCTCCGGCTCGATGGATGTAACGCGCGCGTGATCGTAAAGGCATGCGCCGGCGCGCTGCGCCGCGTGCGCGAGTCCGGCAACGTAGCGCGCGGGATTCAGGCCGGCGCTGGTTTCGTCAAGCATGCCACCGAAATAAATGTCCGAGCCGATTTCGCTGCGCAGTTCGCTTCCTGGAACGATGCGTAGCTCGTGATTGAACTCGCGCTTGATCAGCGCGGCGGACTCTTCGTAGCCATCAAAGTGAGACTGCTTGCAGGCCACTTCCAAGTGACCGCAGCGCGAGAAGGAACAATCAATATTTTCTTCGTGGACGATCTCCTCGACGCAATCAATCGATTCGAGAGACGCGGCGTACATTTTTTGAACGGCTTCCCTGCCGTAGCGTTTGACGAGCGTCGGGACCGACAACTTCATGCCAGTGAGGACCATACCGCCGTTTCGCGAACTGGCGCCCCAGCCGAATGTTTCGGCTTCGAACACGGCGACGTTCACGCCGCGTTTCGCGAGCGTGCGCGCTGCGGAGAGGCCGCAGTAACCGCCCCCAACGACGGCGACGTCGACGGAATCGGGGAAATCGGGAGAGGCGGCTAGTGCCGACGAATCGACAGCGGTCACCCAGAAATTTTTCTCTTGGATGGGCATGGAATGAATTGGCGCGGGGAGATTCTAGCATTGGGCGCAGGCGGAGAAACAATCGAGGAACCGGCGTACAAAAAAAGAGACGGCAGTGAACTCTGGGGCATCTGCCGTCTCTTCAGGTAAGATTGTTCGGAAGAAAACTTCGCGCCGTTTACTCTTCGTCTCCGTCGAGCCCATCGGTGGGCGTGATGGTGCCGAAGAGACCGTCCTGCTCACCGTTGGGGCCGGCGGTGAAGAACAAAGTGTTCGCGGGCCCGGCGTTCGCGTCATTGCCAAAGGTTAGGGACCAAAGCCCATCGATGGCCATGATGGAATCATTCGGATTCTTCATGAAGCCGATGAACTTGCGGGTGAATCCGTTGAATGCGGCGATCCAGCCGCTGCGGAAATTGCCGACGAGAATGGCATTGCTGAACTCGTCGAAATCACGCGTGGTCCACACCACGCCCCACGGCGCGTTGAACCAATCGCCGTGTTCGAGGCGGCCGATGTTGCGGCCGGCGGGAGTAAAGAGTTCGACGGAGCCAAGGCCGGTGCCGCCGACGGGATCGTGCCGGGCAGCATCCTGCTTGGCATAGGTGACGAAGAGCGTGCCGCCGATATTCTGAATGTTGATAGGCGCGAAGCCGTGGGGAACGCCTTCAGCTTCAAAAGCGTCTTCATCAAGGTGCACGCGCTTAAAGTTTGTGTCATAGACCTCGACTTTCGCGGAACGGAAATTGGTAACGTAGAGAAATTTGTGGCCGTTGGCTCCAAAAAATAGAATCCCGGCGCCAGTCTGCATACCAAAGTAGGAAGGTATTTATTCCATGATGCGAACAGATGACGAAGAGGGATTCTGAGCCGGATTATCCGCGGAAGGACTGCTCGCCGGTTCGCGCATGCTGGAAACGGCTGACTGCGCTAGGCGGACCTGCTGCTGGATTTCGTGGGCGTACCGCCGCTCCTGTGGCGAGAGAGAAGGATTGTCTGCAAGTAATCCGGAGTAGCCGAAGATGGCGGTAAGAGGATTATTGATCTCATGGGCGGCGCCCGAGGACAGACGGCCAAGGGCCGCGAGCTTCTGCGAAAGGGCGATTCGCTCCTGAACCGCTTTCAAACTCTCATATGAGGATTCCGTCAGATTAACCAGGCGCTGGAGCTCACGTTCAAGAACGTAGAGCCTAAGGAAGCCCAGCGCACCGAGGAAAAACATAGCGCCGAGAATAAGACGCAGACGGAATGCTATGACCACTCCGGGTGCCGTGTCCTGCAGATAGCCGTATATCGCGAGCACGGGCAGGGAAACAATGGCGACCATGCCCAGGCGCGCGGTCCATAATCCCTGACGATCGGGGTCTGCCGGCGCTAACTCGGAAGAAGGCTGGAGATTCGAACCAAGGGCGAAAGCGTAAAGGATCCAGAGTCCACCCAGACTGAGGGGCACATCATAAATGCCGCCTGAATAATATTTGCCGGCGGCCAAGGCAAGACCCTGAATAAGGTTTGCGAGGGCAAAAAGCATGTTGCCCAGACAGGCGTGGGCGTAGAACCTGCGCCAAGGTCCTGTGGTTCTTCTCCACAGCACGAGCAACGCGAGCACGACCGACGATTGCTCAGCCAGAACCAAAAAATAATTAGCGCGATTATAGGAAGCAAAACTGTTGTCGGCAGTGAGCCACGGCACGGCGAAGTAGAAATAGAGGCACAGCCACCAGGAAAGCAAAAAGGCAAAATCGAGACGCCGGAAGCGCAGGTCACTGGCGGCAGATTCTGAATGGGGACGAAAAGCAAGAGCCGCGAGCATGAGGGCGGGCATCAAGAAGAAAAAACCGTCGCCGATCAGAGGATTTGAAGCTGATTTCTTAAGTAATATTTCGGAGTAAGACCAATAGGAATAGGAAGAGAAAAGAAAAACAAAAGCGGCGGAGTTCAGAAGCCAGAACATGCGCGCGGGGCCAGTGGAAGAGCTAGAATTCAATCCGCAGAGGATGACCAAGACAAAGGTGAAGATCAGCGACGCGATGTCGCCTATGAACGTGGTGCCATAACTTTCCTTCAGAGCAAACGCGGCCAATGCCTGAGCGACAGCGGTCACGACGGCCACTTTAATGCAAATGGATTGTGTCCGCGCGAGCAAAGTTAACTTCCCTCCACGGGAGCAAGATTCGGCAGGCTGATGCGAGAGGCTTCTTCACTTGCGACGGGAAGGCTGACGGTAAAAACGGCGCCGCCCCCCACTCGATCGCGGCAAGAAATATCGCCGTCGTGCTGGCGGACAATACCGTAACAGGTGCTCAGGCCAAGGCCGACGCCCTTGCCTACACCCTTGGTGGTGTAGAAAGGGTCGAAAACATGTTCCGGCTCCAGCAGGCCGGTTCCACTGTCGGCGAATTCGACCTCGACCTGCTGGTGCACCACGCGCAAGGTGATGACGAGAGAGCCTGAGCCCTTTTCTTCCACGGCATCGACACCATTGCCGATAATCTGGAGAAAGACCTGAAGAATACGGCTGGAATCAGCCGCCACGCTAGGAATCTCGCCTTCTGATCTAACTTCCAGTTGAATGCGAGGGTTTTGTCCGACACGGGTCAAGCCGACCGCGGCTGAGAGCAGTTGGCGCAGATCGACACTGGCAATTTCGAGAGGGGATTCGCAGGCGAAACTAAGCATGTTATTGAGCAGCGCGTCGGTGCGGTGGGCCTGGCTCACCAATTTTTCCACCATGCCGCGGGTGGGAGAACCGGCCGCGGCATCTCTTATCAAAGCCGTGGAAGAATGGAGCGTGGCAGCCACGGCCTTCTTGACTACATTGGCGACGCGGGCGACAACCTGGCCGAGCGAGGCTAGCTTTTCGACCTGGAGCATTCGCTGGTGTGTATTCGAGAGGTTAACGCATGCAAGATTAGCTTCGCGGAGCGAGCGAATCAGGTCGGAGCTCAAGAGATCCTGTTTGAGAGAGAGAAGCACGGTCAGAATCAGCATGGCGAGGAACGTAGCAAGAACGCGGAAGCGTCCAACCCTGTCAGAGAGACCGGCGGAGCCAAGCAAGGCAAATCCCATGAGAGGAGTGGAAAGCGTAGCCAGCATGGCTATGCGGGCTGGCAAGAGAACCATGGCCCGCGAAGATTTGGAAGGCGCCCCGGTGAGCGGAGATGGAGCCGAGCGAACGGGGAGATTGGTACCTAGAATCGCGAAGTAGGCAATTCCCGCAACGGAGGTCAACAGTGGGAGGTCGTAGAGGCTTCCCGAATGGTACTTTCCCTCATCGATAGCGACGTTGGCAATCAAGGAAGACAGAGTATAGAGAGCGATAGACGCCCAATAGAGGCGATAGAGGTTCCGCCACGTGCCTTGCGCCCGTAAGGCCGTAACTCCCAGTACGAAAACGAAAATAATGTGTCCAAGGGTATCTATCGTATTGAAGTGGAAGTTATAGACACCATTCTGGTGCACAACGAGCCTGTTGGGAATGACCCACATGGCGTAGCAATAAAACCAGTAGACCAGGAGAAATGACAGGTCGAGGAAACCAAGGATGCGAAAACGGCGGGTGAGCTGGGACTGAGGCTCAATGGCAAGAGCTGCAACCAGCGGCACGAGCTTCAGGAAAAGCAAGGTATCGCCAACAGGCGTCTGAGGCGCCGCTACGCGCAGAATAATCTCATACACAGTCCACTGGGCCACACCGACGATCCAAAATGCGATGCCTGTAGCTGAAAACGACCAAAAAATGCGGGCGGCGCCGTGGCTCGCGAAAGCGTTTCGAACCATGAAGGCGGCCGCGACCAAGAGAAAAGCAAGTTCCGATAGATCCCCGAATGCCGAGAGCGCAAAACCCTGCTTGCCCCAATGTCCCACACAAAAAACTATCACCAGAACGAAGGAAAAAAGAATCAACCAGAGGCTGGACCATGAAGGCATCCCTCGGCCGTCGATACGCTGCGCGATTTTTTCTGACCATGACAAAGTCTTAGAACCTCAGCTCCAAGGGCTCAGTTCCGGAACCCGGGATGAACCCGGGATGAACCCGGCCGTGCTCTCCAGCTGCGCGTGAAGAGAATAAGGAAGAGAGGGCGGCGACAGTTTGTGCCGGCGGGCAGCGGTTACTTCTATTATCGGAGGAATTTCGGGACGGAGGCGCAAGATTATCGGGTGAGGACTACGATTAGTACAGAGACAAAGGCGGGACATTCGCACCGAAAAACCGCAAGATTCAAAGAAAAACCAAGAAGAACCCGGCGAAGAGGCCCGCCGCTAGGCGCGGCGAAGGACGATGAGGCTGATCTCGGGAGGAACGCCGAGGCGGACGGGAGCGCCGACGGTGCCCAAGCCGCGATTCACGTAGAGGTGGGCCACGGGAGACGAGGGGAAGGCAAGGAGCGAAGGGCTGAACGCCTGAGTGGCGGAAGCGTTCGCGGCAGCACGATCCGCGGAAGCAGGCGCAAGAAGCGGACGCTGGTAAAGGCCGGCGATATAGTCGGTGATAAAGCGCGCGGGACTGAGGCGGTGATCGAGAATTTCGACCTGTATTTGTCCACCGTGGGTGTGACCGGCAAGGGAAAGTTCGATGCCGAGTTCGGCGGCGCGATTGAAAGAGTTTGGATTGTGCGAGAGGAGAATGTTGGGCATGCCGCGGCGGACAAGCAGTTCGACATTGGAAAGGGTCTGCTGTCTCTGGCCGTTGCGCATGCGTTCACGCTGATAATCGACGCCGATGAGATTGAACCTAGCGCCCTTGAAAGTGATTAGCGCGTTTTCCTGGCGCAGCAGCTTCATGCCGGCCTGGGAGTAGCGATAAGCCGCTTCGTCTTCGGCGCGTGCGTAGATTTCGTGGTTGCCGTTGCAGCCCCAGGTACCGAGCGGAGCATACAGACGGCGAACTTCCTCGACGCAGTCGGCGATCGAATCGCCGCTTCCCGTGATGAGATCGCCGGTGACGACGGCAAGGTCGGCGCCGAGACCATTGGCCATATCCACGGCGCGACGCACTTGAGCGGTAGACATATAGCCGCTGAGGTGAATATCGCTGATTTGCACGATCTGCATGCCGTCGAGAGCGGAAGGAAGATTGGGGATAGGTATCTCAACACGGCGGACCTGATAGTTCAGGCGTTCGGCGGCGAAACCATACATGGCGCCAAGAAATGGAGCGGCGCCTGCGGCAGCCGTAGCGGCGCGAAAAAAGTAGCGGCGGCCGGGATCCGCAATGGTCTCAGCAGCGCCCGACGCGGACTCTGTAGCGAGCGGATTGCGAGTAGATTTTTTGGCGGTTGCGGCGTGTAGCAATCGCCAGAGGCGTTCTAACCCGTGGACCGCCTTGACCGCGATATAGCCGAAAAGCGCGCTGAAAAACCAGAGACCACCGATAACCGTCACAATAGAGCTGTGGCGCGTGAAGGATGCGCGCCCGAACACCAAACCTTGAGCCGTGGTAACGATTACAAGCAGGAGCAGAACAATGTAGGCCAACCTGGGGGCGACTCGGAGCGCTGTCCGGCCCCAATGCGAGGTGATACGCCAAAGGGAGCGGTACCAGAAGCGCTGCGAGAGATACAGCAGCGTCAGGAGACTTAAACCAATGGCGATGCGCAGAAACTGAAAGCCCCAATTCACTGGAATGGCGCCTCTAATCGTAAAAGATAAGTTTAGCATGCGAAGGTTGGGAATTTTGCATGACGAAGACGGCTTTACTGCGTAAGATGAACCCCCGCGGGGGGCCAAGTATGTTTGGGCGAGGCAACGCTGTCCAAGGGAAACGCCTGGCCTAGCGGTGCGTCTGAAGGAGTGAACGTCCGGCTTCCGGGCGTAACGGAGGGAAAGAAAAATGAAGAAGCTCAAGTGGATGGCAGGGCTGGCTTTGGCCATGGGGTTGGCGGTGCTGCCGGTACTGGCGCAGGATGCGGCAAAGAAGGAACCGCCGAAACCGGCGCCGAGTCCTTCGCAAGCGGTGCTGGAGCAGTGGAACGAAATCGGGCGGAAGCTCATCGTCATTGCCGAAGACCTGCCGGAAGATAAGTACGAATACAAGCCGAACCCGGATTCGAGGACGTTTCGGGCGGTACTGCTGCATGTTACCGCGTCCATGTATTACTTTACGGACACGGCGCAGGGAAAAAAGACGAGATATCCGGACGATCCCAAGCCAGCCGACTTGAAGATTAACAATAAGGCGGACTTGGTAGCGTTCGTGAAGCAGTGTGTGAGCGACGGCGCGGAGGTGATCAAAGCAAAGGGCGACAAAGGACTGAATGAAGCGGTGAATGACGGTGGGCCCCACTTGGATCGGCTGTATGACTTGGCTTACGGGTTGATCGAACACTCCGGAGAACACTACGGCAACCTGGTGGTGTATTACCGGGCCAATGGGATGGTGCCACCAGAGTCGAGGCCGAAGAAATAGTTCACTTCGTTTCTTTTTTTGCACGGCAGGGAGGGTACCGCTCTTCACGCTGTACGCTCTTTTCTTTTGGAAACTAAATTAGAATAAATTTGTAACTAACTGTAATAAGGACACTTAGATACTACTCGAGAGTCGCGGCCGCCTCGGACCCCCTCCGAAAGATACGACATTTGATGTCAGCGGCGGACTAGCGCACCTTGTCGCTTGATAATCCCGCAGATTGCCCGTAGACCTGAGCCTGGAAGGTAAACTGGGGTGCCAACCCTGGAGCCTGCCGGAGGTGCCCCATGCGGCGACTGATCTGGGTACTTTGGGTGGTAGTTTTCACCAGCGTTTCAGGCGAGGTTCCGAAAGGACGCCAGCAATGATCTCGCTACGAAACTGGGCGAAGTTGAAAATTCTATTGTTGCCGCCTGCAATCGTGTGGCTCGGTGGATGCAGCTGCGCTGGCTCACTTCAACCGCTTGAATCGGGCGAGTCTCTCTTGGAACCTGCCAACTTGAGAGGGAAATGGGTGACCGCGGATGCCAACAGCCAGGAGCAAGAGTATTTCATGGTTGACCACGCAACCGCTGACATCTACTTCGTGAGCAGTCTAAAGCCAAATGGAGGGCTAAGAGAGGTCTATGAAGTTTCTCTTGTGCAAGTGGGCAGCTACACCTTTCTAGACGCAGCTCTCAGCGAGATCGCGAGCGGTCAGGAGCATAGAGATACGTCTGACATGAAAGTCTTGCCGATCCACTTCATCGGGAGGGTGTGGGTTGAAGGAGACACCTTGCGATTGGGGCTGCTGAATCACGATTGGTTGCGGCAAATGATTTCGAGCGGAAAGGTGAAACTACCCTACATGGAACACCACGAGGAGAACGAGACCTTTCTCCTCCTAACCGCCGAAAGCAACCAGCTGACGGAATTCGTACGTCAATACGCGGAGGATGCAGACGCTTTTTCGACCGTATTGACCTTCCGTCGCATCGGGCCCTTCGAAAGACCTGCAGCCGATTCGATTCCATGAGCTGTAAAAAGCAAAGAAGTAGTTTAGGCCGCAGCGATGGAGTGTCCGGCATCCTTCAGGAGGGCGATGAGTTGATCGGGATCGCTAGTTGGAGGCAAACACGTTTGGCCGGAGCAGACGACGGCGAGGGCCTTGCCTGCGGGGAGGTGTGGAAGAGTTTCCTTGAGAGCGCCGGCGAGGTGCAGTTGCGGCGTTTCGGGAGTGACTCGGAGAACGGATTTGCCGAAGCGGAAGACGTGGTGTGCGGCGGCTTCGAGGGCTTGCGCGGCGGGATCGTTTGCAGAACCAGTGATGACGATTTGCAGCGGATGATGGGCGAAGAGCGTTGCGGCAAGGCCGTAAGTGGCGGCGAAGAGGCCGTATTGCGGGGCAATGCCGGCGAAGGCTTCGAGAGTTTTTTGAGCGGAGGCGCGGTAGCGGTCGTCGCCAGTGAAGGCGTGCATTCGAATGAGGGCGATGGCGACAATAGAATTGGCGCCGGGCGTGGGCGAATCCTGGAAAGGCTTGCGGCGAACGTCGAGGCCGCCCATGGGGGCAGCGTCGGAAGGACGATCGAAAAAGCCGCCGCCATTAGAGTCGCCGTAGCGGGAGATAGCTAGATCCATGGTTTTTTGCGCGGCGGAGAAATAGCGAGGATCGAGAGTGGTTTCGTAGGCGTCGAGGAGGGCGAGAATGCTGAAAACTTGATCGTCAAGCGAACCTTCGAGTGCGGGACCGCCGATGCGGTGGCCGAAGCCGCGCGTTTCGGTCCAGGCTTCCGTCAGCATGCGGTCGAGGGTTTTTAGGGCGAAGGCCCGGCAGTCCTCCGAAAGTTGCGAGCCGTAATGGCCTCTAAAAACGCGGCCCGCATCCAGATAAGCCGAGACAAACATCGCGTTCCAGGAGACGTACATCGTTTTGTCAATGAACGGTGTCGGGCGCAGAAGGCGGGCGGCAAGCAGCTTCTCTTTTGATTTGGCGACCGTCAGGCGTACGGTGGTTTCATCGAGACCGATCTGCTTGGCGATATCTGCAGTGTCGCGCGCAATCCACAGAACATTTTTTGCTGGATTGTGGTGCATTTCACCGTGAGCCTGCACGTCGTAATAGAGCTCCATGACGCGGGCTTCGTCTGGGAGAAGCGCGGAGCGAAGTTCCTCGAGGCTCCAGGTGAAATAGTCGCCGTCATCGTCGAGCGAATAGTCGGCGTCCTTGCTGGCGTAGAAGCCGCCCTTATCCTGGTCTGAAAGAACTTCGTTTACCCAGCCGATGATGCCTTCCGCAGTCTCGCGAAGAAACGGGTTCTGCGTGGCTTGCCAGCCGTGAAGATAATTCTTGAGCAATTCGGAATTGTCGTAGGACATTTTCTCGAAGTGGGGGACGAGCCAGCGTTCGTCGACGGAATAGCGATGGAAACCGCCCGCAAGCTGGTCGTAGACGCCGCCGCGGGCCGTTTTTTCGAGGGTGTTTTCGGCCATGGCGAGCAAATGTTTTTCTTTCGTCTGTTGGTAGCGCTCGAGAATGAGATCGATGGCCGAGGAGTGCGGGAATTTCGGGGCGCGGCCGAAGCCGCCGTTCTTGATGTCGAAGAGTTGCGTGATGGATTTGATCTGCGCTTCGACGACCCCGAGGTCAAAATCGGCGCGGGCGCCGGTGAAGACTTCCGCTTGCGAGACGGCGTCGGCTAGAGAGCTCGCGGCGCGCTCTAGCTCAGCGCGTTTGTTGCGGTAAGAATCGGCGACGGCGAGAAGAAGGCGGCGGAATCCGGGGCGGCCCATCTGGTCTTCGGGCGGGAAATACGTGCCGCCGAAAAAAGGCTTGCCGTCGGCGAGCAGAAAACCGGTGAGCGGCCAGCCGCCCTGGCCGGAGATGGCGCTGATGGCGGATTGGTAGCGGGAATCGACGTCGGGGCGCTCGTCGCGATCGACTTTCACTGCGACGAAATGGTCGTTGATTATTTTCGCGATTTCGGCATTCTCGTAGGATTCGCGGTCGATGACGTGGCACCAGTGGCACCAGACGGCGCCAACATCGAGGAGGATAGGCTTGTCTTCGGATTTGGCGCGGGCGAAAGCGGCATCGCCCCATTCGTGCCAGTCGATGGGCTGGTGCGCGGCGGAGCGCAGGTACGGGCTGGCGGAATCTTTGAGACGGTTTTCAGGATGGTCGGTCAAAGTTGCTCGCAGTTTGAGGTTGCGAAAGACGTTGAGATGAGGTCCTCCGCTTCACTCAGGACGACAGCAAGAGAATATCACTGGGCTAAAGCCTGGCCTCGACACAACCGAGCAAAAGCCAAAACTACTGGATGGTGTCGCCGGGGCCGAGGTCGCGCGGGTCGAGCGGTTTGCGGTTCGCGAATCCTTCGTCCTGGCGATGATAAAAGCGGATGCGGTCTTCCCCAAGCTTCCAGCAGAGATAGACGTCCTGATGATTGATGACGGCGGGAAAATCGAGGAGGCCGACGTCGAGATCCTTGACCAAGCATCCAGTTTCGAGAATACGATTGAGCGCGGTCTTGAGCGCTTCGGCAAGCTGCTGGTGCTCCATGCGGACCGCCGCCAGTTTTTCGTAGGGGACGATTACGCCGCCCATCATCATGATGCGTGCCGATACCGCCGCGAGTTCGTTTTCCAAGCCTGAGAGCTTTTTGCGGGAATCCATGGCCTCGACAAGAAAGGGTTCGAGTTCTTGGCGCGCACGCTCCGCTTCGGTCAGAGTGAAAAGGCGCTGCGGCGGTTCCGGAGTTTCGTCCTGCTCCTGATCGTCGTCTTCATCTGCCATCGTTTTTCCATTCCGGGGACAATGGGCCAAAATGGGGACAGGCTGTTCATCGCGCAGCGCAAAACAAAAAGTCGGCCCACTTCGATGCTAACGCAAACGCAGCATGCGGTCGAGAGCAACTCGCGCATGGTGCCGAGTGCGTTCGTCAACTGAAATGCGGTTGACGACGTTGCCCTCGCCCAGATTTTCGAGCGCCCAGAGGAGATGCTGGGGGGTGATGCGAAACATGGTGGTACAAACGCAGACGCTGGGATCGAGCGAGATGACTTTGTGGCTTTTCAATTCCTTGCTGAGACGGTTGACGAGGTGGATTTCGGTGCCGACCGCCCACTCGGTGCCTGCCGGAGAAGCCTGGATGGCTTTGATGATGCCCTCGGTCGAACCTATCTGATCAGCAGCCTCGGTGACCTCGAAGCGACATTCCGGGTGTACGATGACGCGAATGCCGGGATGCTGGCGGCGGACGCGCTCAACTTGCTGAGGGGTGAAGCGCTGGTGAACCGAGCAGTAGCCCTTCCAGAGAATGATGCGCGCGCTGCGAATCGCTTCCGGAGTGTTTCCGCCAAGGTCCTGATAAGGATCCCAGACGATCATTTGGTCGAGCGGGGTGCCCATGCGATAGCCGGTGTTGCGTCCGAGGTGTTCGTCGGGAAGGAAGAGGACTTTCTCGCCGCCCTCGAAGGCCCAGTTCATGACGGCAGCGGCATTGGAACTGGTGCAAATCGAGCCGCCGTGTTCGCCGGTAAAAGCTTTGATCGCTGCGGTCGAGTTCATATAGGTGACCGGAACGATTTTGCGCGCATCGACGAGAGAAGAAAGTTCGCTCCAGCAAGTTTCCACCTGGCCGATATCGGCCATATCGGCCATGGAGCAGCCCGCGTTAAGGTCGGGAAGAATGACGGTTTGGTGCTGGCAGCGGAGAATATCGGCGCTCTCGGCCATGAAGTGCACACCGCAGAACACGATATAGCGACCCTCGGCCTGCGAAGCCTGGAAGGAGAGTTTGAGGGAGTCACCGCGGAAATCGGCGAACTTGACGACTTCGTCGCGCTGGTAGTGATGGCCCAGTATCACGACGTCCTGGCCCAGGCGGGCCTTGGCGGTGGCGATGCGGTCATCCAAGGCGTTATCTGGTACGAGAAGATACGAATCGAAGTCGCAGCCTACACCGGCCTCGATTTCCGGCGCGCGGACAGTGGGCGGCTGGTCTACGCCGTAGAGGATGCTGCTATCCGATATGGATACTAGGTTGCCCATGGAGTGTGTTCGTCTGTCTTAGAGGTTGATGCTAAGCGGTCCCTGCCTGGAAAGCACATTTTCTCATATTCTGGCTAATTTGCCACTATCCGCCGATGAAGACCATGGTGCGGGAAGGCGGTATAAAACCGGGCTCATTGATGTGGTGCCCCTCTTCTTTTTCCATGACAATCGAGCTGATATAGGTGACCAAATCGTCGTCGGACGCCCCTTCGCGGAGCAACGCCCGCAGATCGTGATCTTCCTTGCTGAACAGACAGGTGCGAAGCTTGCCATCCGCAGTCAACCGGATGCGGGAGCAATGGCCGCAAAAGGGCTGCGTTACAGGGGCAATGAGGCCAATTTCGCCCGGGGCGCCATCCGTGAAGCGGTATTTGCGGGCTGTTTCGCTACGCTCATGGGGTATCTGCTCGAGCGGCCAACGGGCTTGAATGCGCTGGTGGACTTCGGCGGCGGGCACGACCAAGTCGCGGGTCCAGTGGCGGTCGGCATCAAGCGGCATGAATTCGATAATGCGCATGATGACGCCGGTTTCGCGGGCGAACAAAGCGAAGGCTTCGACTTCGTCGTCGTTGATGCCGCGTACCAGAACGGCGTTCACCTTGGCGGGGGCCAGGCGCGATTTCTGCGCGACGTCAATGCTGTGCACCACGGTCGAAAAAGACTTGGTTCTGGTGATACGCTCGAATTTCCCAGGATCCAGGGAATCGAGGCTGATGTTGATACGGCGGAGGCCGGAAGCCAGTAGCCGGTCACACCGCTCGGCCAGCAAGTGGCCGTTGGTGGTCATGGAAAGGTCTTCGACGCCGAGGGCGTGGAGGCGCGCGATGTAGTCTTCTACGCCGTCGCGCACGAGCGGCTCGCCGCCGGTAATGCGAATTTTGCGGATGCCCAGGCTAAGGAAGACCCTGGCTAGACGGTCGAGCTCTGGCCAGGAGAGAATTTCGTCGTGATCGCGGTAATTTTCCGGGTCGGCGGAACGGCAGTAGACGCAGCGGAAGTTGCAGCGGTCCGTGATGGAGATGCGCAGGTCGGTGATCTGGCGGCCGAATTTGTCATGAAGGATCATGGTTCCGTCGCATTCGTTGGATGCACTTCCTCGCTAACGGGGCGCATCGCAGGTCTAAAACAAGACGGCCCGATCCAGTGTTTGGAATCGGGCGCGCACCGAAAAAGTGCTCATTTTCGGCGTGATCGCTCCTTTCCAAGCACGGGAGGCCAGGGCGTTTCCGCCCAAACCCTCAGCCCCGATGATTTCTCGGGACATCGCCCCGGCAGCCGTGGGTTGTCTCTCCGGTAGGCTTCCAGGGTCGGAGTTACGGCCATAGTGTACGCCGCTCGCCTGAAGTACGCAATTGGGGCACAGAAAACCACCCCTAAGGGCGACCCTTCGGATTGTGGTAGAGTTTTGCCCACGCCATGCGGATCTTCGTTCTAGGGGCTGGGGCGACCGGCTCTCTTCTCGCGCAATTGCTGGAGCGGCAAGGACATACGGTCTGGTGCGGAGACCGCGATCCGGAGCGCGCGCGGCGCTTTCTGGGCAAAAAAAGCACCATTGCCGTAACTGAAGTGAACGCGCGAAACCTGCGCGGAATCGTGAAAACCGCGAAGGGCTGCCAGCTCATCATTAACGCTTCGGCCTCGGTTTTTAACGAGATTGTGTTGCGCGCCGCGCTGCGGCTGCGTGCGCATTGCATGGATTTAAGCTCCCACCTGACGCGCCACCCTTTCAAGGCCGAGCAATTCCGCTATGCGAAGAAATTCGAAGAAAAAAACCGCGTAGCGCTGATCAATGCCGGAGTGGCGCCTGGTCTGACAAATTTGCTCGTGAAGCGCGCCGCAGAATTGCTGGACGAAGTTCACGACGTGCACATCCGCCTATACGAAAGTAGCGAAAGCGATGATCCCATTTCTCAGTGGTCGCCGGAAGTATCGTTCGACGAAGCGGTTTCGCACCCGCGCATCTATCGCAACAGGAAATTTGAATTGGGCAAGCGTTTCTCGGAAGTCGAAAAGTTCCGTTTTCCAGACCCTATTGGGACCGTGCGCGTGGTCCTGGCCGCCCAGGACGAAGTGGCGACTCTTCCCCGTTTCATCTCCATGTGGGAGCTCGACGTAAAAATCGGCGGGAACGAAATCGACCGGCTGCGGCGGTGGCACAAACTGGGGAAATTGTCGAAGTCGCGGGGAATGCTGCGGCGGCACTTTCCGGAGACCTATTCCCCGCGCATGATCGCCAAGCTGATTCGGCAGGGAATTTTACAGAATGCGCGGTTCGCCGCGGCTGTTCTGGTACGGGGAGTGAAACACAACAAGAAGGACGATCAACTCCTGCTGATCCGTAGCGATTGCATGTTTCCCACGCTATATCAGATACGGCAGCAGGGACGACTTACGACGCCGGTGGCCTACGCCACGGCGCACGTTGCGGCGCTCTTCATCAAGTTTTTCCCACGCGAACTTGCAGGCGTTTTCGCGCCGGAGATGCTGCCCGCCGAAACCCGGCGAGCCATTCTCGCGGGTGTCCGCAACGGCAGCATCCGGATCACACACAAACCCACCGTACTAAAACGCACAGGTGAGGATGAGGAAGAATTCTAGCCCGTCGCCTATTCGAATCGATGATCAGTCCGCGGAGGCGGGCTTTGCATTGCCAGAAAAGTGGATGGTGATCAGGAACCCATTGGTTCCATCGTATGAAAACTTGTGGCCGTCCCCTTCGAAAGCTTCATGCTTGCTCTTCCACATGCGGAAGCCGTCGTTGGATTGCGCCCCCCAGTATTTCAAGTTGTGAACGACGACTTCGTGGCTGGCATTATCACCCTTGACGCGTTCAAGGATGACTTCGCCCTTGCCGTCGTTCATCTTGGCATGAGCAACGCCCGTTTTTGCGTCTACGTTCCATGAAAATGCAGCAGTCTGCACTGCCTTTTTCTGCCACGGAATCGGATAGAGCTGGCCGAGGACATCGGCAAGCGCGGCCTGCTGCTCCTTGCTGACGCTGGGATCAAAGTTCACGACCAGCCAGGAGTCCTTGCCCGTGGTCCAGTCGCTGCCCAGATCGGTAGCAATCCAGACCTTGGCGCCATCCAACTTGACGTCCTTGTAAGAGCCTTTATCCACTTTGAGAACGAGGTTGGCACGGCAGAAATGCTCTTCCGCGTGGTGTTCGCCCATTGCCATGTGGTTGGTGGAATGATCGTTGAAATAGCAGGGACAGAACATGTCGCAGCTGCAAGCTTCGATGTAGCTGGCGGTCATATCAAAATCGGGTTTGGAAGTTTTCTCCTGCGCGAGTGAAGTGAAGTAGACGAGACCGAGTCCAAGCGCAAGCAGAGGAACTACAAGCATTCTAGACATACGTGGCATCTTTCCCTCCGAACAAAACATGTTTTGAAGAGCCCCACCGGGATTACCGGGAGTGTACTCTCAGGGCCATGTCGATTCAAGGAGTTCATCTAAAACTTGGACGTAATGCATTGGGCGCATGGCGAACCGATGATTTCAGCAGCAGCGGTTGGGGCGCGAATAGCGGCGGTTGAGCTGCTCGACGTAGAATTCGGCCGGCGTTAGCGGGCGGCACGAACCAGTTTGTCCGCTTTTCGAACGGAGGTAGTCTTCATAGGCCGCATCGCCGCACCATTCGCGAAGGCCGCGCCAGAAGCGACGCAGGAAACTTGAAGTAGATTTTGCGGCGTGTCGCATCAGTCGTCTCCGTGGTCGGCGCCGGAGTAGTCCGCAGCCCAACGCGTGGCGATGTACGGCGTTTCGTGAAGCACGGATTCCTTGCGGCGGCTGAGAATCGCATACCAATGCGCGAGCGCTTCGACAATCAGAACGAGAATCATGGCGGCAAGAACGCCGGTGACCGCGGCATCGAGGCGCTGGTTGAAAATGAGCCGCTGCGTCTCGGAAATTTTCCCGACGGGAATTTTGCCAGCAGCAATTTGCGCGGCCAAGGTATTAGCATAGGCAAGAAAACCGATGCGCGGATTCACATCGAAGATTTTCTGGTAGCTTGCAGTCATCGTGATGGTGACAAGCCACGCCATCGGCAACAGCGTCACCCAGATCCACCTAAGGCGCCCCATTTTCATCAGGATGGTAGTGGCCACGACAAGGGCAACGGCAGCGAGCAATTGATTGGAGATTCCGAAGAGCGGCCAGAGCGAATTGATTCCCCCGAGCGGATCGACAACGCCCTGATAAAGAAAGTAGCCCCACAGAGCGACGATGATGCCGCTGGACAGCAGGACGCTGGGCATCCAACCGGTACGGCCAAAGGGCTTCCAGAAGCGGCCGCCGAGATCCTGAACCATGAAGCGCCCCACGCGCGTTCCCGCATCAAGCACGGTAAGGATGAAGAGCGCTTCAAACATGATCGCGAAGTGATACCAGATGCTGAGGAGACGCTCGCCTCCGATGGTGCTCGAAAAAATTTGCGCCATGCCCACGGCAAGTGAAGGCGCGCCGCCCGCGCGATTCCAAAGTGTGATCTCGCCGACTTTGTGAGCGAGATCGGCCATGGTCTGCGCTTGCAGCGGGTAACCCCACCCGCTGATCGTTGCGGCGGCGGCATCGCCCGCACCACCAACGATGCTGGGAGGGCTGTTGATCGCGAAATAGACGCCCGGCGGCATGGCGCAAGCAGCAACCATAGCCATCACGCCGACGAACGATTCGAGCAGCATTGCGCCGTAGCCGATAAAGCGGGCATGACTCTCACGAAGGATCATCTTCGGCGTGGTGCCGGAAGAGATCAGCGAATGGAATCCGCTGATCGCGCCGCACGCAATGGTAATGAAGCAAAAAGGGAAAATCTTTCCGGCAAAGACCGGGCCAGTGCCGTCAATGAAGCGCGTCAGCGGCGGCATTAGAACTTGCGGCCGGACAAACAGGATGCCTGCCGCCAGGGAAAAAATGGCGCCAGCTTTGATGAACGCGCTGAGATAGTCGCGCGGTGCAAGCAGCAGCCAAACCGGCAAAGCAGACGCGGCGAAGCCGTACCCAATGATGGCGAAGGCCAGCGCGACACCGCTCAGCGTGAATATGCGGGCCCATGAGGGAGAATCGGCGACCCACTGCCCGGCGACAACCACAAAAAGTACAAGCGCGACGCCCATGACAGAAGCTTCCAGCACGCGGCCGGGCCGCACAAAGCGAAGATAAAGCCCAAGAAGCAGCGCGATGGGGATGGTCATCGCCAACGTGAAAGTGGCCCAGGGAGAGGACTTCAGAGCGTTCACGACGACGAGGCCAATCACGGCAAGAAGAATCGTCATGATCGCCAGCACCGCCAGTTGCGCGATGAAGCCACCGCGCTCGCTGACTTCTTCGCGCGCCATCTGGCCTATCGATTTTCCGTCACGCCGAATCGAGCAAAAAAGAATTACAAAATCCTGCACGCAGCCTGCAAACGCGGCTCCGGCAATCAGCCAGAGCGTTCCCGGCAAGTAGCCAAACTGCGCGGCGAGCGTTGGTCCAACGAGCGGGCCAGGTCCCGCGATGGCGGCGAAATGATGCCCGAAGAGAACCCATTTGTTGGTGGGAACGAAGTCGCGGCCGTCGTCGTGACGTTCGCAGGGAGTGGCGCGCGTATCATCAAGCGTGAGAACTTTGGCGGCAACGAAGGCGGAATAGAGACGGTATGCCACCAGATAACAGCACACTGCAGCCACAACGAACCACGTAGCATTGAGCGGCTCGCCGCGATGCAGAGCGACGGAGCCGAGCGCGCCGGCGCCCAGAGCCGCAACAACAATCCAGCCAACGATGCTGAAGATGCGTTTCACTTTACCGGATTCGCCGCAGTGCTGGATTTAATGAACTGCGCGATATCCGCCTTGAGCTTGGCAAGCGAGGGCCGGTGGACGTACATCATGTGGCCAGCTTCGTAGTTAGCGCCGCTAAGATGGCCGCGCAACGTCGGGTCGAGACTGAGGTGGTCGAAGGTGTAGTCCGCGGCAAAAAAAGGCGTGGCCAGGTCGTAGTAACCCTTGGCAACGAAGACGTGCAGGAACGGGTTTTGTGTCATGGCCCCGCGCAGCGTTTCTGCGACGTTGACATAGCGGTTTTCATACGGCGCGTAATTCCACGGACGCACGCGGCCGGTTAAAACTTCGTAGGGCAGGTCGCTGTCAAACTTGAGATCGTTGCGCACATAGTCATTCAACATTCCCGAATACGGGCCAATGATCGCCGCGATGCTGGGGTCAAACTCCGGGCGTTCGCCCGCGGCGTCGCGATCGATGCCGGTAAAACGCGCGTCGATGCGGCCGATAGTGCGGCGTTCGCTGCGCAAGAGTTCTTTCGTGAAGCGCTGGATTTCGATGCGCAGGTTGGTGCGGTCGACGTAGTCCGGCGAAAGTCCCGTAAGGCGCGCAACCTTTTGCATAATCTCCGCTCGGCGGGCGCTGGGCAGAGCATCGCCCGTCATGAGCGCATCGGTGTACTCTCCAACGGCAAACTTGCGCGATTCTTCGATGGCCTTTTGAACTTCGCCGCCCTGCAAATCCGGAGGAAGTTTCTTGTGATACCACGCAATGGCGGTGTACGTCGGCAAATAGAGGATATAAGGCAGGTCATTGCCGGCGTCGAACTCGGCCGTCTCGAAATTCAGGATCGAGGAAATCAGGACGATGCCATTCAGATACATGCCGTAGCGCTGTTGGAGATAGCCGGACAGACCCGCAGCGCGCGTGGTGCCATAGCTTTCGCCGGCAAGAAATTTCGGCGAAGACCAGCGCTTGTTGCGTGTGGCATACAGCCGGATGAAATCAGCGACGGATTCGACGTCCGGAGTTATGCCATGAAATTGCTGCGGCGCTTCGCCGGGAACGGCGCGGCTGTATCCCGTCGAGACGGGATCGATGAACACGAGATCGCTGATGTCGAGGAGTGACACGTCGTTGTCCACTAGCTTGTAGGGCGGAGGAAGGAGGGCCCCCGCATCACCCATCTGCACGCGCCGCGGACCGAAGAGGCCAAGATGCAGCCAAACGGAAGCGGAACCGGGCCCGCCGTTGAAACTGAAAGTAAGCGGCCGTTGGCTTGGGTCGTTAACGTCATCCTTGGTATAGGCGACGTAGAAGATGCTGGCCTTGGGCGTGCCGTCTTCAAGCTTCAAGAGAATCGTGCCCGCCGTCGCGGTGTACTTGATCTCTTGACCGCCGATCTTCAGAGAGTGTTTGGTCTGAACGATTTTTTCCTCGGGAGTTGGCGGCTTCTTTTCTTCTTTCGGCTTTTCCGCAGCTTTATCTTGCGGTGGCTGCTGCTGGGCAAGGCTCAGATTCATTCCCAGGAAAAGCAGAACGGCGGAACCGAAAAGGCGAATTAAAGGCTTCATATCCGGCGGAGCTCCCTTGCAAACCTTCACAAACCGCAAATCTGTGACGTGCGGCATCGTATGCGAGAGTACGCGCAGCGTCAATCGTCTGGGATGCTGCGCTCCTTCCTTAATCGACCTCTTTTGCATCTCGCGCGTTCACGGATACAATGCGTCCCTCGGATAAATCGTCCATCCAAAGGATCGCCCCATGCGCTGCGTTGAACTGCCTGCCGCACTTTCGCCTCTCGCCGCCGCGGCGATATTGCTGATTCCGTCGTGGAGCATCGCACAGCAAAAAACCGAACTGCCGCACCCGAAGACGCTCCAGGAATTGCAGCAGGCCATGAAAGACGTACTGGACAAAGAACATGTTCCTGGAGCTGGCGTGGCGCTCATAGGGAATGGCGCGGTTCTGTGGTGCGGCGGAATCGGCGATGCAGACATCGCTACGAAACGACCTGTCAGTTGCGGTACGGAATTCCGCGTTGGCTCCATCAGCAAGACGTTTGTCGCTCTGGCTCTGCTGAAATTGCAGGAAGAAGGAAGGATCAATCTATACGCAAGGTTGCAGGACGTCGCGCCGGAAATCTCATTTGAGAATCGTTGGGAAGCGATGCACCCCGTTCGAATCGTTCATCTCCTCGAGCACACCGCGGGATTCGACGACATGGAGCCGAGTGAAGTTTATAACGTTTACGATCGCTACGATTTTCCACTGCTCGATGTTTTCAAGCGATTCAAAAAACCACAGACGGTGCGCTGGCCCCCGGGAACTCGATTGTCCTACTCGAATCCGGGAAATGCAATTGCGGGCTACCTGATCGAAAAAGTCACGCGAAAACCTTTCGATCAATACATCCGCGAAACGTTTCTGCAGCCGATGGGGATGGAGCATGCGGATTATCCCTTCACCGACGCAAACCGAGCCTTGCTTGCGACTGCCTACGAAGGGAATCCGCCGAAAACTTCTGGATATCCGTTCATCTACCTGCGGCCGGCTGAAGACCTGAAAGCTTCGCCGGGCGAACTGGCCAAGCTCGTGCAATTCCTTTTGCGGCGCGGGAAGGTGGAAGACGCGCAACTGGTAAATTCCGAATCGATCCTGCGCATGGAAGCGCCGGAAACCTCGCTTGCGGCGAAAAACGGCCTTCGGCTTGGCTATGGCCTCTGCAATTACACAAGCGTGGAAGGCGGAGTGGTGACGCACGGCCACGACGGCGGGATTGACGGCTTCATTTCTTCCTACCGCTACATGCCAGAACAGAATTGGGGCTACGTCGTTCTGCTGAACAGCGACAATTCCCCGCAGGCGCTCGAAAGCTTAAATCATCTGGCCATCGATTTCCTTTCCAAGAATTTTTCGAAGCCGCAGATGGCCGCGATCAATCTTCCGGCAAGCGAGCTGAAGAGATTCGCTGGTTTTTATGCGCCGCGCGCGCCGCGAAGCCAGCTATTTGCATTTTTGGATGACCTGGCCGGTGGGACGCGCATTCGCGTGGTCAACGGCAAGCTGACGCGCTCCGGGTTATTCGGCCGGCCGGAGCCGCTGCTCTACGTTGGCAAGAACCTCTTTCGCGGTGAGAAAGAGCCGGAAGGGACGACGGTATTTTTCGTCACGCAAAGTGGTGATTGGGCAGTCGCGGGCGGGGGCATTCCCTACAGCGAGCGGAGCAGCCTCGCCCTGCCCTTTGTTCGCATCGCTCTGCTCTCTCTGTGCCTGTTTTTCATGCTGACTTCCTTGCCCTACGCGCTCTTTTGGCTTTTCTTGAAACTCATCGGCGCCATGAAGGACGTGCGCCACCTCTCAGTCCGCGTCGTGCCGCTGTCTGCGACGCTGACGCTGCTCATCGTGCCACTCTGTTTGATGAGACTCGGCGGCACGCAATTCGGCTCGTTCAATGTCTGGACTGTGGGGATCTTCCTCGGAACATTTTTCTTCCCGTTGCTGTCCATCCTTGGGCTGATCCTGGTTCTGCGCGTGCCGAAAGAGGAGGTCCACCGCGCCGTGAGGATCCATTCGCTCCTGGTTTCCTCCGCGTGTTGCGTGCTAACAGGTTTCCTTTGGTCATGGCACTTGCTTGCGTTGCGATTGTGGGCGCCGTGACATGAGCTGCCGCCATCAAGTCGAACGACCAGCTATGTAATTACGCGTGATCTTGTCCACCGAGATGGTTCCGGCCTGGCGCATAATGGTGCGCAATTCGCGGCGCAGGATTTCTAGTACTGCCTCGACGCCCGGCTGACCGAAGGCGGCCAGCCCCCATCCGTGAGGCCGCCCTATGCCAACAGCTGTCGCTCCAAACGCGAGAGCTTTGAAAACGTCCGTGCCGCGCCGGATGCCGCCGTCCACAATGACGGGGATTTTCCCGGAAACGCCTTCGATCACTTCGGGCAGGCTTTCGATCGTCGGACGAAGGGTTTCTTCGGCGCGCCCGCCGTGGTTCGAGACCATCAGGCCGTCCACGCCATGCTCGACCGCGAGCTGCGCGTCTTCGCGCGTGACGATGCCCTTGATCAACAGCTTGACGGTTACGGTATCGCGCAGCCGTTTCACGAAATCCCAATTCATGTTCGGAGGTTGCACGGCGGTTACCTTCGAAAGATCCAGGCCATTAAGCATCGGCTTCCGGGCTGCGTATGCGGCGAAGCCTCCGGTGCCCGCTCTGGGCCTGCCGCGCGCAAAGCCGGTGTAAGCGCTTTGATGGCAAACAGAGCATTCCCTTTTATCCACAAGCTGCGAACGGAATAAAGTCTCGCGATTGCTGCCTTCCTGCAAATCAACTGTCAGGACAATCGCGGGGGAACCTGCAGCTTCGGCGCGTTTAACGATGGCCCGGCTGACTTCCCAAACATTCGTTGGATAAAGCTGCTGCCATACTGGCGTACCCGCTGCGGCGGTTACGTCCTCAATGGATGAAGTGGCGACCGTGGACAACATCATGAGGTGCCCTTTGGCACGCGCGGCGCGGGCCACCGCGACTTCGCCTTCCGGATGGAAAGCTTTCTGAGCGCTCACCGGGGAGAGCACAATTGGCGAGTTCCACTTCGTTCCGAAAAGGTTCACGGACATGTTGATGTTCTCAACGTCAACGAGGCGGCGTGCTCGAATCTGGATTCGCGAATAGCCTTCACGATTTGCCCGCACTGTTCCGTCATCGTCCACGCCGGTGGCGAGATAGCCGAAGTGTGCTGGAGGCAGTATCTTGCGTGCCGCAGGCTCGAAATCCATCACATCGAACGCCTGGTCGGGAGAAGTAATTACACCGTCGCTTTGCTGCAGAGAATCGAGCCAACCTAGAAATTTCTTATCCGTGACCTCGCCTGCCGCCAGAAGGCTTGAGAAAGAACCAGCAAGAAGTCCCGGGCTGGCCAGCAGCGGACTTGCCGAAAGCATCTTTAGAAATTTTCGCCGAGTTTTGACCTGATCGATTGCGCGATTCATAGTGCTTCTCCTTTTTCTACGTGTCCTGCGACGAAGTGAAGTGCACTAGGGGATAGAGATCGCGAAAGACTTTGGCGGCCTGGCGCGGAAAAGTAGCTCGAATAGCTGCGGAAGGGCTGAATTTGCGCCGTACGATCCACGCCAATATCTTCTTCCAATCCTCCGGAGTCGTGGGCCAACCATCGTGCTTGGTCCACTCCCCCTTCACCGTCGTGTACCAATAGCTTTCGTAGCGGCGGCCAAGACGTTTCTTCTGTTTTGCAACCCAGCGGGAATCCGCCATCACGCGCGGCTCGGCGATCAGCGCAATCGTGGACTCCCTCCGCTTCCCTCCCGAATAGATTCGGAAGCCCGCCGTCACTGTGTTCACGGTAAGGCCAACATAAAGCTGCCCAGTTTCCCGTTTTACTGGCGGAGGAACGGAGAACTTCAGGTACATATGGGTTTTGTAAAGCGTCTTGTCTTTCGCAAAACGAATGTCCCGGTTGATCCGCGAAAAATTTGCGCCGGTTCGGCCAGAAGTATCGAAACGAGAATCGAGCTCCAGCGCCGTGGGCGCGAGTTTCTCCAGCAAGCAGCGGAAAGGCTGAACGATGGCGGCTTGATAGCGGTCGCGGTTCGCTTCCATCCACTCCTTGTGATTGTGGCGGCCAAGGTCTTTGAAAAACTGAAACGTTTCGCGGGTAAACACGGGCTTCTTCGTTGCCATGGGGCCTCAGTCTCGAAGGCTGGTGCGGCGCAGTGCCCCACAGCGTACACGATTCCCCGGCGGGGTCAATTCTTCGGTCAATCCAGATTGGCCCTTGCCGCGAGCCACCGGCAACGGCTAGTCTCCGGGAATGAGCAACTTTACTCCGACCGAAAGAACAAAGGTCCGGCGCAAGCCCGACCGCGGCAGTTACGACCGCGAACTCATCTACTCCATTCTCGATGAAGCCTTCGTTTGCCACATTGCGTTCATCGCGGACGGGATGCCTGTCGTGGTGCCAACGAACTACGTGCGTGTCGGCGACAAACTCTTCCTCCACGGCTCCACGGCAAGCCGCCTGATGAAAACGCTGGCGAGTGGCGCGCCATTTTGTTTGAGCATGACGCTGCTCGACGGCATCGTATGCGCGCCGTCCGCGACAGGCCATTCAGTCAACTACCGTTCCGTTGTGGTGATGGGCAAGGCCGAGCCGGTTGAGGGCGAGGCCGCGAAGCTGGCCGCCATGCGCGATTTCGTCGAATATGTGATCCGCGGCCGCTGGGCAACCGTGAGGGTACGATGGTGGTGTCCGTGCCGCTCGTCGAAGCTTCCGCCAAAGTGCGCACAGGCTTCGCGGTGAACGATGACGAAGATTATGCAGTGCCCGCGTGGACCGGCGTGATTCCCATGAAATGGTTGTCGCAACCGCCTATGCCAGACCCGCGCGGCGACCCTGCTATCGCTCCGCCGCCAAATATCCAACACTATTCGCGTCCGCAGTAGCCCGTGGCCATGCAATTCCACTCACCACGCAGTGGCATTGAGTTTTGGTGACATGGAGTTTTACTTGGATTGCGATCCGGAGAACGCCGACGCCAGTCCCAGCGCGATGAGCGCGCCCCCGGAAATGTTTCGCTGGGCGCGGCGAAGACGCAGGCTACTTCGAATGCGTTCGGCGACGGTTCCCGCGATCAGGGCATAAACCGAGTCGCTGCACCAACCCATCAGCGCAAACAAGACTCCTAATTGCAGGATTTGGAGCGTCACATGTCCGCGCGTTGGATCAACAAATTGCGGCAGAAAAGCCAGAAAGAAGAGCGCCGTCTTGGGATTGAGCAAATTCACTAGCAAACCCTGACCAAAGAGGCGAATCAATTTGGTTTCGCCCGTATCGGCTTCGACGAGCTGCTCGTCATTGCGCCGCAGCGTCTTAATTCCGAGACAGATCAGGTAGGCCGCGCCGAGATACTTTACGAACTGAAATGCCACCGCCGAAGAAGCCAGTAGCGCTGAAATCCCCAGAGCCGCCGCAACCACGTGGCACAGCGTTCCGGTTACGATGCCCAGGACGGAAACGAGGCCCGCGGCGCGCCCGTGTCCGATGCTCCGGCTGACCACGTACGTTACCGCCGGACCGGGGATCACCAGCAGGATCGCAGCGCCCATGACGAACAATAACAGTGAGGAATGGCTGATCAACATGGCCTCGGAGCACCTTCAAAACTTAGTTGCAGCCGCAACCGCCACCGCAACAGCTACCGCTGCCCCCGCTGGAGAACCCGCCGGACGACTTGGCCGAAGCGCCGTTACTCGACCCATTGGCTGAACTGAAAACGGAGAGCTGGATCGCATTTCTTTTGCCCGCACACTTCGGGCAGGCAATCTCCTGCATCTTGTTCAGCACGATCTTCTCGAAGTGCGTCTGGCAATCCTCGCAAATGTATTCGTAAATAGGCATGAGTCCTTGTCACTTTCTCCGTTCCAATTATAACAAGCAGGGTGTGTTCGAAGCACGATGGCCTAATCTATGGGCTAGATTGCTATGTCGCCTATGCTGGAGCCAAAGAAGAACAGTAACCCCGCTGCCCCAAGAAGTAAATATCTCCTTACCTTGCTCTCAGCGAAGGCACATACGATAATTAAGCCAAGAGATCCCCACCTACCGATGCTGGCGCTTAGCATTATATAAGAATAGTCGTGACGCCACGCTTCCCGGACTATTGCGTAGACCCAGAGAGCCACGCTGGAAGATAGTAAACCAGAGCGTAGTCCAGGAAATTACTCGCCGCCAGGCCTTAGCTGGAGGAATCCGCCGCTCCTTTCGCAATTCGCGCCATGCCAATGCGAGACTTGGGATCGGAAACAAATAGCCGCACAAGACTAGCATTACATTCATGAGAACAAACCCCATTAACTCCTCCGTGGAGTACAATCACCAAAGAGAAAGCGCCTCCAAGTATCTGGAGGCGCTCAATTTAGCACAGACTGTGGTTAGACGAATCAGTCGCCGGCGACGGCTTCCGCTGCCTTTTCATCATGCTTGGTAGCAGCGCCGTTTGAGTGGCCACTGCCATTCGCGGTAGCGATAGTGACCGGCTTGCCAGCATTGGCGAAATTGGCCGGCACCGCCTTAGCGATGTCGCTGACTGTGCCGATCTGCACGACGGCTGGCTGAGGCTTCTTCAGCACCAGCTCTTCGTAAATCGCGCGAACCTTAGCCTGCTCTTCGTAGGCCTTCTTGCGCCGAGCGCGCTCCTCTTCGGCCGCAGTCAGCGGAACGTCGTGCTCGAGGTGACGAACGCGAGCCGCATCATTCGAGTCGATCTTGAGCGAATGCTCGTAGCTCTGGAGGTTGACGTTCTTGCCCTTGGCGTAGATTTCGTGCTTGCCATGGTTCTTGTACCATTCGGCCACAGTCGCGTTCTTGTGCATGTTCTCGATGATCTGCCGCCATCCCACGCCGGTGTTGTACGCGCAGAAGCTGATCTCGCCTTGCTGCGTCGCGTACGGAATGATGCACATTTCGGTGCGCCGGAAGTCGTAGTTGAACAAATCCTGGAACCACATTCCCGCGATGAACAGGAAGTTCCACGGGTCGCTCTGGCGGCGTTTCATGGCGTCTTGGTACGTGCGCTCCGGAGACGTGCGTCCGTACTTCGTTTCGGACTTCTTCGTAAGCGCCCAGGTCTTGTCAAATTTCTTAAAGAGGTCGTACAGCTTGAGCCCCTTCGGTCCCTGGAACGGGTGGTAGTTCTTCAAGAGCGCCATAGCCATCATGAAGTTCGAAAAATTCTTGCCGCGAGCCGCGTCGGTAATCGCCGTCACGTCCTTCGTGAGCTGTTCGGCGTCCAGGAAGCGCGGAACGGGCGCCCATTCCTTCGTCTCCTTGTTGATCATCAGTGCCGTGCCCACACCGCAGTTCGGGTGGCAGCCGCAGGAAAGCGAGCCCCAATTCGACTCTTGTCCCTTGACCATGTCCGAGAATCCGGCAAACGTGCTGATGAATGAAATCGGGAACCAGTCGCGCGTCGGCTCGACTTTGCCCACCTGGCTGCTGACGTCCTTCGCAAGATGCGAAAGCGTGTAGCGCTGGCGCAGGCGACGTTCAGGGGTGATGTCTTCATCGCGCCCAGTAAACGAAACCGGTTGGAAGCTCACGAACGCGATCTTCTTGGGGTTTTCCATCGCGAACTTCACAACCGTGCCCACCTGGTCGTTGTTGACGTTGTTGACAATGGTGACCACGAGCACGATTTCGATGCCCGCTTCGTGCATGTTTTCAATGGCTCGCAGCTTCACATCGAACAAGTTGCCGATCTGCCGGTGGCTGTTGGCGTCGTTGCCGATGCCGTCGAATTGCAGGTAGGCGTACCGCATGCCCGCCTCGAACGCCTTCTTGCAGAACTCCTTGCTCTTGGCAAACTCGATGCCGTTCGTCGCCGCCTGCACGCTGTTGTAGCCGATCTTGCGCGCGTAAGCGACCGCATCCAGGAAGTATGGGCTCATGGTCGGCTCGCCGCCGCTGAACTGTACGGACATTTGGCGGCGCGGCTTGATCTTCAGCGCGTTGTCCAGGATTTCCTTAACCTCTTCCCAGCCCAACTCATGTACATAGCCAACTTGGTTGGCGTCCATAAAGCATGGATCGCACATCATGTTGCAGCGATTCGTCAGGTCGACCGTAAGCACCGACCCGCGGCCATACCGCACCGTCGAGGAACCATGCTTGTGAAGGTCCTCGTCGTTGTGCGCGGGAATGTCGCGCCCAGGAAACTGCTTCTCAATCCAGCTAAGAAACTTGGAATCAATGGCCATCATATCTTCATAGTGGCCGTGGAGCGGGCAATCCTTCACCATCCAGACCTGCCCGTCGCGCTCGATAATCTGCGCCTTGATCTCACCGACCTTTTCGTGCATCAGGTCGCGCCAATCTTTCTTACCGGCGATGATAGCCTCGCGCGCTTCTTTCACGCACGCGGGGCAAAGCGAATCCGTTTGTCGCGGGAAGCCCAGCGTCGGCTTGGTCTTCTCCCACGATTTCAGCAGCGGCTTATCCGACCACTTCGGCGTAACCGAAGGATTGGGATGGCGCTTGTTGAAGAACTGGATGGTGTTAAACGTAATTCCAGCGGTCTTGCAGATAACCGCCAGCAACTTGCATTGAACGGTCGAAATTGGGCATTAAACGGCAATAGGGAGCAGCCAACTGCAATTTCCCTAATGCGAAAAAGGGGTTACTAGTAGTCCGAATGGGCTGGAACTTTCCACTTCTGTGAAGATTTCTGCAGCACTTCGCAGAGAGACTTTCTACTCATTGAGCGCCGGCCGGAGAACCGCGATGACAAAATGCGCGAAATTTGACGCCCCTTCATCCAATTGCAGCCAACGCACCACGCAATGCTCCGCCAAGTACTTCGCAACGCGTGGCTCGGCAATTCCCAGATGCTCCGCGAGCCGCGGCTTGATTGATTCCATGCCGCGCCGGCTTGATCCGCGCGATAAGTTGGCGATGGCGATGCGCAGCGTCTGGCAAGCTTCCACGTAGTAATAGCTCGTCAAGTCCGAATCCGTGAGCACAAATACACCTGGCCCCGCCGGAGCGCGATCGGCCTCTTCCAGTTTGGCGGGCGGGCAAGTCATTAGTCTGCGAAATTGCATCTCCAACAAAGAAATCCGGGAAGAGAGCCCGGGATCGCCGTAGCGCCCCTTCACGCTCGGTCCGCCTGGCTCGCCAATCGGCTCGACGGGCAGGCTGGGTATCGCGCGGCTGTGTGTCACGCGAGGAGGAATCAGTTCGGCCGATTCCTCGAAGACGGCAGGCGGCAATCCGCGGCGCGGCGCGGGCGCTTCTATAGTGTGTTGACTTGGAGCAACCGCCGGTTCCCTCACGGCCCCGCCTTTGCGCCGGTTCCGGCCCCCGCGGCGTCCCCGGCGACGGCCTTTTCTCTCAGGCCCGGCAGTCACTGGCGTATGCGCTGTGCTCTCTGCTGCCTGTTGGATTTCGCTACTGACCGCTACCGATGATTCGAGCGCTTCTGGATTCTGTTCAAATGGCAAACCCGGCTCCAGGGTCGAAACCGCAGGCGGAGTCAGGGAAAACTCCGCCCCTGTGGGAGCCCCCGATTCCAACGGGATCTCACCCGGCGCTCCGCCAAGCCGGATCGCTGCTTCCTGCGCCTTGGTTTTCCAATCCGCGCGGCGAAATCTCTCCGCCGCCGCCGAGTACCACTTCGCGGCATCGCCATTCTGTCCGGAAGATTCAAAATATTTCGCCAGCTCGAACGCCACCATGGCGTCCCGCGTCTTTTGAAAGAGATTCGAAAGTTGCCCCGCGGGATCCTTGCTGGTGCGCGCTCGGCGGATGCGGGCGGTAATCTGTTTCCAGTCGGTCATTTCTTGTTTGCATTGTAACAGCGGAACGCCTCATCGGCCAGCAAACTCCGTTCGCGCAAAAGAGCGTTACTTTTCCGCGCAGAAAGTGCTTATCGATTGACGGCATGAAGTTTACTCAGTATTCTGCCATCAGCCCTCTTGGAGGAATTTGATGACGCGACTGCGCGTTGACCGTTTTACGGTCACCAGCAGTAAAGTCCGTCTTGCGGGCACAAGCAGCAACGACCATTGCACGGCCGTAGGCAAAATGGATCGCGTTGCAGTCGCCAGGCGCAAGGACTGCATCACAATTTCGAAAAGCTTTCTTGCTCTGCTCGTCTCATTCTCGCTACTGAGTACTCCTCTCTGGGCCGCTCCTTCCTCTTGGCTCGGTACAATTGTTTATGCTGATCACGCCCGCTTTGGCACTGGGCAGGCTTCCGTTGGCACAACCATTTTTAGCGGCGATAGACTCAGCACCGCTGAGTCCGGCAGTGTCCAGATTCGCGCAGGTGCTGCCCGTTTTCTCCTCTCCGGCGCGAGCATGGCTACGTTCTCTCAGGAGGACGCGACTCCCGCCGCAACATTGGCTTTCGGCACTGCCAGTTTCTCGACTGCCAATTCGAAAGCGTTTGCCTTGCACGTGGCGTCTGCTGTAATTCGCCCGAACTCCGATCAGCCTACCATCGGACAAGTTACGGTACTGAGTCCCAAGGAATTGATCGTCAAGAGCACGCGTGGTTCGCTGACTATCGCCGTCGAAGATGACGTGCGCGAGATTCCGGAAGGTTCCGCCTATCGCGTCGTTCTCGATCCTAGCCCCGCCGAGCCACAGGGTCCGCGCGGCGCGGGCACCAAGGGTTATGGCGGACCGCCAATCAAAGCCGCTAGGAGCCGGTTCGTCTGGTACGCCGTCGGCGTTGCCGGCCTGATCACCGTGTGGACCGTTCACGAAGCCCTCGAAAGCCCCGACCGTCCTTAGCTTCAGGTCTTTTCCCAAAGAAACCTTCCCCCTGAAATCTTTTGCACTTAGCCCTGCGTATTACCTGTGGGAGTCCCATATATGGCGCCTACAGTCGAAAACGAGTGGAAAAAGGGGAGCGCTGAACTGCTGATCCTCTCCCTTCTGGAGAATCAGCCACGGCACGGCTACGACATTGCCGGGCTGATCGAGACTCGTTCTAAAAGCGCCCTCCATTTTCATGTCGCTTCGCTCTATCCGTTGCTTTATCGGGTCGAAAAGCGCGGCTGGACTCAAGGGCGCTGGGTCGAAAAACCAAATCAAAGGCGGCGGAGGTATTACCGGTTAACTACCGAGGGCCAGCGAGTTCTGGGCCTCCAACGCCGGAATGGCAAGCGTTTGCCGGAGCCGTCAGCCGAGTCGCGGGGGTTCACCATGCCTGAATGGAAACTTGAAATCGCGAAGCGTTTGTCTGCAGCAAATCTTCGGCCAATGGTTTTCTGACCTTCTCCAGGACCTGCGTTATGCCGAGCGCATGCTGCGGAAAAGCTCCGGCTTCACCGCCATTGGCGCTTTGACACTCGGCATCGGCGCCAACACTGCCGTCTTTACCATCATCAACACGCTTCTCTTAAATCCGCTTCCCGTCGAGAAGATTTGGGAACTGGCCGCCATTAACACCACACAAGCGAAGTTGACCGCCCAATCGGGTGAACTGCAGCTTGTCTCTTTCCTGAATCTGAAGGAATCTCGCCGGAAAACGTTGGCAGTCGGAAGCTTGCAAATCTCTTGCGATTACGCAGCAGCCACCACTTCAATCTCCACCAGCGCGTCCTTTGGCAAACGCGCCACCTGCACCGTCGACCGTGCGGGCGGCGCGGACGTGAAATACTTCGCGTACACTTCGTTCATCGCCGCAAAATCGGTCATGTCTTTCAGAAAAACCGTCGTCTTCACCACGTGATGCAAATTTGAACCTGCCGCCTCCAGAATCCCCTTGACGTTTTCCAACGTCCGTTCCGTTTGCTGCCGGATCTCCCCTCCCGCCATCTCGCCGGTCTTCGGATCCAGCGCTACCTGCCCCGAGACGTACAAAAACCCGTTCGCCCGGATAGCTTGCGAATACGGCCCGATGGGCTTCGGCCCCCTGTCGGTCAGTATCACGTCTCTCATGGTGCTGTCTCCTTTTCAGATGGGGTCGTCGTCGCGTTCAGATGGGGTCGTCGTCGCGGCGCTTTCCCGGTAACGCGCGCGAAACTCTTCCGGCACTCCCGGCCGCTTCATCCATAACCGCACGAACTCGGCGGCACTCTGATGTGTTTCCTCATCGAAAGCGGCAATCAGGTCGCTGAGTTCCAAGTCTCGCTCCCTGCGAGCATACAACATGTGGCTGATCGCCTTTCGAAACGCACCCTGCCCGTAGCGGTCCTCCAACGCATAGAAAAAAAGAAAACTCTTTGCTCGCACTACGGCTGCCTCTTCGTGCCCACCCGGTGCAGCTTTTTCCGGGATCAATTGCAGCGCTCGGCGAATCGTTTCCACGCGCGAATCCGTTCCTTCCGCGGCCCCGCGTCCAATCGACGCCGCGAAGGCCGGGAGCGCGGAGAGCGGAGGCTCCTGTTCGAAGAATCCTGGATTCTGCGCGTAGCCGAGCCAGCTCGCTGACAGTGAGGGGGCCGCTGCGACCGCGAGTTTTGGCATGCCACCGCTGAAATCCACTACCATCGTGTCCGGAGAAACCATTTCGGCAGAGACGGACTCCTTCTCTTCGCCCAACAGCTTCGCCATCGTTACATTAAGGTTCGTGAAACATCCAGGCGTGACGGGACATTCCACAATCCATGTTGTGGAGGAACCCTTGCTGCGCGCTCCGAACATGGAATCGTACGCTTCCGTGATTCGAACGAGCGCATCGCTTGCTCCGCGCAATCCCGCGGCCTCTTGCGCTTTGCGCGTCCACAAAATAATCTTTTCCGTACCGCCGATTTCCGAGGATACGTAGCGTCCCGCGATCACGAAGGGATAGTGGTCGTTCGCACTTTGTAAAGCGCGGACATTCATCTCTCCGTTTTTTCGTGATGTTTTTGTTTGTCGCCCGCTGGCGTGTACCAGAAATCCTTCCGGCACGCTAACGCTCAGCTCCCATTTGGGGGCCGGCACCCCGCCTGTCGCGAACAGCCCCCGCGACGGCAGCAGTTCCGGACTCCATCCCCCGGCTGGCAGAAAAAAAGCATCGTTGGTAAAGCTCAAAGCTGTTTCACCCACCGCCCCCGGTAAATACTCCACGGAAAGACGCAAAGTGTGCCGCGCGGAAACCTTCCACTGTTGCGCGAGTGAAATCAGTTCATTTCTCGGACGCTCAGTCGAGATTCCTGTTGCCAGCGCCGTTGCATCCCAGGTGACGTGAGGCTCCTCAAAATGAAAACGCCGTCGTCCCGGCAAGCGCAATTCGAGTTCGTTGAGCGGCTGGTTGCCGGTGTTCTTCAGCGCGTATTCCGTCTCCATTCGAATGCGCGGCTCCGGAGCCGGAACAAACTGCACGCGTACCTGCTGCCTCTCGATGGTGTAGCCGGGGCCAAGAGGCGCTACGCACCCCGCCGTCTCCAAGGCCGCCATTACAGAAAGCGACACAATCCCGAAACGCCGATGAATTCGAACGCGCAAAACAATTTGATTGTATCGGGGAAAAGTCAGAAGCAAAAGCAGCCCGCGAAGGTTTGCAGTTCCGCGTCGCGTGAAAAACTCAGAAGGGTACAGCCCGGCGATTTCAGAAAAATGCGGCGGATTCGAATCGGGAGAGCGGCACTACATGCGCCCGCGCACACGCTTGAAATCAGTTCCGGAATGATTGCGCTTGGCTTCGCGCGACGCCGCTTCCTTGTCGGCTTGCGCATCAGTCATACCTTCGTTGGTGCGTTCGAGAATTTGGTTTTCCGTGAGCCCGGTGTTTTTCAGCCGGCCGATTTCCGCGCTGCTCATGGTGCGCTGGCCTTTTAGTCTCCGGTGCAAAATCAGATTGACGGCGGGATCGGAAAGCCCCACCAGCCGCAGCATGACGGCGTCGGTGCTGATCGTATCCAGCTGATCGACTTTTGCAATTTCCAGAATGACTGACTC
>WNGJ01000119.1_pt1 | contig 60084 bp, 51 predicted proteins | sample 5400611 | NCBI WGS metagenome assembly WNGJ01 (sample SAMN13153375, study PRJNA577476) | soil metagenome | isolation source: 40 cm soil or saprolite under Garry oak tree replicate 1 | place: USA:California | collected 2016-06-15 | reverse complement strand
ACTGATGATGCAGGAGGCATCGCGAGAACGTCGTTTGCTCGCCGGACAGCGGCGTCGGGCCTCTCAAAAAGGTCAGGACTCCCCCTGATGCTACGATGTCAGGAAGCAGTTGTGCTGACGATGTTGGTACCTCATACACGAATGGGCTCAGGATGACACTCCTGAAGCGGCTTCGTTTGACGCGCAACTCGTCTTCTTTGAAATGTATTGGGGGCAAGCCCCCAGGTACACGATCCCACGGGTTGCGCAATGAGCTATACATTCTGCTGAAGTGGCTTCGTAGGCCAGTTCAATCCTCTCGCTATCGGCATATAATACCTGTTCCGAGCGCTGTCCAGGTTATGATAGGCGTTCCACGGAAGGTGCCTCTGTAGGTGCGACAACCCTCTTCTCTGGAGACGGAACGGGCGAGAGGCGTGTGCTCAGCCAGTAGTTGAACAGTGCGAGAGCGGCGAAGGCTGCCCCCACGAGACAGAGGAGGGTGATCGATCCATGTGTCAGGGTCAGAACGAGGCTGCCAACGCCTGACCCGGCGGCGATGCCCAGGTAAGCAATAGAACTACTCAAGGCGAGGATAACAGCAGGAAGCCCTGCCCTCTCAGATGCTCCCTCTCTTCTTGCGGATCTTTGCCTTGACCAGACGTGAGCGGGAACTGACCTCATTCGTCTTGCAGGGCCTTTCGACCGCGGAGATTGCGGCAGAACTCCATATTTCATCATATACCGTTCAGGAACATTTGAGAGCTATTTTTGCCAAAGTGGGGGTAGGGAGCCGTCGTGAACTCGTAGCACGGCTACATATGTCATGAATAGACACATGTGCAGCAGAAAATCAAAAACAAGAGGGGCAGCCGCTCATGAACCGCTTCCGTGCGCGCCTATGGGCTTCGCCCCCTTGCCAGGGTGTAATTAGCCCTGTTTACGCACTCTCAGGAACAAGACTGCGAATAATAGGTAAAATAGAGGCATTGGCATCGCTGTTCCATTGACGATATTCATTGACCTTAACCAATACACCGTTTGCCAGTGTGTCATCGGTAGCAAGCCTTCTTACTAGCTCGCGCTGCTGTTCCATTTTCAACGCCACCCAACCTAGACAGTGGCGCTCTATAAACTCCAGGTTGCCTTTTTCCTGGCCAGGAATGTAGGTTGTAGCAATGAAAGGTTTGCCCAAAACTCCAGCCTCGAAGAGCACATTCGGGCCTGCCTTCCCCATCACAATATCGGCTGCAGCCATATACGGCGCAATCTCCCTGGTTAATGGTAGGACGTATAGATTCTTCGTCCCTTTGAAACGCCTGAGCAGTGCATGGTTCGTTCCCGTGGCAAGGATCACTTGAACTCCCTCGTGCGCTGCTAATAGATGCTCCGTACTGCGCCAGAAATTCGCGGCGCCATCACCGCCGCCCTGTAGAAAGATCGTGAAGCGGTCGGGGTCCAGCTTGAGGCGTGTGAGCGTTTCTGCACGGCTAAGCTCACCAGTGCGATAGAATTGACTACGAACAGGCCAGCCAACAAGGTGTAAACGGCCGGGATCGAAACCATTAGCAAGTGCCAGGGCACGAGATTCGCGAGTAGGGGCAAAGGTAGCCTCTGCATCCAGTTCTGAGAACCATGAAGAGTGTATACTGTATGGATCGGAGAACAACATGACGAATGGGATATCAGGCGAGTATTTCTCAAGTATGAGCTTCGCAGCGTGTGAAATAAGCGAATGGGTGGTTATTACCAGGCTGGGCTGGATCAGATCCAGGGCACGTTTGAGTCTACTCTCAATCAAGGGCACAAACAATCGTTGAGACGAGCGTGCCTGCCCGGGGCGGTCGGATAAGTGAAACGCCATTGAATACAGCCAAAGAGCGTGCTGGCCTGCAAAGCGATAGCTGTAACCAAAAAGATTGGGAAGCAGGTTAAGGATAGTTATAGCATAATCAAGTTCAAGCTGGTCGCGCAGGGCTTCGGCCAGGCTTATATGGCCGCCGCCTGTTTGGCCGGCGAGGATAAGGATATGGGGTCGGTTGGACATGCGCTTTCTCTTCTCCTTAATAATTAAAAGCCAATAGTTGTACTTATGTTTAAAGACGTTCCAGGTTCCAAATTTCCACAAATTTCCGCCTCTAAAAGAATATACAAACGAGAACTTTTGTTCTATAATATCAATTAGGAAACTGAACCTACCAGCTAAGACTGGCTAAGAAAGAGATATTTATCAATGCTCCGAGACGTAATGCGCGAAACATGGGAGTATCAACAGATGCCCCATGAGGGACACGAAGAGGAACTCCCACAGGGATTGCAGCAGGCATTTTTGCAAGGGTTGCATCAAGCGCACAAAGAAGTACTTCAAGAACTACGCCAGACGTTTTTGAAGATTGTGCGCATACGTTTCCCCAATGTAGTACGCCTGGCGAAAAAACAAACGGTCGGCATAGAAGATTCGGCAATTTTGCGAGATGTGATCGTCAAAATGAGCATCGCACAGACCGCCGAAGAGGCTGTCATGTACCTGCTGGAAGTGGATGAAGACGAAGAAGAGGACTGAGGCCTGGCAGGTCAGTCTACTCCCCCAACAGAATCTTTAAATCTGCGGTCAACTGCTTAGGATCGAAGGCATTATCGAACAGGACCCGCTCGCGTCCCTGCTTGTCGATTACATAGATAGCGGAAGAGTGCGAGACTACCCCTGCGCTGGTAGCCGCCTGGGCATCGACACTATATGATGCCCACACAGGTGCCAGCTGATCGTGAGTGCCAATTAAGAAATGGAAGTAATTCCCTAGTTTATGAACACTGTCGAAGTTTTGTGCAGCGGCAGCAGTATCACCTTTAGGATCCATACTAACGGCCAGAACTGTGACACTCCCGGCATTTTTACCAAGGCTTTGCATAGCTGTATGTAGTTTATCGGCCGTCAGAGGACACACATCGGGGCAATGTGTATAGAGGAAAGTCAGCACAACAGGCTTGCCTTTGAAGCCTGAGAGTGAAATCGGCTTACCAGACTGGTCCTTCAGGCGAAAATCAGGAGCGGCTACACTGCCAAGATCCGTTCCCTGGAGCCCCGACTGGTTTGCATTCGTATTGTTACCAGTAGTCCCCCCTATACCGTTGTGCAGACTCAGCAGAGCCACAATCAACACAACGAGTAGTGCAAGGGTTATAACTGATAGACGTGAAGCCAAACGCCAGCTCATACCCATAGTCTGCCCTTAATGTATGACTCGATCCACTACCATAGCTGCAAAGATCATAGCAAGATAACAGTTAGAATACCAGAACAGCGTGCGTGCCCACTTCTTCGATTTGTCGCGCAGCAAGCGTATCGACATATATAACAATATACCACCAAGGACAACCGCAGCCACCAGGTAAATGTAGCCCATTGCATGCATCGCGAACAGGATCAGCGTCACGGCCAGCAGTAGAAGCGAATAAAGGAAAATCTGCTTGCGCGTCTCTCTCTCTCCTAAAACCACGGGCATCATGGGAATGCTGGCCTTCTCGTAGTCTTTCTGAATGAGCAAGGAGAGTGCCCAGAAGTGCGGTGGCGTCCAGTAAAAGATAAGAGCAAAGAGCCAGATGGCCGGTAGGGTGAGTGTATGCGTTACCGCCGCCCAACCCACCAGTACAGGTACAGCTCCAGCAGCTCCGCCGATTACAATATTCTGAGCGGAGGTGCGTTTCAGCCACAGGGTATATACGAACACGTAGAAAAGGATGGCCGAGCATGCTAGAATCGCGCTGAGCAGGTTAACAAATAGCGACAAAACGACGAAGGCCCCAACTCCTAAGACAATACCAAAGATCAAAGCCTGAGTGGGCTGCACTCTGCCGGCAGGCAATGAACGCCGCTGGGTACGACCCATGATCTGATCGATGTCACGGTCGATGTAGCAGTTAATACAGTTTGCGCTGCCAGCCGCCATCGCTCCGCCCAGCAATGTTGCGAGTACCAGGCCCAGCGGTGGTAAACCCCGCTGAGCGATTGCCATAGCAGCGAGCGTTGTACCAAGCAGCAGTACCGTCACGTGTGGCTTCATCAAATCGACATAGTTGGCGATAGTCTGCCTGATCGGCCCTACTTCTTTCTTCTCCGCTACCAGCTCTTCCAGCGCTTCTCCCTGAGGCGCTGCCCGCAATTGACGGGCTGCGAGCACTGCGAGGAGCACCAGGCAGCCCCACACGGCAGTAGCAAGGGCCAGGTGCAGCCCTGCCACAAAGTCGGGCCGCTTCAAGAGCACAATCAGGCCACCGACAGAAGACTGCGCCACAAACAGCACACCGGCTACCAGCGCAACCCAGGCCTGGCCGGGTGCGACTTTACGCCTGCGCAAGGCAGATATCAATGTCCAGATGAGCACCAATCCGACAAACGCAGCAACCAGTCGATGGAAACTATTTATATCCGCGAGGTGGTATTGTATAGCCCATTGCGGTGGTGTACCGCACAGGGGCCAACCAGGGCAAGCAAGGGTTGCGCTGCTGCCTACCACGTAGGAGCCACTGAGCATCAGTCCATAGACCAGCAGGGCATTCGTGATGGCCAGGCGTACAAATTTACGCGTCTTGTCAGGATGTTCTTTGCTGGGTTTGGCTTTGCCTGACATTACCGCTACTGTGATCACCATGGCGAAGATTGCCAGCGCCGTGCCAAGATGCGCCGTGATGATCTCCGGTGGCAGTTTCCACAGCACGGTGAGGCCGCCCAGCACGATCTGTATCACCAGCAAAACAGGTAATATCAGCGACGGTATCAATATCTGCCGCTCTTTACGTACCCAGACCAGGACGCTGATCACCAGGGCAATAATTAGAACACTGACTATCGAGGCGGCATAACGGTGGAATTCTTCAAGCAGCGCATGTAGCCCCGCCAGGGCAAATGCTTGTCCGAAGCATAGCGGCCAGTCGGGACAGCTCAGACCGGAGTCAGAGACACGTACCGTGCCTCCAAGTGCAATCAGAAAATATGTGAAGCCAACCGTTACCCAGGCGATGCGACGTACTATTTTCATCGGATCTTACTATCCTTCTTGGTCAGATAAATATTGTGGCTCGTTTAATTTTCATTGACAGCCCTGATACTGTCCTTGCAAGGAGCAAGACATGCCTTACAGTTACCTGAACGAATAGCATGTGCAGCTTATGCTAACCAGTCATCGCGAGAGCCAACTCTTGATCGTACGCGTAACCAGGTCTGCCGCGTCATGCTGCACGAAATGGCCTGCGCCAGGGATGGTGACGATGGTCAGATCTTTTTCCACCCACTCCCACGTGTTGTTAAGCCCGCTGGCCAGCAGCTCTTGATCCTCCAGGCCATGAATCACCAGCACGGATGCCTGTACCTTGTCGACCGGCGTGAAAGATTCCGTGTAAGGTTCCCGCGGAAAGTTCTGTTTGTAGTAATTCAGCATAGCCTCCAGATCGGACCGCTGCAAAGCCTGGAGGTGTTTTTCTTTCTGTAGGGAATCTGGCAGCCACTGGCTGATAGTCAACTCAAGGGTCAGGCTCAGGTGCGCTCCTTCTAGCTGGAAGTCTCGTGCATACTGGCTGTTCTGCCTTTGCTGCGGGTTGTGAACCAGTTCGTGGATGAAACCGTGCGGATGTGGCTGAGCGAGCAGGATCAACTTATCCGTCATAACGGGCAGGCGGCGCGCGAACTGCCAGGCAATCGCGCCACCCCAATCGTGACCGGTGATGATGGCCTTCTCCTGGCCCAGGTGTTGAATGACCGCCTGCACATCACCAACGAGCAGGCGCATAGTATAGTTTTCGACCCCTTGGGGCTTGTCGCTCAGGTTGTAGCCTCGCAGATCCATGGCGACGACCTGGTAGTCCGGGGCCAGGGCTTCCATCTGGTGGTGCCAGGTGTACCAGTAGTCGGGGAAGCCATGAATCATAACCACCAGCGGACCGTTGCCCAGGCTTGCGTAATGGATCTTTACACCGTGGCTGTCAGCATAGCCATGCTCTACACGAGCTTCGAGGTCCGGTTCTACTCCATTGTTAAGTGAATGTTCCAATGTCAGTTCCTTTCTTTCGTTTCGTCGCTCTACCTCTTGACCCTTGCTATAGTATCTAACGAGAGGACACTTTTGTGCGAAAGGTCGCGGCATGGCAAACATAGGACTCGATTTCTGGCTCACACAATGGAACTGGGAGCCATCAATACTCATCGGTACGCTGCTCATTGTAGGACTTTATCTTTGTGCAATAGGGCCACTGCGTAGACGATATTACCCCGACGAACAGGTCAAAACCGGGCAAACCGTCTCTTTTCTGCTGGGTATGCTATTTATGTTCCTGGCGCTTGTCTCGCCGCTGGATGAACTGGGCGACTCCTACCTGTTCAGCGCTCACATGGTGCAACACCTGGTCCTCACCATCGTTGGGCCACCGCTGCTCGTGATTGGTACACCAGCATGGTTTTTAAAGCCAATAGTGCGCAATAAGGTCGCATTTCGCATCGCGAAAGCGCTGACGTACCCTGCTGTCGCATTCGTACTCTACAACGCCGATTTCTGGCTCTGGCATGCACCTCCATTATATAACGCAACACTTGAGAACCAGAATATTCACATCCTGGAGCATCTCACCTTCATCGCCTTTGGCATACTGAACTGGTGGCCAATCTTCAGCCCATCAAAAGACCTGCCGCGCCTCTCCATTGGGGGGCAGGTATTGTATCTCTTCCTTAGTGGCATGCCTTCTGTTTTGTTAGGCGCGGGTTTGACGTTCTCCCCACCTCTCTACGCTCCCTACATTGCTGCGCCGCGTGTATGGGGCATTTCCGTAGCAACAGATCAGCAATTGGGCGGACTGATCATGTGGGTACCGGTGAGCATTGCTTACATCGTTATCATGAGCATACTTTTCATCCGCTGGATGCAGCAGCAAGAGGCAAAACAATTGGCCCAGGAGTCAGAAGAGTACGAACAACAGGATGCGGAAGACGGAGCGGGTACTACACCTTCCTCATCCATGTTATAATGCCCGCAGAATTTCCACTTTCCCACTACAGAGGGGGAATAACGAAGTGGGAGATAGCACGCTCGCGAATTTTGTGCTCGCTGGGAAGGCTGTATTAACATGCTCATTACACGCATCGAATTAGAGAATATCAAAAGCTATCGTGAAGCCAGAGTAGATTTTCGTCACGGCACAACTGCTATCGGCGGGCCAAATGGCGCCGGCAAAACAACCCTCCTCGAAGCCATCGGTTTCGCCCTTTTCGATTATCTTTCCTATAACCAGTCACAATTCGTGCGCGAAGGCGAAAAGTATGGGCGCGTAACGGTGCACCTCATCGGCAGCGATGACCGCCCCTACGAGGTCGAACGACGTTGCGGCACGGGCACAAAATGGGTCGTGTATGATCGTGAAGCAGATTCGCGTGTTGAACAGCATACCGACGTACTGGATAAGCTGCATGAAATCTTTGGTATTGATCGCGAACGACCCCTGGATGTGCTCTTCCGCGATGCCCTGGGGGTACCACAAGGCACGTTTACCTCCATCTTCCTGGAGGCTCCCCGCATACGCAAACAAAAATTTGATGCCCTGCTGCAAATCGAAGATTATAGGATCGCTGCTGATTACTTGCTAGACACGCAGAAAGTCTACCAGGAGCTGATTCAAGCACAAAAAAGCGAAATCCAACGCCTCGAAATCGAGACGCGCACCCTGGAAGAGTGGCGTACAGACCTGAAAAATGCGCGCCTGGACGATCAACAGAAAAAAGAGCAAAACGTGCTAGTCATCCAGCGGCTCACAATATGCAAAGAACGTTTTGAAATTTTGAAGCGACATCGCGACCACCTGAGAAAGTGCGAGTCACAGTTCGCACAGAACAGGACAAAGCATACTGCATCTCAAGAGCTTTTGCAGAGTAGCCAGAAACAGTTAAATGATGCTCAAACTGCCGGGCAAGCGGTGGAGGACAGCCGGGCTGATTATGAACGATATTTGCAGGCAGACGAAACCTTGAAGCGACTACGCCAGGACGAACGCAAGCGTAACGCACTGCATAAGCAGCAATCTGACTTGCACGGTACACGAGCAACCCATCGCGCGCATATCAGCAACTTGCAAAACAGGCTGGACGAGGTTACTACAGCCCGTCAACGGCTGGTGGATCTTCTGCCACTGGTTGAGCAGCAGTATGAATTAGAGAAGCAGAGAGAAGTCCTGTCACAACAGGTTACCCAGTACGAGGGATTGCGCAAGGAAGCACAACGAATCGCGCAACAGCACACAAATTGCCTCCAGCAGCAAGAAACCCTCCAGCAGCGTATTGCTGCAATCGAACCGCTGCAACCGCTGGCCGGGCAATTGACGGAGCGCGTCGAGAAGTTAGCGCGGCTGCAGGCCAGGGTGCGCGAGCGGGGTTCTAAGCGTTTGCAATATGAGGAGAAGCGCAAACAATTGCAAGAGAAACACGATGAGCGCGAGAAAATCGCGAGCAATCTGCGTAGAGCCGAGGACAACATAGCCAAAATTGAAGAGCATCGTCAGCTAGCAGAAGAACTACCCGCATTACAGCAACAGCTTGAGCAACTTTCCGCGCAACGACACCGGCTAGAGGGCAATATTGAAAGCGATATAAACTCGCGTAAGCAATCAGCAGGCGGACAATGTCCCTTGCTACATCAGCCGTGCCTGAATATTAAACAACTCGGCATGGTCAGCCTGGAATCCTACTTTGATGGCTTGTTAGTCGAAGAGCGCGCCCAGCTTGCAGGACTCGATCAGCAGTTGGCAGCCGTCAATGACCGCATGTCGAATGTCAAGAAATATGCCGACTGGCTAAGTAAGCTTGGTCAGTATATAGAGAATCGCGATAGTCAAATCGAGCGCATAAGAGCAGTAGCGCTCGATATTACACGCCTGGATCGCGAGGTAGCAGCTTTAGAGGAAGAACTGGAGGAGCTTAAACTTGTTGATCAGCACATCACCAGGGCCAGGTCAGAGCGCGATGAGAGTGAAAAAGCGGATCAGCAGGTACGCGAACTAGAGGGCTTGCGCCAGCAAGTTCAGCAGTTGCAGGCATTAGCTCAGCAGTATGCAGCCGACCTGGAGGAGCGTCAAAAACGTGCCGGTGAACTTAGCGGAAGCGCCCATCAACTGCAAGGGGTTAAGCAACAACTAGATGCACTCAATGATCCTCGCTCACAAAGCAAGACACAACAAGCAATCATTAAGCAAGAGGCGACCTTTCAGCAACAATTGCAAGACGAGCAACAAAAGTTAACGGAGACTGGGCAGCGATTGCAGGATCTGGATCAGCAACTAAGCCTCTATGCTGAGCTTGATATGCAGATCGCCCAGCAAGAGGCTATCCGCCAGCAGTGCGAGCCCAGGTACTCAACTTATTTGAAGAACATAGATACGGCGAAACTTCTTCCCGAGCGTGAGCAGGTGTACCAGCGGGCCTTGCAAAAAGCAGAGCAGGCCGAGCAAGATTTAATCGCCGCCGAGCAAGCATATCGCGAAGCTGAGTCTGCATTCGATGAGCAAGAACTTGTAGCAGTCGAAAATGAAATCAATCAACTTACTGGCGAGTTGGCACGACTGGCTGAGGCCATGAGTAATTTGCAGAACGAAATCAACGAGCTTGAGCGAAAGATTCAGCACGCTGAGGCGCTGCTGCTCGAGTTGGCGGCGGCGGAGAAGGAAAAACAGACGCTCGAGGAACTGCAAAAAATGATCGAGCAGTTCCGCAAGCTAATCAAGGAGGCCGCTCCCCATATACTGAAAGCTATGATGAGCGACATCTCCATTGAAGCGAACCGCATTTTTGGTGAGATCATGGGTGACCGCAGCGCGCAGCTCTCCTGGCAAAACGACTATGAAATTATCTTGCATCGCCAGGGCGTCAATCGTACTTTCGCCCAGTTGAGTGGTGGAGAACAGATGAGCGCTGCGCTCGCGGTGCGCCTCGCGCTGCTCAAAAAGCTCTCCACACTCAATATCGCATTTTTTGATGAGCCGACTCAGAACATGGATGGGTTGCGCCGTACGAACCTGGCAGAGCAGATCCGGCGCGTGCGTGGTTTCGATCAACTGTTTGTCATTAGCCACGACGACACATTTGAGCAGGGCCTTGACAGCCTGGTTCGCCTGCGCAAGACGGATGGTCAGACGCGGATGCTGACTGAAGACGATGTGATGATAGCAGAGGAGCAGTTGAAAGTACATGCTACATAAAGGCAAACTCCAGGCTGCCCTGAACTTTAAGCGAGGGCAGTTTACCGCCTACGACAGTTCGTTCATCGATCAATTACAAGCATACCGGCATGCGCTCGAAACGCTTTATTTGCGCTATCCGTCGGCTGCACAACTTGAGCATGTGCTCCCGCCAGATGGCAGCGGCATGCCGCCTGCGGGTGCACGTTCCAGCATCGAGTTTGATCGCTGGCTGGTTCAAGCTGAACAGAATCCCTATCACGGGCCATATTTTCCTTTCGGACGCGAGTTTGCCAACCATGAGCACGCACGTCAATGGGCTGAATGCATTGAGGGTATAACGACACTCGCCGTTGATGGCAGCCAGTTACAGCCCTGGCGTGACGCTTCGATCCCCGTAGCCTTGATTCAGGTTGGCTTGTTTGCCAATCCCCATGCCCAGGGGCGTCCATACACCAAAGATGTGCGCATGGAGGTGCTTTCTCCCGATGAAATCATGGAGGAGTCTAAGACCGAAAGCAAAGACCCTGATAGCTACCCTTATTCGGAAATGCAAGTAACACTGCGCCGCTATATGCTGGAAGTGGAAACGCTTTGCAACCAGATGGAACAATATGGCCAGGCGCGCCGCGCCGGCGACGCGGCGCACAGTCCCGTGGTCTTCTTCGATGGCTCGCTCGTCGTTTCGTTCGCCCTGACGATGCCCAGCCCCTACCGCGAACGCTACATCGCTTCTGCCATCTCGCTATTGCAAACATCAGAGCAACAACGCGTGCCGCTGATCGGCTATATAGATACCAGCTACGCGCGTGATATCATCACAATGCTGCGGCGCCTGGACGCCATAGAACGCAGACCTGTGCTGCGCGAAACGAAAAAAATTCATGATGCGCTCTTATGGCAGGGACACCTGCGCTGGGGAGACCGCACTCCCGCCATGATCTGCGCTCGTGGCGACATCCTGGAAGGCTACGGATCCTATCGCGAAAGCGTGGCATTTTGTTACTTACAAACCTCCTCCGCACGTCCACCTGCCCGCCTGGAGTTCCCCCGCTGGATGCTTGACGATGGGATTCTGGAGCCGGTGCTGGACGTAGTGCGCGCCGAGGTGATCGCCGGACAGGGCTACCCCTATGCGATTGAGGCGGCGGATGCCGTGTCGGTGATTACCATGCAGGATAGAGCCGAGTTTTACGGGGTGTTCCAGGAGTTTATCGAGAGGCAGGGATTGAAGTTCACGTTCTCGACAAAGGCAATGAGCAAGAGCAGGAGGAGGTAGTTTAACCTCCTTATATTTCAAACCTACTTGTAACTATGCAGCAGGGGGTTCCAAGGGGCCTGCAAGGCCCCTTGGCGGGGTGCGGGGCAAGGAAGCCTGGGGGGCTTCCAGGGACCGCCTTTCTCCCTCACCCCGCCGCCGGAGGCGGCGCAAGAGAAAGGAGACCTGAATAGTTACACCTACTTTGCGAATTGGGGACCAGTATCGACGCCTGTATTGTGCCACCGAGAAGACAAGGGAATAAGCAGCTCTTATTACGTGTTATAGTAGCTGTATGACATCAAAAAGTAATTGTATCGCTTCTGTGAGAAACGGTTTCTACGAGCGTCAATGCGGTGAGAGATGTCAGCACAGGAGCATACTATCATGAGACTGTATGTAGGGGGACTTCCCTACCAAACGACCGAGCAAGATCTGATCGATCTGTTCGAACAGGCAGGACACGTTATCGAGGCCACGGTTATCACTGATCGCGACACAGGGCGAAGCAAAGGCTTTGGCTTTGTCGAGATGAGCAACGATCAAGAAGCACGGACCGCCATTGAGAGGCTCAACGGCACCATCTTGGGGAATCGCACCATTACTGTCAACGAGGCACGCGAGCGCCAATCGACAGGAAGCAGAGGGTACCAGGGAAGAGATCGACGTTCAAACAATAGCTATCGGAGCGAACGCTACTAACTTCTGACGACTGGTAGCGGAAATATGCCAGTAAAACGTTCAGAACACACGAAATGAACAAAAGGCTAGCTCATCTGCTAGCCTTTTCTTTATGTTTTCATACTACTCCACACGCTTACCCTGAAACACCCCCTTTTCCCATGCATATGATATACTTTTCCCAGAATAGCTTTTTGTATTACAGTTCACCCTAGAGAATAAAACCAGTATGTCTCGCTCAACCAATCGCACACTCACCTGCCCGTGCGGTGAAGTGTTTACCAGTGAAATTTATGAATATGTCAACGTTGCGAAGGATCCACAGTTGCAATACACTGTGCTGGCCGGACTATTGAATGTCTCTACCTGCCCGTCATGTGGGCGGCGTGCAGCAATCGCACGGCCTTTCATTTACTCAGACCCGGCCCATAACCTGCTCGCCTACGTTCACCCGCGTAATGATGTGCCTGAAGAGGGTCGGCTGCTGATCCTGGATAAATTGCGCAGCGTCTATGAAAATATCGTTGGTGATGCTGAACAACTCTCCGACCTGGAAGCTGGCGGCGACAGCAGCAGGATCGAACCGGCCGATACGTCAACAGACCAGGTGCCAGAAACGCCTCCCCTGCAAGTCATCTTCGGCTTAGACCAACTTCATGAGCTCATCAATGCTGTCTTAAGCCAGGAAGAACGCCTGGGTAAGCTGGCATTGAATACGCGCAGCTATGACAGTGCTGAACGCGGGCAACTACTGCATATCGCGCGTAAGCTCGCCCGGGAAATGCAGTGCCAGGTCGAGGTCGAAGAGTTGTCTGACGAGTATACCGTCTGGCTTTTCGGCTCGCGCCGCCAGATCGGTGCCATTATGCGCGAATTGGCTGCACGTAGTTAGGCCAGGCCAGGGAGAAAAGCAGCATGATTACGGTTGGAGTTCTCACCATCAGCGACAGCGGCGCCAAAGGCGCTCGGGAAGACACCAGTGGTGAAAATATCCGGGCCATGGTCGCCTCGCAGCTGCCACAAGCCGTCATTAGCGCAGGTGCGATCATCCCGGACGAACAGGCATTGATCGAGGGCACGCTGCGTGAATGGAGCGATGAGAAAGAACTCAACCTGGTACTTACCACGGGCGGCACAGGGCTGGCTCCACGCGATGTCACACCGGAGGCGACGAAAGCGGTTATTGAACGCGAAGCTCCTGGCATAGCCGAGGCCATGCGTGCCGTCAGCCTGCAACATACACCGTTCGGCATGCTTTCACGCGGCATCGCAGGCACACGCGGGCGTACACTCATCATCAATCTTCCCGGCAGCCCCAAAGCGGTCAAGGAGTGCCTGGAATACATCCTGCCCGTACTATCGCATGCCGTAAACCTACTTGTCGAGGGACCGCGAGAGCACTAGTAGATGTCGATTGACGCTCCTATCTTGATCTATAAAGGCCATAGCGACAATGTTTTTGCTGTGGCATGGTCGCCCGATGGGAGCTTTATTGCCTCCGGCTCACGTGATAAGACGGTACGTATCTGGAAAGCCAGCACCGGCGAGGATCGTTACATCTACCATGGCCACAGCTTATTCCTGCTTTCGCTGGCATGGTCACCCACTGGCAAATACATTGCTTCTGGTGATACCGCTGGCGTCGTACATGTTTGGGATGCTTTCACGGGCAGCACTGTTGCTACCTACCGCGGTCATACTCGCTTTGTGCGCAGCATCGCATGGTCTCCCAGCGGCTCATATATCGCCTCTGGCGGGGATTATGGCGATAGTACAGTACAGATTTGGCAGGCTTTTTGTGGAAAGCATGTATATACCTACAGCCGTCAATATAGAATCTTTGCCATTGCCTGGTCCCCTATAAGCAGGCGGATCGCTTCAGGTAGCTTTGATAGCAGCGTGCAAGCCTGGGACGCTTTCACAGGAGACAACATTTTCATCTATAGCGGTCATTCTGGGCCAGTCTATACGCTGGCGTGGTCGCCCAATGATTTGTATGTCGCCTCTGGTGGACAAGATAAGACAATACAGGTATGGGAAGCCACTACGGGGAAGAATATCTGCACCTACAAAGGACACACTAATGTAGTCAAATCCTTAGCATGGTCCCCGGATGGCAAGTATATTGCCTCGGGAGGGGATGATACGACGGTGCAGGTATGGGAAATAGCTACAAGAAAACTGGTCACGTCCTATGGTGGTCATGCTAGATGGGTGCGAAGCGTAGCCTGGTCGCCTGGCGGGGCTTACATCGCATCTGCCAGCGACGAGACGGTGCATGTATGGCAGCCGTTCTGAATCCTGGTTACTCGTCTTTCAAGCCCTTTTTTAGTTCCTTGACAAATCCAACCATACCCTCTACCCAGGTCATTTCTGGTTCGCGTTTGGCCTGCTCTTGTCGACGGCGTGCAGCCGCCCGCGCAGCGGCGCGTTGCTGCTCGTCTGCACGTTGTGCATCATACGCGGCACGCTTCACCGGATCGCTCAATACTGCATAGGCTTCGTTGAGGCGCTTGATGAGTGTATCCTTGGCTTGCTTATTGAGGTCGGGATGGTGTAGGCGCGCAAGACGATGGTACGATCGCTTGATTTCGGCTGCAGTTGCAGTGGGTGGAACTTCGAGAATTTTATAATAGTCCCGCATCAAGCACCTGTACTTCCAAATCCGCCTCTGCCCTTGCCCATCTCATCCACCTCATCCCAGGTCACACGCATCACAGGGATAAAAATGCCCTGGGCGATACGCTCTCCACGGTTCACCGTTATTGCCTCATCGCGGAAGTTAAAAACCTGCACCTTCAGCTCATCGCCTTCGCCACAATAATCTTGATCAATGATGCCAACACCATTAGGAATGAGCAGCCCTTTGCGGCGCGGAGTGCTGCTCCTCATCGTCAGCATCAGCATAAAACCTTCCGGGATGCGTACAATCACGTTGCCTGGAATCAATTTTATGGTGCGTGGTGCGATCTCGGTGTCTTCGCGGCAGAGCAAGTCAAAGCCCACTGAACCCGCCGTTGCGTAGGTAGGCAGTGGCAAACCGGTATCAATGCGTTTGATGGTGACTTGTAGGTGTTGCGGCGATGTATCCATGTCTGCTATTCTAGAGCAGAGCTTGCATAACGTCAAGAGATGTGTTTAGAGGAGAAGTGCCACTGTTGAGTACACGCACAAAGCTAGTCGTTACAGGTATTCTTTTATGCGTGGCCCTGGGCGCTACAATATTCTGTGCAGTGCAGACCGTTCAGGCTATCCAGCGTTTTCGGGAAGAACATGCGCTCACCACGTCCGGCGATGTGCGTACCATTCGCCCGTGGATGACCATCCACGACATTTCCCGTGTTTACCATGTGCCCGAAAACTATCTCTACAAATGGTTAGATATCGCTAATCCCCAGTCAGTACGTCATGCCACACTGAATTCCCTGGCAGCGCGCTATCACCGATCGCTTGATGGACTGATTGGCGACGTTCAAAACGCTGTCAGAACCTATCGTAAAGAGCACCAGTCCTATTTATCATCCAGCAGGAACGCCCAGGGGCCACCGTCCTTGAGGAGGAGAGAAACATGAGTGGCCTCCTCCAAACCATGCTCACATTCCTGCAAAACTACGGCTATCTCGCGCTCTGGATCTCAGTTTTTATTGCCGCAGCTGGTGTACCTCTTCCCATTAGCCTGGTATTGCTAGCAGCAGGAGCATTCTCGGCACTCGGCGAATTTAACTTTGTGCTACTCTTCATACTTGCTTTCAGCGCCCTGGTTTGCGGCGATAACGCCGGTTACTTGATTGGTAGGCACTGGGGCAGCAGAGGGCTGGACTGGTTGGAACGTCCAGGAAAATGGAACCGTTTCATTCCGCCGAGAACTGTTGAACGATCTCGCACCTACTTTCGCCAGCAGGGCGGCTGGGCGATTTTCCTCAGCCGCTTTATCTTCTCAGCATTGGGCGGCGTCATTAACCTGCTTGCAGGTTCAGAACTCTACCCTTATCCTTACTTTGTCCTCGCCGACACCTCTGGCGAGGCGCTGGGTGCGCTTATCCCGCTGCTGCTTGGTTATATCTTTGGCGCAAGCTGGGAAGCTGTGGGAGATGTGCTTGGACCGCTTTCGCTTTTTATTTTGGGCCTATTAGTCGTCGTACTATTAGTCACCCGCCTGGTTAGATATATGCAAAGGTTAAAGCGAGCGCAAACCGCTAAGGTTGATCAATCTATCGATGTTCAGAGTAGTCCGGCAGGAACACCCATGGTCGACACACCCGCCAGGCCATCCGGCAATTTGCCACTTTTATAGGTCTGAAACGTATTAAAATATAGTGAATGTGGAAAGTACCAGAGAGAGGGAAAAGCAAGGAGAATGTGTTTCGTTTCAGGTAGGAAGCGTCTCCAGGGCGTTATCAGTTGATGAAAGGAGACATTTGCGTTATAATTGGGGTAATGAAGGAATATTTACCGTTTTGTCTGTGTTTCTATAGTTAGAGAGACAGATGTGTGTGCGTCTATAAACTTCCTCCCACCCGGTATTCGGACATAGTGTCCCAATCGAAAATCGAAAGATCAATCGAAGGATTACTTTCCCTGAGTCAGGACCGAGCCGGCGGGAGAAAATGCTATCTTGCTGCTTAAGATGCTACTGTTCATGGAGGGCGCAAAATGATTGATGTACAGCGTGCCGCGACTGGACCTACGCTTACTCGGGATGATAACAAAGATAAGAATGTCGATCTTAGTAAGCAATGCGACGAAATTGTCGATCGCTTGCTGACGAAAGATCTTGAATATAGTGAGGATGAGGTGGAAAGCCCAGGCAAAGAAGAACAGGAATTTGAAGAGGATATCGCGAATCTGGACACAGGCCCTCTTGAGCTGGAAGAATTATCTGAAATTCATGAAGATCTAACTCAGCTGCCGGACTCACCAGTCCTTGAGACCTCCTCAATCCTGACATTGCCAAGAATAACGACGGAAGATGTGCCACCTGCCCGGCGCGTAAACGTGCGCCGGCGGCGTTCAGAAGACCAGGACGAGAATTCGGTGAATCCCACCGATGCGGGCGAGTCGGATGCGGTGATGACCTACCTGCGCGAAATTGGACGTGTGCCGATGATTACGCACGAGCGTGAAATCGAGCTTGCCCAGCGCATCGAGATGGGTGACCGCGAGGCTATGAAGCAGTTCATTCTGGCCAACTTGCGCTTGGTGGTAAGCATCGCCAAGCGCTATGTCGGACGTGGCCTGACGCTGCTCGACCTGATTCAGGAAGGCAATATTGGCCTGATTCGTGCCGTACAGCGCTATGACTGGCGCCGTGGCCACCGGTTCTCCACTCACGCAACCTGGTGGATCCGCCAGGCGATTAGCCGGGCGGTTGCTGATAAAGGACGAACGATTCGACTGCCTGTATATGTCAATACTGCGTTGAACCGTATCCGGCGCGAACGCCAACGCCTGTTACAGGAACTTGGCCGCGAACCAACGGAACAAGAACTGGCCGAAGCGACAGGCTTAGACCCCATTCGCATGGTTGAATTACAGGCGGCTCCTGGTGCTCCTGTTTCCCTGGAACTGCCAGTGGGCGAAGACGAGGAGCAGGAACTGGGTGATGTGCTTGCCGATACGGAGTCCGCTTCACCAGAAGATATCGCTACCACGCAAACGCTTAAAGATGAAGTGCAGCGCGTGCTTGAGTCAGTGCTGACGCCGCGCGAGCGACTGGTCTTACAGTTGCGCTTCGGTCTTGGCAATAGCCAGGCACATCCACTCGAACAGGTGGGACGTGAACTGGGTATTACTCGCGAACGAGTCCGCCAGATCGAGGCCGGGGCACTTGCCAAACTACGCCAGCCACCCGTTTTGGAGCGATTACGCGGGTAAAATCTTATCAAGTATAAAAATCTGGCACCTTTTGAGGTGCCAGATTTTTATTTCCTCTTAATTTTGCCAAGGTCCCGCTCAACGGCTCTCACATCCTTGACCTTTTCAAGGCGTGCGAAGACGCGCTGCATCTGATCCAGGCTTTCGACTTCCAGCGTGGCGCTGATTATTACTAACTCTTTGCCGGCACCGACGTTGGAACTTACGGAGGTCATATTAACGCCTACTTCGGAGACAACCGTGGCAATATCGCGAATGAGGCCCGGACGATCTCGCGCGGTTATCATCACCGGAGCCAGGTAGCGCTGGTAGCCCATTGTCGTCCAGCTCACGTTTACCAGGCGCTCGCGATCACGCTCACGATAGCGTTCAATATTTTTGCAATCAGCGCGATGAATAACAGCGCCTTTACCACGGCTGATGAAACCAACAATCTCATCGCCGGGTAACGGACAGCAGCAGTTCGCCAGGGTGGTTAGTAAGCCGCTGACCCCTGCCACCTGCAAACTGGCCGAAGTCGTCTGCCTGGTAACACCGGGCAGCGCAAGAGGTCCATCTACTTCCTCTTTCCCATCCCGCTGCTCCCGCAGTTGCCAGAAATCCACCAGCTTGACTACAACTGCGTGCTGGCGGATATCATCCCCACCGATAGCCGCCAGTATATCCTCAAACGACCCCTTGCGATACTCCTCTATCAGCCAATTTTGCGCTTCTTCGTTGATTGTCTCGATGCCTCGCAGCCCCTGCACTTTCAGTTCCCGGTCCAGGCGCTCGCGGCCGATAAGGATATTGATATCCCGTTCATGAATCTTGAGATAGCGCCGGATTTTACTGCGAGCCGCAGTAGTTCGAGCGAAATTCAGCCAATCGCGCGTCGGGTGAGCTGTACGGCTGGTCACGATGTCCACAATCTCGCCGCTTTTCAGTTCGTAGTCCAGCGGCACCATGCGTGTCACAAGTCGTTCACCATCACCACTGCCACTTTCGGTGATGATGCGCGCACCTGAGCAGCTATCGCCCACCTTTGAGTGAATGCGGTAGGCAAAATCAAGAGGAGTCGAGCCAACCGGCAAATCCTTGACCTCGCCCTTGGGCGTAAAGACAAATATCTGTTCCTGGAAGATCTCGTCTTTCACCGCCTCGACAAACTCAGTATCGTTAGCGGTGACAGATCGTAGTTCTCGTTGCCAGTCCGCAAGCTGGCGCAACCAGGCCAGTAATTCTTTAGCTGAAGCCGAGGCATGATCGCCGACATCCTTGTAGTGCCAGTGCATCGCCACACCATATTCGGCCATATCATGCATGGCATACGTGCGGATCTGAATCTCTACGAGCCGGTCTTCCTCGCAAAAGACGGTAGTGTGCAGCGCCCTGTATCCATTGGGCTTAGGGTTGGCAATAAAATCTTTGATGCGACCGTCTTTTGGCTTCCACAAGCTATGCACATGGCCCAGCGCCACATAGCAATCAGGCGTCGATTCCACGAGAATGCGGAAAGCAATCAGATCATGAATCTGGCTGAAATCGGCAGCAGCTTTGAGGTCCTCCAGTCGCTCGACATCGCCCGAATGGCGCCGCAGTTTCTTATAGAAACTATAAAGGTGCTTAACACGCCCGGATACCTCGGCCTTCAAGCCAAGCTTTGCCATCTCGTCACGCAGAATCGTACAGACGCGCTCTACGTAGGAGCGCCACTGCTTGCTTTCCGCCTCGACCTGGCTGCGCACCCACACATATTGCTCCGGCTCCAGGGTTTCAAATGCCAGGTCCTCCAGCTCGCTCTCAACGCGCGACATGCCCAGCCGTCCCGCCAGGGGCGCATAAATCTCGCGCGTCTCCTGGGCCATGGTCAACATTTCCTGCTGATCTACAGTAGATGTGTGCGCTGATATCATACGCATCGCGTGCAGCCGGTAAGCCAGCTTGAGTAATACCACGCGCGGGTCTTCCGACATGGCGAAAAACATTTTCCTGACAGTTTCAGCCTGCTGGCGTCGCAAAGCCTCGCGTATGCGCTGTTTCTTCTGCTCACGGTTATTTTCACTCTCGCCCGCAGGAGCATAACCTGCCACACCCGCTCCTACACGCTTCTTACGCTCCAGGATATTCATGCGCAGCATACTGCCCACAACACGTGCCACGGGAGCCCCAAGCGTACTCTCGGCACGCTCAAGCGAGAGAAGATCTGAATCAACAGCCTCAAAAACCAGGCCAGCGGCCACACCAACCGCGTCAATATGCATTATTTCGGCTAAAATGGTTGTGACGACCAGTGCGTGTTCCAATGGGGGCACCGGCCGCTCGCCTCTCACGCCTCCACAGGTCTCTTGCGCAAGCCGCAGCGCTCGCGCAACCTGGTCAACTTCGGCAGGTGGCATATACTGTCGTACGAGGTCGAGTAACTGTTGCGCCTGCTTGTCGGTTTGTTCACTCGCAGGAATTTGCTTATCTATAGACATATTTATCATACGTATCTCTGGTTCATCGCTTGTAATGTGTTATTCTATCCCAGTCGCCTACCCACATCACGACTGACACTCACCACATTTTTAATCTGTTGTAGTCGTTCGAAGATCGGCTCGATCTGATCTACCGCTTTAATCTCCAGTGTAGCAGTAATGACCGCCTTTTGCAATGAAACGTTAGTAGTCGATGCAACCGCCGTCATATTGATACCTGCATCCGCAACCACCCCGGCCACATCACGTAAAAGTCCGGCCCGATCATGAGCAATAATGATGATCGGTGCCAGGTAATGCTGGGGTTCTATCTGCAGCCAGTTGACATCAACCAGCCGTTCGACCTCTTGTCCCCGGCGACGCAGCGTTCGACAATCGCTGCGATGCACCATAATGCCCTTATTCGGGTTCAGAAAACCCACAATCTCATCACCAGGAAGGGGGCAGCAGCAATTGGCTAATTTGACAAATTGCTGCGGCGTTTCATGGCGCCCGTTGCCATTATGTGCATGCCCATTTTTTACAGCTTCTGCTTCCTGTTTTATCTCACCGCGCTCCCGCATGGGCGGTATTAGATACTCAAGCACTGCCCCTACCGGCATGTCCTCACGACCTAATGCTATATACAGGTCATCCGGCGTTTTGTATTTTTTGATCGCGTTTAAGCGCGAGAGATCTTCGTCGAGCACCGCACGTACACCCGGCGCTCCTACAGCCTTCAACGCGAGGTCCAGGCGTTCGCGGCCCAGTTGCAGGTTTACTTCCCGCTCATATGTCTTTAAGTAACGGCGAATCTTACTGCGTGCAGTCGTGGTACGAGCGAAAGAGAGCCAATCGCGGGTCGGATGCGCCTCGTCACTCACCAGAATATCGACAATTTCGCCGCCTTTCAGTTCATAGTCAAGGGGCACAATACGAGTCACCAGGCGTCCGCTCTCGTCCATATTGGTGATGATTCGTGCGCCAACGCAGTGATCGCCTATATCGGTATGGATGCGATATGCCATATCCAGCGGCGTCGAGCCCCGCGGCAGGTCTTTCACCTCGCCTTTCGGGGTAAACACGAAAATCTGTTCCTGGAAGATATCGCCTTTCACCGCCTCCACAAACTCGTCCGCGTTCTGCGGCAATTCGCGTTGCCACTCGCGCAGTTGTTCTATCCACGCGATCATCTCACGAGTAGAGAGGCGGGCTCCTCCACGTTCCTTCAGGTACCAGTAACTGGCTATACCATAATCGGCGATACGCTGCATCTCATGCGTGCGAATCTGTATCTCCGCCAGTTGGTTATCCAGGCAGAACACCATCGTATGCAGCGACTGGTATCCATTCAACTTTGGTGTAGCGATAAAGTCCTTGATGCGCCCATCCTTAGGACGCCACAATGCATGGATATGCCCCAAAGCCAGGTAGCAGTCTTGCACGGAATCGACCAGTATGCGATAGGAGACCAGGTCATGAATCTGGCTGAGTTCATCTCCGCTCTGCTCCAATTTGCGATTGATACTGGCGAGATGTTTCTGCCAGGCATGCACCTCCGCGTGTATATCCGCTTTCCCCATCTCTTCTTGCAGAGCCTGGCAGATTTGCTCGATGATAGGCTGGCGCTTGCGACGCTCTTCTTCCACCTCATGCGCAAGGCTGACGTATTTCTCCGGCTCCAGGTAACTGAACGCCAGGTCTTCCAGTTCCGCCTGCACTAAAGCCATGCCGAGACGCCTGGCAAGCGGCGCATAGATCTCGCGCGTCTCACGGGCCTTGTTTTGCTGCTGGGCAGGGTTCATCACGCTCATGGTGCGCATATTGTGCAAGCGATCTGCCAGTTTAAGCACCACTACGCGCGGGTCCTCAGCCATAGCCAGCAGCATCTTGCGTACTGTCTCCGAGCGTTGGCGGCGTTTCAGATCACGGACTAAGCGCTGCTTCTGTTCGATCTGCTCAGAGGTCTCCAAGAGAGGAGGCCGGTTTAGCGTGTCTATTCCATCTTGTGCCGCTATGGGCTTACCTGCCAGGGCTTCAAACTTGGTGACGCCATCGACGATATTCGCCACTGCATCACCAAATTGCCGGCGCAGTTCGTCTAATGTGAAATCTGTGTCTTCAACGACGTCATGCAATAAAGCGGCCACTATACCATCAGCATCGATGCGCATATCGGCCAGCAAGCGCGCAACCTCCAGCGGATGCTGAATGAAAGGTTCTCCGGAACGACGAAGCGTACCCAAATGCGCCTGGCTTGCCTCTTTATAGGCACGTTGGATCGACTCCACGTCTTGTGGAGATAAGTACTGGCGAACCTCCGCTAGCAGATCCTCCAGAGTCATTTGCGAGAACACAACCATCCCGTCTTCACCTGGATTAACGGCCGTCATTGGAATACCCTTAAAGCTGCTGATAGTAACCACCTGTTCATAGTTTAGACCACAAACGCATACAATGCAACTAAAAATGTATAGCATTCGTTTGTGTAGTGTGTTACGGATAAGTTATAAGTAACATAGCTATACATCGGGAATTGTAGGGATAAATGTGATACAGCATTGTGAGGAATCAGCAACATTGCTGATACAGATCGCCATCCCTATTAGTAATAACAACGCGTGGGGGGAGTATATTCAAAAAATGTCTCGAATATAAAAAAAGAAGCAAGGCCGCGAACCTACCTTGGTCCTGCTTCTTTGTTCTGATCACTCCATCGTCATCTAACAGTTGATGAGATGCGAGATAAATCATTGACGAACTGATCTCTGCATAATACAGGGATCACTTAAGAGTCACGTGCCACTCGAACCTTGTCATAGCACGTGCTGCAATAGACGGGACGATCATTCTTGGGTATGAATGGCACCTGCGTTTCGGCTCCACACTCAGCGCAAATAACTGTATGCATCTCGCGTGGGCCACGCTCTGAACGGCCACCTGAGCCACCAGATGCGCGACGCGCCGAACGGCAAGATGGACAACGACTTGGCTGATTCATCAAGCCTTTTTGCTGGTAAAATTCTTGTTCACCCGCGGTGAACGTGAAATCATTACCACACTCCCGACACCTAAGGGTTTTGTCATCGAAACTCAACTAGGGACCTCCTTGTGATATGTTGGTATTCCTCCAGGTCCATATCCTAGCAGATGTCACCAGTTTGTATGTCACCCCTAACAGCGCGGGACTAAAATGCTGGACCATCACCGTATGCCAGACCGAGATCGGATACCGCAAGAAAGCATACACTATCTTTTGCTGATTTGCAAGACTTTTGTTCTCCAATTTATCGAACTGCCTGCATTTTTATTTATTTTTTATGTGTATTTCTCACACTAAGGAGACATTTTATGTGGGTGGATAGTACGCTGATCTGTTCCTTGACGCATGTGAGACAATACAAGTTATAGAGTATATACAAGTGTGCCCCATCAAGTGGGAAACCAACAGGAACGCATGTCACTATTTTCGTTTACAATAGACGCCGAGTGTCCTGAGACCTGGGCGCGGGCAGGAACGATCAAAACGCCGCATGGCACCATCCAGACACCTATTTTCATGCCTGTCGGCACGCAGGCGACAGTGAAAAGCGTTTCACCCGAGGAATTGCGCGAGGCAGGCGCAACCATCATCCTTGCTAACACCTACCACCTGATGTTACGGCCCGGCTCTCAACTGATTGCCGATTTTGGCGGCCTGCATGGTTTCATGCATTGGGATGGCCCTATACTTACTGACAGTGGCGGCTTCCAGGTCTTTAGCCTGGGGCACCTGCGCAAATTGAGTGAAGAGGGGGCCACCTTTAAATCACATCTCGACGGCTCTTCCCACATGCTCACACCCGAGAGTGTGATGCAGGTCGAGTCTGAACTTGGAGCTGATATCATGCTGCCGCTAGACATTTGCGCTGCATATCCGTGCCCGCCAGGTGTTGCAAAGGAGGCTATGGAGCGCACTCACCGCTGGGCTGAGCGTGCACTTATAGCCGGGGAACGCTTTCAAATGGAGCAAACGCTTTTTGGTGTCGTACAGGGTGCATTTGAGGCAGAGCTGCGCCAGCAAAGCGCTCGCTTCATCGGCAATCTACCGTTCCCTGGCCTCTCAATCGGGGGTCTTTCGGTAGGTGAACCCAAGGCCGTAATGTGGGATATGTTGCGTCATGTCACACCTGAATTGCCAAAGGCCAAACCCCGCCACCTGCTGGGCGTAGGTTCACCCGAGGATTTTGTGACAGGCGTCGGTCTCGGTATGGACATGTTCGATTGCGCACTGCCAACACGCGTAGCCCGTCATGGCGGCCTTTTCACTAACGCTGGGCGCATCAATATTAAATCCGCGCGCTACCGCGCCGGGCATGGTCCCATCGAGGAGGGCTGTGATTGCTATACCTGTCGCAATTACAGCGCCGCTTACGTACATCACCTGGCACGTACCGCAGAACAACTGTATTATCGTTTAGGAAGTATTCATAACATACGCTACATGCTGCGGCTCGCCGCTCAAATGCGGGCAGCAATTATTGCTGGGACATTTCCTGCTTTTCGCGACGATTTTCTAGCGCGCTATACGCCGACTTCTGAAGAAGTGCGCGAAGATCAGCGTGAAAAATGGAAAGCTGCGCGTTCGCGTTAAGTTCAGAGGCAGCTTTATCGTGTGATTGCCCGGACCGGACTAGATAGATAAGGAAATCCTTGATGCACAAGCAGTATCGTTTCATCGACACACAGGTACAGGACGCGGCCATGAATATGGCCATAGACGAGTCTGTACTTGCGCATCATCTGCAAGGCGAAGTGCCGCCGACCCTGCGTGTCTTTCGGTGGTCTCAACCCTCGATCTCTCTTGGTCGTTTCCAGAGTGTCGAGCGCGAGATACTAAGCGAGGTGTGCCAGCAGCAAGGGGTTGCCTTAGTGCGCAGGCCAACGGGAGGCAGAGCTGTCTATCACCGGGACGAATTTACCTATAGTATCGTTATCAGCAAGCGCTACGGAGTCCCGCCAGGCGTAGTCGCAGCTTATGCCCATCTTGCCCGGGGACTGCTTACGGCACTCGCAAACCTTGGCGTGCAAGCTGAACTCAGTGATGAGCGTGTCAGTAAGCATCCCTCCGCGGCCTGCTTTGCATCCTCAACTCAGGCAGATCTGACGAGCGGCGGCTTCAAGCTGGTAGGCAGCGCCCAGGTCTGGAAGGATGATACCTTGCTGCAACAAGGATCATTACCGCTCGACGACCGCGCCGCCGAATTTTTCACCATGCTTCTCTATCCAGACGCGGCTGCAAGGGAGGAAGCATTGGCCTTGTATCGTGAAAAAACGACGCCGTTACATACGCTTGTGCCCGGTGCGACATGGGCTGATGTAGCAGGCGCATTCCGCAGGGGATTTAGCACGGCCTTACAAGCAGAATTTGTGCCGGGGGAGCTCAGCACCTCGGAATGGGATCTGGCGCACAGGCTTATCGAGGAAAAGTACAGCAAATTGGAATGGCGCAAGGAGCGCATCAGCCTAACGAAAACGGCGTAGGACCCTCTCTTTACCCCTTGTAGGTAGCACGCTGATAGGATATACTGGCATCAATACCATATGGTGAACTGATGGGCGGCAAATTATTCATCGGCCGTCAAAAAGGAGCATTCCTTGAATTTAACGGTAGAAGTTGCGCGGAGAATACTGGAGGCCAGCAGACAACGCGCTCTTGAATTACGGAGCCCTGTTAGCATCGCGATTGTAGATGCGGGCGGGCATCTTGTGCTTTTTGAGCGCATGATGGCCCCATATGGTTGGGCTACAGGCCATATAAGTCTTGCCAAGGCTGGCACAGCGGTGATGTTCAATCAATCGACCGATGCCGTAGCCCAGTGGGGAGCAGGTATTCCAGGCTTTGCTTCGAGCATGGCATCTATGACGCAGGGAGGATTTATCATGGCCGCCGGCGGCTGGCCCATTCGCATCGGCGGCGCTACCGTGGGCGGTATCGGCGTAAGCGGCGGTAATGCTCCCGGCCGGGACGACGAAATTGCGCGCGCGGGCCTGGCAGTAGCAGAGGCCATGGCTCCGGCAATGCAGCCTTCAAGCGTTACACCACAACCATCACTACAGTCATCTGTACAGCACACACCATCATATCAATCAACGCCACTAGGGCAACAGCAGCCACAGGTCGCTAGCTCCGTTAACTCGACAACGCCGCAAAGCACCCAGGCAAATACCTATCACCTTGGTTCTGATCAAGATAATCCGTACGGTGATGAGCAGTTGCCTTTTGACCAATTCAATGAAAGCCGTGGAGATCAGTCATGAATCAAGAAATGAATTCAGAAGCGCTGGACAACCAGCAGGAGAGACCTGCTCCCTCTAAACGCAGTAGCCGTGGAGGACGAAAGCGCCCCGTACTTGTCACTACTAATCCGGACAACGAAATAACGCAGGATCAGCCGGCGGAGGAAACAAGCGACGCCGCACAACCCGCCGAAGAAGTTGCCTCAACGACGACAGTCAAGGCTCCTCGTACGCGCAGGCTGCCAAACTTCTTCTCGAGTGTAGCCAGGAGCGAGCAGGAGCCAGCTGTTTCGGCCAATCCGGAGGCTGCCCGCATCGCGCGCGCCACCCGCAGCGGCGCACCCTCGGCGAGTAGCCGCGCGGCTAAAGAGGGCAAAGCAACAGAATCCGGGGCAACAACCAAAACAAGTACAAACAATGTGCCTGCTCCAACAACTTCTGCCCGGCCCAGGCAGGCTGGTGGGTTTAAGACGAAGTACCTCTTTGGCATGCTGCTCTATCTTATCGCTGCTGAAGTAGTTGGAGGTCTTGAGCGCAGCCTGTTAGTTGCTAACCACGCGGATAAGTTACTTTTCCAACTAGGGTCGATAGGCGTCTCTACTTCGACTGTGCTTTTCCTGTTGACACTGCTCGCTCTCTTATTCATACTGGCGCGTCTTGATCTTGTTCCTCGCAGTCTTGGAGCGATGACAGGCCAGTCGCCGTCTCAACGAAGGCCAGGCCAGTCTCAACAGAACACTTCTAATAACCCTGGCGGCGTCAAGAACCCACCACCGACCATGAAACAGGGTGTTAAAGGAGCAGATGACGACCTGTACCAGGAGTACCGCGAGCAACAGCGCTATCTCCAGCGCCGCGAACGCAAGAAATAAATCCGCCCCTGGCACTCGCAAGGGATGGGTGCCAGGGTGGACCAGATCAATCGCCTGTAGCAGGAGTACTTACAGACTCTGAGCTAGCCCTACATAAACTCGACTCACACTGCATTTTTATGGTATACTTTCAGTATCCAGAACTCTGAAAGTATTGTCCTGGCTATACAAGCCAGTTCGTCCACAATTTGGGTGGATGAGGGGCGATGTACTGAAATCATGGGAGTCCGAACACGATGCCTACGCGTATTATTATTGCAGACGACGAAACTATCCAGCGCATGGATCTGAAAGATATACTGGCTAAGCAGGGATACCTGGTGGTCGGTGAGGCAGGGGATGGCGTCAGTGCCGTTAACCTGGCCCGTGAGTTACGTCCAGACCTGGTGATTATGGATATTCGCATGCCTGACATGGATGGCATTGCTGCCGCCGAGTCACTTACAGAGGAAAAAATAGCGCCGGTCTTGCTGCTTACGGCTTTTGGTGATCAGCAACTGGTTGAACGAGCCAAGGATGCGGGAGTTGTCAACTACATCGTCAAGCCTCTACGCGAAAGTGAGGTAGCGCCTGCCATTGAAGTTGCTCTCGCTCGCTACAACGAATTTCGTCTCCTCGAGGAAAAAACTCGCACCCTCACCGAACAACTGGAGACACGTAAGATTGTTGAGCGTGCCAAGGGTGTACTGATGGAGAAACAGGGCCTTAGTGAACAGGAGGCCTTCCGCAAGATCCAAAAAGCCAGCATGAACAATCGCAAATCTATGCGAGAAGTAGCAGAAGCCATCCTTCTGGCAAACGAAATGTAATTATTGATGGAGGGACCAGCACATCACCGCGCCTGATCCCTCCAGAGGCTCGATAACGGATTTTAAGAAATTAAAGGGTAGTTGCCAATCCCGATTATTTTGTTAATCTCCTTTATCGCGCTCCTATGGCGAGGATCGAGAACAATGTCTATAACGACGACCCTGGATAATATAGTCACAATCGTCGGCATTCGTTTTCGTCCAGCAGGGCGTATCTATTACTTTGACCCACAAGGGGCAGCCTATACAACTGGACAATATGTCATCGTTGAAACGGTGCGAGGAGTAGAAGCAGGACGTGTAGTCATCGCTTCGAAGAAACTGCCAGAAAGAGAACTGAGCGATCCTTTAAAGCCTGTACTTCGCCTGGCTACCGAAGACGAATTGCGCATGATGCTCTCTTTCAAGAGCAAAGAGAAAGAGGCGTTGGTACAATGCGCCCGGCATGTGGAACAGCACAAACTGCCGATGAAATTAGTGGAAGCGGAGTATACCTTTGATGGCAGCCGTTTAACCTTTTACTTCACTGCTGACGAACGCGTTGACTTCCGAGCGCTGGTACGCGACCTGGCGGCAACTTTCCGTACTCGCATTGAGTTGCGGCAGATCGGAGCACGCGACCAGGCAAAGCTTCAGGGTGGAGTAGGGATGTGTGGCAAAACGTTGTGCTGCAGCTCATGGATCACCGACTTTGGCGTCGTTTCCATCAAAATGGCAAAGGAGCAGGATTTACCGCTCAATCCGTCAAAGATCTCTGGGGTGTGTGGTCGCCTGCTGTGCTGTCTCTCGTATGAAAACGAGAACTATATCCAGGCAAAGCAGAATATGCCACAGGTGGGGACGATACTGGACACCTCTAGCGGCCCGGGCAAAGTCGTCTCAATCAATGTCCCGAAAGAATCGGTCGAGGTGATGCTTGAGAGTGGCGTCATCATCCAGGTTCCCGCTCAACAACAAGAATTGAGTAATAGCAGAGGCGGCGCGTGTAGCTCGTGTGGGGCGAAGGGGGGCGGCTGTGGTAATGGTGGCTGTGGTAACGGTGGCTGTGGCAGTTGCGGCAGCGGCGGGGGTGGTTGCTCAAAAGGTGCGAAAGGCGGTGGCGGATGTGGATCTTGCGCTATCAAACGCAAGGGCAGCGCGATGGACCGGGCTCCTACAGCGGACTTATGATAAGCCAAAACGAAATGGAGCACATTCCGCATTTCTGATGTGGAAAGGAGGAGTGAGCGCATATGACATCTGAACAGGACGATTCTCATGCCATATGGCAGGGTCCCAATCATTCGGGGCAGCCAGATGATCTTACTTCAACACCAGGTGCACCGGGCCAGCAACAGTTAGTAGCTTCCCCTCAAGCTCCACCTCCCCAGGGGGAAAAACCATCATTTTTCAGCAGGGAAAGGCTGGGCAGATTTGCACGCCAGTTCTCGCCTGTGCTTGTGCCTCTACCATTCGCAGCTCTGATCTTCTTATTCACCTTACCTGTAGCATTGCGAGGACAATCAAACCTGCCTCTTTTACCGATGGGCGTCCTGCTGGTCGCACTGGTTGTGATGCAGGGAACTTTGCTCTACTATGCAGGCTCTAATGATACACTCTGGACGCTCTATGTGATCATAGGCTATGTACTCTTCCTGCTGGTCGGCACGCTGGCTATCTTCGGCTATATCGCCAGTTTCGTCTTGCTGATCATACTGCTGATAATCGGTAGTATTCTGGCCCGTCGTTCGGTCCATCCAATACCAGAAGGATATATAGATATCGTGACGTCATATGGGAAATATGCTCGTACGCTTAATCCTGGCCTCAACTTTCTAATGCCCTGGGAAAAAGTAAATAGCCGTTTATCTACACAAGTGACAACGTGGACATGTCCTGAACAGGTGGTGCACATTTCACGAGACCAGGATGTCAGACTTAAGGCAACGATCACTTATCAGTTGATTCCAGCTAATGCCCATATTGCGCTCTTGAATCTGAAGAACTGGGAAGAAACCTTGTACAATGACTTCGTGGCAACGTTACAGAGCGTGATCAATGAAATGACACCCGCGGATTTCATGAGCTGGTCGCAAAGTAAACATGCGCGTACATCTGTGGATGTTAGCGCAGTAGATGTTTCGACAACACGCTGGGAGAACGTCAATGCTGCGCTCGTAAGAAGTGTCCAGGCTCAAGTAGCTGACTGGGGCATACAGGTGCATTCCGTGCATATCCTGGATATTACGTTGATACCGCACCTGGCTCCAAGTGCGAGCCCGGTTGCAGGAATGGTGGGACGACCAGTAGACGCCGGCACACCACGAGGTGCGCCAGCAGTAGCAGCACAACCTTTACAAGCCCAGGTAATGGCCAGGACTGTAGAGAAGCAGCCAGAACCAGCGCCAGTACAGCAGGCACCCACTGTTAGCACCGCGCCCCAGGTAATGAACATCGATATGCTAAAAGATGCGTATGAAGCGGTACGCACAGGGCGTTTAAAAGATCCCAAAACGATTCGCGATATAGCCCTCCGTTTCGAAGCTCTTGCAAGCGACCCCGGCGTTGAGTTTGATGCCGCGCGCGCCGCACAGAACCTCTACCAGCGCGCAAGGCTGTACGAAGAAAGAGCCCGTTCAAGCGTGACCTCAAACGTCGCGCCACAACCAAACACTGGAGAGCAACCTCGAGATAATGAAAACCTGTGGACGGGCGGTTAATCTGAGAAAATAACTTTCGCGAAGAGGAATTCCGCCTTTGCTATGAGGTATAATGGGGACGAGAGAAATATGATCTACAGAGCTTTCGCTGATTGACATGTTGCATCACCATCAGAGGGTGAAGGAGTAGGAACCCACGATGTTAAAGAACTATATCCGAGCGGCTATGGGCAAAGCGAGATATGAGATTTTGCCAGACGATGGCACTTTCTATGGAGAGATTCCCGGTTTTGATGGAGTCTATGCCGATGCAGAAACGCTCGAAGCATGCCGTGATGAGTTAGAAGAAGTACTGGAAGGCTGGATTTTGTTGCGCGTCTCTCTCCACTACCCGCTCCCTTCTGTTGACGGTATCAAATTGACCGTTGGAGAAGTCGCCTGATGCCTCAATTAGGCCCTATTAAGGAGAGGCCTCATCCTAAAAACACTCTCAATGACATGAGCGGCGACCGCTTTCTCTATTTTACCAAGAGCGTAATAACCACATCCTTCCCAAGCGCGTACAGCCATGAATTACGCAAAAAGCACGGTGCGAATAAGCCGCCTCAGCTTATGGCGCTGCTGATCGAGTTTTTCACAAAAACGGGGATGTCAGTACTTGACCCTTTCGCAGGAGTTGGCGGGACACTGATAGGGGCATCCATTGCCACGCCCGGCCCTCGTAAATGTGTAGGCATCGAGATCAACCAGCAATGGACCGACATCTACGCTCGTGTGCTCAAAGAAAACCCTGACTTGCTTCCCCAGGCAATGATCCAGGGAGATTGTAGTGAGATAATGGATCGCCTGCTGGCGAACCAGGGCGTTCCGGCTATCGATGGACAAGAGGTCCGGGCCGGTGAGGCAGGGAAAGAAGTCGCCTTTGATTTTATCGTGATGGACCCACCGTACAACATCCACTTAGAGCAGACTATGAGCGGAAACGGGGGGAAACGCTACGCGGAGAAGTACTCCAACAGGCGCAGCGACTACAATATGCGTTCTGCTGATAAGCGGGACCTGGCAAACCTGGCATCGTATGATGACTACCTCGATGCTATGGGCGAGATCTTTGAACGCTGCCTGCACCTGTTGCGACCAGGACGCTATATGGCAATCATCGTGCGCAATGCCTACCAGCATTCAGAATATATGTTTACGCATGTAGACCTGGCACGGCGAGCCAAATCCGTAGGATTTGTACCCAAGGGCGAGATCATCTGGTATCAAGCCGGAACGAAGTTACGGCCTTACGGCTACCCACGTAGCTATGTTCCTAACATTGCGCACCAGTATATTGTTATCCTGCAGCGTCCACGCCCGGCTCCGTAGGACTATCCTTCAATACGTCCAAGGCGTGTTTCAACTTCTCGTATACACTACTCAACAGTTCAGGCAAAACCTTGGTATCCGCTATTACCGGCATGAAGTTTGTATCACCATACCAGCGTGGCACGACATGCATATGCATGTGGTCGGCAACACCTGCTCCCGCCACTTTGCCGTCGTTGATGCCCATGTTGAAGCCATCAGGATTCATGACCTGGCGCAGCGCTCGCAAAGCTAACTGGGCCTGGGCCATCAGTTCGGCGAGCGTGGCGGCATCCAGTTGCTCGATGCTTGGGACATGTTGATAGGGAGCAATCATGAGGTGCCCGTTATTATAGGGATACCGGTTCAACATCATGAAGCAGAGCGTACCACGATAAAGAATATAGTTCTCCGCGTCACGATGTTCAGCAGGTAGGGTGCAAAAAAAGCACCCTTGTGGTTGTGGTATTTGCGGCTCGATATATGCCATGCGCCACGGCGCCCATAAATGTTCCATGATGCTAGTATAGCACAGGGGGTGTTAAGAGGCTACAGGAGAGGAAGCTCCCTATGATCCTGCATTTTCAGCAGCATATCCTGAAAGGGTACCCGGCAATGGTATCCACTTTTCGGCCCACTCGTGGATGTCATCCACTACAGGTTTGAGGTCGTAACCTTTCTCGGTCAGACGATACTCGACACGCACGGGGATTTGGGGGTAAACCACGCGCTCAATTATACCTTCATCCTCCAGTTCGCGCAGGCGATCGCTGAGAACACGATCTGACAGCCCCTCGACCGCAGCTGTCATCTCACAAAAGCGACGAGGACCTGCCATAAGGGTATCCAGGATCAGGCCTGTCCAGCGCTTACCCAGCAACTGGATGGCATGCTCATAACGCTTACACAGCTGATAGCCTTGTATTGAATTTGTCTCTGCTGGCTTCGTTGCCATTTCGCGCCTTACCTTTTCCAGTCAGATTTGACCAGACTAGAACTCTACTATAATCTGTCTGCCAACAGTATAACATGTTTTCTCCTCTAAGGCAAGCATCGATACTATCAAAAAGTAAGTAAAAGAAGTGCATGCCACAGGACGGCTAGCCGTCCTGTGGCATGCACTTCTTTTCTCTTCTGGTGAACTCCTTGCACGCGTATAATCAGCTCGATTATACTAATGACATGCTAATAGCCACTCTCGACACTCATCTAAACAGCTTTCATCTCGACCTGAGCTTTTCTGCCGAGGCAGGCAAAACGACAGTTCTGCTCGGTGAAAGCGGCGCGGGCAAAAGCACGGTCCTGCGGCTCCTGGCTGGCCTGCTGCAACCACAGCGCGGGCATATTTCCCTGGAGGACGCCATCTATTTTGACAGCGAGAAGCATATCAACATTCCGCCCCAGGAACGTCCTTTCGGCTACGTCTTTCAAGACTACATACTCTTTCCTAACCTGAGTGTCTTCGAGAATGTGGCCTTTGGTCTGCGTGCCCAACACCTGCCACGCCAGCTTATACGCCGGCGCGTTGGGGAGGCGCTGGAACAGGTACGCCTGCTAGGTTTCGATCAACGCCGTCCCGCGCACTTGTCTGGAGGCCAGCAGCAGCGGGTTGCAGTTGCGCGAGCCTTAGCGCTGCAACCTCAACTTCTGTTACTCGATGAGCCATTATCAGCCTTAGACGTACAGACCCAACGCGAGGTACGCCAGGAGTTGCGCTCCATCCTCTCTAGCGCCGGCATCACCACGGTGCTGGTAACACATGACTATCTAGAAGCCCTGCTCTTCGGTTACCATATTCTGGTGCTTGAGCAGGGCCACGTGATACAACAGGGCAGCCAGCGTGACCTTGCGCAGTACCCGCGCTCGTCATATGTAGCAGAACTTGTGGGGATGAATTTCTTTCGCGGGCATATTGTGGCTTGTGAGACAAACAGGCTTTGTACCATCCGGCTGCAAGGCAATGGCCAACCTGGTATCAAGGTAAGCGCAGTATTGGAAGACCATGCGCAGACCAGGAAGGTGCCAGGTACGGAAGATGAGGTCTTTGTACTGGTTGATCCGCGCAGCATCACACTCTATCAAACGCTGCCCGATAGTTCTGCGCGCAATGTCTTTCACGGTGAGATCGTGCAGATGTTGCACCTGGGAGCCAATTTCAATAATGGCAATGAGAGCGACGGCCGCGTGCGCGTCGGTATACTTGTCGACGATTTCTCGTCACCGCTTACCGCCGAAATTACCGGAGCCTCGGCCGCACGTATGGGACTGAGCGAGGGTCAAAGTATTTATGCTACCTTCAAGGCAACCGAGGCCCGCGCTTATATGTGAAGCGCTTGTGTCGCCCCGACCCAGGATCGTCGAACCCGCAAGTGTAGATGTTATGCCGGGCCGCCGGTGAAGCGGTTTTGTCGCCCCGGCCTGGGCAACCTCACATCCCAGCAATACAAACTGCCTCCCTCTCGCGTAGGGGCGGGAGCGGTGCGGTGTGGAGGGGGGACGCTTGCGTCGCCCCGGCCTGGGGAAACCGCTCGCTCTCATTATTCCTCATGCTTGTGCCATGTCGCGTATATCGTATAGGGACGCAAGCCTCCCACCCTTCTCTACCCGCGCCCCCACGACACTATACCGCACCACAAGAGGGGTTCATACGTAGGTTGACGAGGCCCTAAATCTCACATCATTAGCTTTGATGCTTGAGGTCTTCCTTGACTGGGTTATTGCGCATGTAGATAATCTTTTCTTCCAGGTCGCTTTCGCCGCGAATTATGTGGTCATAAAAATCCCGTTGCCAGAATTCATCCCCACAAATCGACTCCTGCGTTCTGAGATATGCGAGAGCTGCCCTTCCAGTCAACGATTTAAACCCTCCCACGACGTCACCCAGCACTGGACGGCTTGCCTTAGTAGGATGTAACCAGACAATAAAATGGATGTGATCGGGCATTATAACAAATTCGTCAAGCGTGATACCAGGAAACCGTTGTGGTAAGGCGTTCCAGCTTTCTTCCATCATCGTGCGCAGTACAGGATTCTTAAGGAGTTGTTGCCGTTCTTGCACACAGATGGTGACAAAGTAGGCACCCTCCGACGCATAGTCATAGCCAGGGAGCCGTCTAGATCGTCTGCGGTGAATTGTGGGATCAAAGTGTTGCTTGTCCAATGTAGGTCCTCCTTTGCTAACATATGTATGTTCCCTCGAATACCCTAATACCTCTGATAGAGCTAAATGCGGAAAAAATGAGAGGTCGCCCAACCATCATTACTCCCCATGACGGCACCACAACACGTATATCGCGTTGTGGCGGGGACGCTTGCATCGTCCTGCGCAGGGTTTATGATACCGGCACCAATGACATTACCCACAAGAGGTATATTTATGAGGTGCAACATACTCTACCACGCAGGATATACGATGCGAATGTGCGAGCGGTTTCCCCAGACCGGGGCGACGCAAGCGTCCCCGCTCCACCCTACGCCGCTCCCGCCCCTACGCGACGCAACTGGCGTACATCTCAGTATCTCTGGACACCTGACGGACCCGCACCGCTCCGCCCCTACGCGGATGATGCGGTCTGTCGGGATCAACAGCGAAAAACCCGGTAATTTGTCCAGGCTCTAACTGGTCAAATGGGTGATGCTATCCGCCTGCTGGTGGCTTATAGTAGCTTACCAAGGTGTAGACATCCACCCCTTTGATGATGTAAGCTCACTGATGGGTAAACTGGCCCGGCATAATAACCAAAGCATTGTACAGTTACACATCAGTCCCGGTGTAGAAGGAGCCATTCGTGATTAGAGTGAGGAGAAGCCAGAACGTCGCGGGCCTTACCACCGGTCGCATAACGGCTTTTAGTGATGGCGTGTTCTCGATCGCAATCACGCTGCTAGTGCTGAACCTCCAGATTCCAAAAGGGATCACATCTCTAACGGAATTACTGAATAGGCTGCAAGCCTTGTGGCCTAATCTTATGAGCTACATACTGAGCTTTGTGATCATCGGTATCTACTGGGTCGCCCATCACAATATGTTTCACTATATCAAACGCTCCAACCGCGTGTTCCTCTGGATCAACATCCTATTATTGATGTGTGTTGCCTTCATTCCTTTCCCGGCCGGGTTGCTTGGACAATTCTCATTCGTTAGTCAATCCTCTTTAGCAAAGGTTGCCGAAATAATCTACGCGTGCAATCTGATACTAACCAACCTGATGCTTAGCTTACTGTGGTGGTATGCTACAAGCTACCATCGCCTGGTTGATCAAGATATAGACCCACACTTTGTTAACACAGTGAATAGAAGGAACATGACGGCACCGGTTGTCTACGCAGCTTCAATCGGCCTCTCGTTTCTAAATGTTTATCTCAGTCTTATCGTCTTCTTCCTCTTCCCTTTGTATTACATCATACCGAGCCATGTTGATCTCCATTTGACACCTACCTCGCGTAGCCAGGAGGAGGCCAGAGAGCACGCAGCCTCGACAGGCGAGGGTAACAGTGTAGCCGAGGAACAGGGAGAAGAGGCTATCTCTTGAGCTTTCGGGAGAAAGCAAGAAGCTTTTAAAAGTGATACACTTACCAATGTCGCTATTTCACCCAGGAGGTCTTCAATGAGCACACATAGTTGCGTTATCGCCCCCCACCTGAAAGATTCGCTTGCAAGCGTCGAAGAGAGCAAATACGGAAGGATGTTTCCCGATCTGCCGGGTCTTGAGGTCAATGAAGAGTTCTTGGTGAGGCTAGGAAGAGCCGGGTCGGTCATGGATGCCGCGTCAAGGCCGGGTGATAAGGATAGCCGGACTGACAACCCTCGTATTCCCGCTGCCTTTGCGTTTTTCGGCCAGTTCATCGCGCATGATATCACCGCTGATCGCAGCCTGCTACAGCATCATGCTCGCCTCAACGAGTTACGCAACTTCCGCACACCTCGCCTCGATCTCGAGTGTCTGTACGCAGCCGGGCCTACGGGCGATCCCCATCTCTATGACCTGAATGACATGGACAAATTTCTGCTGGGCAGAAACGATATAGGCAAGCCGGATGATTTGCCCAGGAATCAGCAAGGACGAGCACTGGTTGGTGATCCTCGCAACGATGTGCACCTGATCATCTCACAGCTTCACCTGGCTTTCCTCAAGTTTCATAACCAGGTTGTTGACTACCTCAGAGATCAAGGTGTGCCAGCTTCAGATGTTTTCAATCAAGCCCGCCGCCTCGTGAGGTGGCACTACCAGTGGATCGTTGTACATGAATTCCTGCCGCTCACCGTTGGCGAGGCACTCGTGGATGATCTACTGAACAATGGTCCACAGTTCTACGAGTATGATGAACTGCCGTACATCCCGGTGGAGTTCGCGGATGCAGCGTACCGCTTTGGTCACAGCCAGGTCAGATTTATCTACACGCTGAACGCCGGCGGTGCAAAAGGCCAGGTTTTTCCAGACTGCGCGGGTACTTGCCCTATACTACACGACCGGGTAGTGGACTGGGTGTACTTCTTCGACGTGGATGACCAGCGGCTGCCACAGCCCAGCAAGCGCATCGACACCGAGATTGCTCACTCCCTGATTGACCTGCCAACATCGGTGGTAGGGGATACAGAAATTCCCGAACAACATTCAATCGCCTATCGCGATCTCATGCGGGGACAGGCACTCGACCTGCCATCAGGGGAAGCTGTTTCTAGAGCAATGAATATCGAACCTCTTTCTCGCGCGGAGCTGGGACTTGACCGGCTGGGCTGGCATGGTGAGACACCGCTCTGGTATTATATTCTCAAAGAGGCCGAGGTCAGAACTGGCGGGGAGCGTCTGGGCGCGGTGGCTGGTCGAATTGTTGCTGAGGTGCTGCTTGGACTGATCGATGGTGATGCCACCTCTTACCGCTGGGCAGAAACCGAGTGGAAGCCCACTTTGCCGGGTGCTCAGGAAGAGCACTTCACCATGGCTGACCTCCTGAGGTTCGCGCGAGTCGTATGAAGACAAAAGGGAAAAATTAATGTCCTACCTGAAGCCACCCTGTGACGAGGGCGTTATCCAGTGCGCGCCTGATGCCGCTCCTGTCGCAGAGCCCCTTAAGAAAGACCGCCGGGGATCGATTGGTATGTGGGTACTCGTAGCAACGATCCTCGGATCAAGCATGGCCTTTATTGACGGCACGGTCGTCAACGTGGCCTTGCCGGTGCTCCAGACGGACCTGAATGCAACCGCCAGCGCCGTTCAATGGGTCGTCGAGGCATACTCGCTCTTCCTGGCCGCCCTGATCCTGGTAGGGGGTTCGCTTGGCGATCACTTTGGCCGAAAGCGCATCTTTACTATAGGTATCTTGCTCTTCACGGTGGCCTCTGTGCTGTGTGGCCTTGCGCCAAATGTGGTCTTTCTGATTGTAATGCGTGCGATTCAGGGCATAGGCGGCGCACTGCTGGTGCCGGGAAGTCTGGCCATCATCAGCGCTTCGTTTGATAGCAAGCAGCGCGGGCGAGCCATTGGCACCTGGTCAGGCTTCACCGCAATCACCTCGGTAATTGGCCCTGTCCTGGGAGGCGCCCTGGTCCAGTATGCTTCCTGGCGCTGGGTCTTTTTTATCAATATTCCTCTTGCCGCTATTGTGCTCATCGTCTTATTCGCGCGTGTGCCTGAAAGTCGCAATGAAGCAGAAGCCCGTCAAGGGCTGGACTGGTGGGGCGCGCTGCTGGCAACCCTTGGCCTGGGTGGTCTCGTCTATGGGCTGATCGAATCGAACGACCTCGGTTTGAGCAATCCTCTGGTGCTTGCTACCATGGTAGGCGGCATAGTCGCGTTGCTACTGTTCGTCCTGGTGGAGGCTCGCAGTCGCTCACCGATGATGCCTCTCGGCCTGTTCCGTTCGCGCACATTTAGCGGCGCAAATTTGCTGACTCTCTTCTTATATGCAGCCCTGGGCGGGAGCCTCTACTTTCTTCCTTTCAATTTGATTCGCGTGCAGGGCTATCCTCCTAGTGCTGCTGGAGCGGCCATGCTGCCAACGATTCTGATTCTGTTCCTGCTCTCACGCTGGTCCGGAGGGCTGGTTACCCGCTTTGGTGCGAAGCTTCCTCTCATCATTGGTCCGCTGATTGCTGCCTGTGGTTTCGCCCTTTTTGCAGTTCCAGGTATCGGGGGAAGTTACTGGACGACCTTTTTCCCGGCATCAGTCGTGCTGGGTATCGGGATGGCCATCAGCGTCGCGCCCTTGACAACCGCGGTAATGGGCTCAGTAGGTACAGAACACGCGGGCACTGCTTCTGGCATCAACAATGCTGTTTCCCGCACGGCCGGCCTACTCGCCATCGCGGTACTGGGCATCGTCGTCCTGGGTGTGTTCAGCGGCGCTCTCGCCAGCAACCTGGGAGTATTGCATCTCCCGTTTGAGGTGCAAAGTAGCATCATTGCGCAACAGAACAAGCTGGTTGGTATTGAGATTCCCGCGGGGTTGAGCAATTCAACGCATGCAGCAGTACAGTCAGCTATTTCTGAGTCGTTCATCGCAGGTTTTCGCGTGGCTATGATCATTGCAGCGGTGCTAGCGCTGGCAAGTGCGCTCAGCTCACTGCTGCTCATCGAAGGAAAGAAACCAACAACGGATGCGCAAGCATCCCAGGTATCGTCGAAGACTAGACAAGGATAATTTTATGGCACAGATATGTACACATCTTGATCAGATACGAGAGGTCACACCGAGCGCCAATGGGTGTGAGGATTGTTTGAAAATCGGCGATACGTGGGTACACCTGCGTCTCTGCCTCGAATGCGGGCATGTTGGCTGCTGCGATTCCTCGAAGAACAAGCATGCCACCAGGCACTTCCACGCCACCCACCACCCGATCATACAATCTTTCCAGCCCGGCGAAGACTGGCGCTGGTGCTACATCGATGAGGTCATGGTCTGACTGGCCCGTAGTGGTGCCGCATCGGCTGTCCATGCCGAATTCACGGACAGCCGATGCGGCACCACTACAAGTTATTCATGTACCGTTTCGCTCACCCACTGGCATGTCTCCGGGATGGCTTGCTTGAGGGCCTCGGCCAGGCTATCGATGCCCGGCACGTCATCGCGGTAGACCGCCCAGGCCTTGGCTTTTTGTTGGGGCATCGTCGTCTTACGATAAACGATGATACCAATACGCTTCCCATTGGGAAAAAATTCCTCTTTAATACGTGTCAAATCTTCCCAGCGTATCTCGATCACTTCCCCGTTGCGACTACGTTTAACCAGCGCCGCCGGTTCAAGGGTAATAGTAAATGGAACTGGAGCTATAATGCGCAAATAGATAACGAAGCCGGCAATTAACACGATGGCGACAATTGTACTACCTATTGCTGATGCTCCCTGGTGCAGGGCGATCCACAGTACAAAAGCAATTACACCCAGCACCGCAACGATGGTCGCAATGCGTCTGAAAGGACTGAGGCCAGGGCCAATAAAGACTTGCCCTTGTTCTGCTGTAGTTGATGCCATAAAATCTCTCCAGGTCACCTCTATCTCTCTACTGCTATTGTAGCAATAGGGAGTATCCATTGCAACACCATTTTGTCACCAGGGCTTCTCAACAGTCGCTCTGATTGGCAGCAAGCCCCCCACCCCACATTAATAAAGAGCGTGTTGCCGCTTTGGCGCGGGAGCGCCAAAGCGGCAACACGCTCTTTTACTCTTTTTTGGGGTGGGGAGGGGAAGAGGAAAAAGACTTTTGAGCAGCCCTGAGAAGCCCTGACTAAATGGTACGGGTATCCTTTGCGTCTGAGTTTCAATATGATATACTAAAGCCGCTGTCACATAGGGGCACTCTCTATGTCGTACGTACGGCATCATGCGTGTTCTTTGATTGTACTGACTTGCATCGCTGAGGGTAGAAAGCACACTGCGCTGGTATGGCAGTCCCCGGACTTTGATGCCAGCTTATCATTAAGAACGGAGAACACAACCATGTCTACGCAGCCCTGGCGACCGCAAGGGGCGCTTTCAGAGGGGATCACTGGCGCTTCAGGCCCTCTAGGAACTACGAGGACCACCGGTAAGCTGCTGGCGACGCAGGGCTATGTTGTGGGCATTGAAATCAGTGGCAGTGGGACGCGTCAGTCTGTGGCTCTCGCGGACCTGGAAGGCAAAATATTGCACCAGGTGCGTCGTCCATTAGAATATGTACCAGACACACAGTCCGTGGTGGAACTTATCGATGACATGCTCCGCGAAATTACGACTCCTGAGCGACTGCAGGATGGACGTATTCTACGTGTAGGTGTTGCCGTGGGTGGTCTTGTTGACGCAACGCATGGCATAGTGCATACCCTGCATCACGCGCATGAATGGAATGATTTTCCTTTGCAGGACTACCTGTCGGAAAAACTTGATATACCTTGTATAATAGATAACAATGCAAATGCAGTTGCATTGGCGGAAGTACAATACAGCGCCGCCTTTGCAGCGGAGCATGGCTCACATAACGTCGAACGCGTCGTACTCTACATCGGCCTGGGACGTGGCATCGGCGGTGGCTTGGTGGTCAACGGCAAAATTTATCACGGGGAGACGTGCGCGGCAGGCGAAATCGGTCACATGCTTGTCAAAGAAAATGGTCCTGAGTGTTCATGCGGCAACTACGGACACCTCGAAGCTATTGCATCGGCGCAGGCTATCTCACGCACGATGATTGGGCTCTCGCTAGAGCACCCTGAGACAGTAGCCGCGATTCGCCGCGTTACAGGGGACAGGGCCGAACGCATTACGGCGCAGCAGGTGTTCCTACTCGCAGCCGGAGGTGACAAAATTGCGCAGGGCATCGTTGATGATGTACTGAAGTATTTGGGCATCGCCCTGGTAAATATCGTTCATTTGATGAACCCGGGCGTGATTCTCCTGGGCGGACAGGTTGCGCAGGCGGGAGATTTATTGATAAAGCCGTTGCAGGCGCGGGTAAAGGACCTGAGCCTGGCAGCAGCTACCTCATCGCTGCGTATTGCGCAAGGTACGTTTGGATCAGAGGCAAACATTGTAGGAGCCATAACGCTGGCTCTACAAGATATCTAATAGACGCATGATCGTGTCCAGAAGGCAATTGCTCGATCCTAGAGACGGGTATCCACACGGGTACCCTTTACGAGGTAAATTGTGGAAACAGGCCGGGTTATAAACAGGCGTTATCTGTTGCAACGTTTACTTAAGCAAGGACAGGTTTGCGCTATCTATCAGGGAATGGATCAGGTGTTGCAGCGCGCGGTTGCCGTGAAGGCTGTTCCTGCGCCACACATCCCGGAATATCGAGCTGCTGTTAAGCTGACAGCCCATTTTTCTCACCCCAATATCGTGGGCATCTATGATCTTATTGCAGAGCCTGAGATGCTGTATATCGTACAGGAGTTCATCGAAGGTGCTGGTTTCTCTACGCTGCTACAAACGCAGCTCACGGCCTATGATGTTGTCGATTTCGGCATGCAAATCTGCCAGGCTCTGATATATGCCGATAATTCCTCGCACAGGGTGTGCCATGGAGACCTGGTGCCGGCGTCTATCATGCGCGACATCCACGGCCTGGTACGCGTCAATAATTTTGCGCTACCCAGTGACCTGCGTTATTTCCAGAACTGGATCATCATGGGTGGTGATGGTATCGATGTCTCCGATACAGAGTTGCCCTGGGGTCAGCAGAGCGAGGGACGACGCGCAGATGATACGCGCGCCGCCGGCTTGTTGCTCTACCAGTTGCTCGCTGGCCGAACACCGGGTGCCAGTGTTGTCGAGCCACCACCTGACGGGCGCTTACGCTTCCAGCGCAACGTTCCCCCTGAATTATGCGAAACGGTTGCTCGCGCTATAGTGCGCCAGCACCCTCAGCATATCAGCACGCCTGAAGCGCTTTACACAGATTTGAAGACAATCAGTGAAACCTTAGTGCTGGCGACACCTGTTCCCGTGGCTATGCCAGTCAACAGTAGCAGCGCCGCGTATCAGCAGCACGAAGAGCCGCTGGTTATCAGCCAGTCACCTGCATCCGCGGGGGGTAAGCTTGCTTCTGCCTTGCCGGTAAGAGAAACTGAACAACCCAGGCTCGGCTTCCCTCCCTATCGACCAGAACAGAGCGCCATACTGCCTGTAGAAGAAGTCGCTCCTGTCGCCCCTACAGTGGCCGATGTCTCCCTGAATCTGGTGGCAGCACGCCAGGCGGCCTATCCTGAGTCCGGGGCGCAGGGAAGGAGACGTTCTCCGGCTCTAAGCATTCTATTGATTGGTTTAATCGTATTTGCCTTGCTGTTTATCATTGGTTATTTCGCGGGGCAAATCTTTTTCCATCCTTAACCCTGGCGATTTTCGGCTGTCCAGCGCTGCGCATCGCGCCGCTGGTATTTCGCCATCACCTCTTCAAATGCCGCATCCATGTCAACACCGGTAGAGTTGGCCAGCGAGGCCAGGATAAAAAGCACATCCCCTATTTCGCTGGCAATACTGCCCACACCTTCGCTGGCCTTCTTTGGTTTCTCACCGTAGCTGTGATTGATCTCGCGCGCCAGTTCCCCCACCTCTTCTGTAAGCCGCGCCAGGCTAGAGAGGGGAGTCCAATAATCGCTGTGCCATTCCTCTCTGATCAGGTGATCAATCTGCTGCTGTACTTCACCCAGTGTTCGCATCACGCACTCCTCATACACTATGCTTATATACCAGCCGTGGGTTCTATCATACCATCAATCATATAGGCGTGAGCCATGTGCTGGCTATTCCGGGCAAAACCAACATTGCCGTTGCGATCTACCACAATTAAGCCACCGCTGCCGGTTTCAGGAGCTTTCGCGCTGAGCACGGCAATCGCTGCCTCGGCGGCCTCGCGGGCAGTATTACCACTCCCTACGAAATCGGCAGCGCGCTTGGCGATGAGCAGGCGGATAAAATCTTCACCGTGACCGGTACAAGAAATAGCGGCGTTCTCATCAGCATAGAAGCCGCAGCCCACCAGCGGCGAATCGCCCACGCGCCCGGGGTACTTATTGTGAATGCCGCCCGTCGAGGTAGCGGCCGCCAGTGAACCGGACGTATCAACGGCCACTGCGCCAACCGTGCCGTGTTTCTCCTCACGCGCCTTTATAGAACCTACCTCGCGGCGATGATGACGCGGCTCTTCTGATTTGCCGGCAGCCTTGTTCTCCAGCCAGGATTGATATTGCCGCTCCGTCACCAGGTCTTCGAATGCGCACAGGGGAATGCCGTGCTCCTGCGCAAACTCCTGCGCCCCTTTACCCCCGAGCAAGACGTGCGGGCTCTCCAGAACTTTGCGTGCCAGCGAGACAGGATTTTTAATCAGTTCGACACCGGCCACGGCCCCGACCTGGAGTGTATGCCCCTCCATGATACCGGCATCCAGCTCGATATCCCCTTCGCTGGTCAGGCCCGCCCCTGTGCCCGCATTAAACATAGGATTATCCTCAAGCGCGCGCACCGCTGCTTCTACAGCATCGAGGGCAGAGCCACCCACCTGCAAGATACGCCAACCCACGAGCGCCGCTTCTTTGCAACCTGCCTGCGCGCCCTCTATACGCTCTAGGGGAAGATTCCCCGCTCCTCCATGAACGATGATAGCAATTGGCATGTACGGTGTCTCCCACTTTACTCGTTTGAAAGCATTGTATCACGAAGATGCAGCGTCTAGGAATCTGGATATTCAGAATCACGCGTAGGAGCAGTGTTATGCATATTCGTTTCGCACCGCGTGGCTGGGGCGACGCTTGCGCCGCTGTGCCCTGCTGAATCCGGCTGGCATGGTATAATTACGAGCGGTTACCCGCGAACACATTTGCAAAAAAGTGAAGAGGAGGAACCCATGCCCATCCTACCCTACAACGGCGTTTGGCCCACTATTGCTGAGGATGTCTTCATTGCACCTGGCGCGGCAGTGATTGGCAATGTCACTATTCGAGAGGGTGCAAGTATTTGGTACAATGCTGTGCTACGGGGCGATTCTGCTCCCATCGTGATTGGTCGCCGGACGAACATCCAGGACAATTGCACGCTGCACGTGGATGCCGATGCGCCTCTTACTATAGGCGACGAATGCACCGTAGGGCATGGGGCTATCGTTCACGGCGCGACCGTGGGTAACCATGTGCTGGTAGCGATGAACGCCGTTGTGCTCTCTCATGCTAAGGTAGGCTCAAATACAATCATTGGTGCTTGTACACTGGTAGGAGAACATAAGAACATACCAGAAGGTGTACTTGCCGTAGGTGTACCCGCAAGGGTATTGCGTGAACTCAATGAAGAAGAGCGTGAGCGTATTCGCTCCGGCGTCGAACAATACAGTGGACTGGCGACGGGGCACATCCAGGCGACGGAGGGAGGATGAGGTTTTTACGCGAGTGGCAATGAGAAATCGAATGTACTTCCTTATTACCCGGCTGGCGTCACCTGAAATGCCACCTGCACAGTTGCCTCGTTGGGACGTTGAATCTTCAAAAAGATATCCCAGGTACCAAACATAGAAAATGCCTCGTCGCGGCCAAAAGTGGCGATGTACGCGGGTTTGCCACCTTTGATGGTAGCGTGTGCGGTACCCATATCCATCAGTTCCATGTTGGTGGTTACCTGTACCTGTGCATCCGAGACCGGATTGCCGCTGCTATCATTGATCGTAATAATCACGTCATTGTCATAGTTAACACGCGCAGGTTGGACTTGCAAATTGACTGTAAGGTTACCGACCTGCTTTGTTTGTATGGCCTGTGCGCTCGTTGAGGGAGATGTTGAGTTTGAACTTGACCCGTAGTTAATCGCTGGAAAGACAACCGGGGGCGCGAAAAACGTCATCAGGGCAGCGCAAAGAAGTGCGCCGGCTCCTAGCCAGGAAAGAAAATTCATCGTACGTCTGAATTTGTGTTCTGTTTGCTCCAATGCGGATTGGCGTGTGCGTCTTGCGGGCATTTCGGCATGTACAACTGGCAGCAGAATAACCTGTCTATGTAGCTGCGGGCGCAGGAAAAACAGCGCGTAACCACTGAGTAGAAGCATCAGCGCGATGAGTATTACCTTGACGAGCAGTGCGCGTCCAAAGGGGTCGGTGACTAATTGCTGGACGTTGCTCAAGCTCGTCTCGGCAAGAAAGATGCTGCTGACAAGGTACACGGCAATGGCTCCCAATGCCAGGGGAGTATAGCGACGTAGCAATGTAAGCAGCGACGTGGCGTGATGGTCTGAATCGATTACTGGTAAGAGTGGAAGCAGCACCAGCCCAAGGTAGGCTGCTCCTCCGAACCAAATGCCCTGCGTTGCCAGGAAGAGCCAATCAAGTATCACTGTGCTGATGTGCGCCTGTGCCAGTTGCGTGATCTCATCTGAAAGGGCCAGCGTAAGCAGGATAAGCCCGGCCAATACGAGCCAGGCGAGAGTATGCCAATGTGGCTGCGTGCCAGGCAAGGCGGAGGTAGAACGTGGAGGAGTGGAGGGGGCGGCATTGGCTATGGCCGGGGCAAGCCGCGCCCCTACGACGCTACGAGGTACGAAGATAGTAGGAGCAGGGCTTGCCCCACCTACCTCCGCATGACCTTCATTACCGCTGCTTGTGTCCGAACTCTTCGTCGCTGCGGCACTTTCTGATCCTTCTGGATTTTGTTTGGTATGCTCTTCCAGCGGCGTTGTATTACGGCCGGTACTAACTTCCTGCAGGGCCTGCTCTTCGTTGTTACTTGCTTGCGATTGAGCAACTTGTTGGCGTAGCCTGCTGTAGTTGCTTGAGTTGCGCCCCCCTGTCTGAATGGATCGTGTTCTTCTCCTCCTGCTGCCAACTGCAATGAATCGCGTCCCTGTTGAACGTGCTGTCCACCATAAGAAAGCTATTGTTATAGCAATCAGGGCCATACGTATTAGCCATAAATGGCCATAGTTTGTATCAAGAATCAATTGACGTATGGCCGCGGGATCAATTCCGCCATTGTTAATGGCCTGGGTGAGGAGTGTAGCCCGTAGGATGAGGTTGATGATTTCGCCTGCAAATAAGGCTGTCAGACAGAGCCATTGTAGCGGTAGCGCTTGTTTCCGAACCTGGACAAAAAATGTAGGGATTGGACCTGGTCCAGGCCTGGACCAGTCTCTCCACGGTGCTTCGCCCCTGTCGCCTGTTGCGCTCTCACTCCTCTCTCCTCTTAATATGATCCCCTGCAGTGCGAGGATACCTATCCACACTGTTAACACCACCATTACCAACCAGTCCCAGGCGACAGCTAGTATGCCTTGCAGGTTAAGTTGAGGGAAGTTATTACTTGTGCTTGGGCCGAGTACAGGGGTTCCTGAAAGCCCTGTGATAGAATGTCCAATATTGAAACCGATCAAGCCATCGGTCGTATGTCCATCATCGTTGGAGATTGCTATCCATTTTACTTCATAGCTTCCCTGTGGCAACAAAGCTGGGGTGATTAGAGGCGTATCTAATTCTCGTGGGTTGGTAGCAGGGATGGTGCTGTGTGCGGCATCCACCAATTGGCCGTCAGATGGACCACCGGCGGCAAATACATAGACATGTGCAATACTATCAGGACTGATAGGTGTATTGAAGAAGATACGCACAACTGCTGGAGGAGTGTTGATTGTCGAGCCATCAACGGGGTCGGAGCCGATCACGAAGGCATGCGCGAGCGCCGCTGGTGGCCGAGCTAGAAAAGGCGACCAGGTAAATGCAAGCAGTAAGCTTAGGCCCAATACTGAGATCAGCAGGGGCCTGAGTAAATGTCCCCGTCGCATTAAATCCCCTCATGGTTCTGGTATGTATTCCCTGTGATTGTACACCAGTAAGCCCATGCTCGCAACATTTGTCTCTGCCATCTCCCCCTGCTATAATATAGGGCATGAAGAAACGAAACCGCTTGTATTCCTGGTCGCGTCTGCTCCTATGGACTCACGTGGTGGGCGTGATCAGTTTTTATATAACATTGTGGCTGCGCACGTCTCCTAACGATGTCAAACAAGCAAAGGCAAATTGTGCCCAAAAGCCCGCCCCAGGCGGTGTGAAGCCGCTTGTATCTATCATTGTGCCTGCGCGTAACGAGCAACGCAATATCCGTCGCTGTGTCACCTCGCTGCTGGAACAGGACTATGAGAACTATGAAGTGATCGTTGTCGATGACGACTCGACTGACGACACGCCTCGCATACTTGACAACATCATACAAACACATCCCCATGGCAACCGCCTGTGGGTGTTACGCCTGCGGGAATTGCCCCCCGGCTGGGCGGGCAAACCCCATGCACTTCATGCTGGTGTGCAGGAGTCCAACGGCGAATGGTTGCTGTTCACCGATGCTGATACCTGGCATGCTCCTAACTCATTGCGCTGTGGCCTGGCATTGGCGATGGACAAGGGCCTCGATCTGCTCTCCCTGGGCACAGAACAGGTGCTGCCCGATTTCTGGGGGAGGGTGATGATGCCGATGGCTTACCTTGGCATCAGCATGTTGTATCCTCCCAAAAAGGTCAATGATCCCTTGAGTTCGATAGCCATTGCCAATGGACAGTACATTTTGATCCGCCGGGCTGTCTACGACAGGATTGGTGGATACGCGCGGCCAGAGCTGCGCAGCACACTGATTGATGACCGCGACCTCGCCCGGGTCGTGAAAGAACAGGGATTCCGGCTCAAGCTTGAGGATGGCCGGGGGTTGGTGCAGGTGCATATGTATCACGGGCTGCGAGATACCTGGCGAGGATGGCGTAAGAACGTGTTTTTAGGCAGCCGCGGCGGTTTAGCATTTTTTTTCTTGATGCTGATCGGCTTACCGGCGGTAACGGTTGCACCTTTTCTACTGCCGCTGTTGATGTGGATGAGCAGGCGAGGAGAGAGACGACACGTGGCGCGAAAGCCGGTCACGCCCTCCGAGGTTGGCGCGGCAGTGCTGCTAGAGTGGGTGCCATTACTCGCCTATCGCTCGTGGATAGACAGAGAGTTGAAAGTACCCTGGTACTATGCATTCACACACCCGTTGGCGGGCGCTTTATTTGAAGGCATCCTGGCCCAGTCAGCCTGGCGGGTGCTAACCCGTCAGGGCGTTGATTGGCGCGGGAGGCAATACTACCATGGTAATCACGGGTAGATTCCCTCTTTCTTCATATCTACTCCTGTCGTTCTTCATCCAGAAGGCGCAACCTCGGTAACATCTGCTCCAGCCTGGGTCTTTCTGGCTCGAGCCAGGGCGGCAGCTTCAAGTGTGTCCCTAGTTGCTCAACTGATTCATCGATTGCAAAACCAGGTGGATCGGTGGCAATCTCAAACAGCACCCCTCCAGGCTCGTTGAAGTAGATCGAGTGGAAGTATTGACGATCTAATACCGGGGTAACGTCGATACCAGAGCCTATCAGCTTCTCACGCCATGCCAGCTGCTGCTCATTACCGGGTGTGCGCCACGCGACGTGATGGACGGAACCCACTGCTATAGTGCCATGTATAAATGCAGGTAGGTGCACTACATCAACCACTGTCGCGATATCACTACTGCCTATCTTATAGCGAGAGCGATCGCCTTCCACTGCTACAAGCTCAAAGCCCAGTATCCCGGTCAGCATGCCAGAGGTAATTTCATGGTTTGCCTCCATCAGCGTAACACTATGTAAGCCGCGGATAGCGTGCTCAGCAGGCACCGGCCCGTCTTTCCACCCGCGATATTTGTCGGATTCTCGCTGGGCCACTAACTCAAATGTTAGTTCATCAGGAGAAAAGACGGTGAGAACCCGGTCCTCGAAATGCTTTCTCGGTCCTACAACGAGTACACCACGGCTGGAAAGGCGTTCCTGCCAGTAATCCAGGGAATTCTCAGGTATGGAGAATGCGATCGTGCCTATCTGCCCCGTCCCCTTACGCCCCCTGGGAGCATCAGGCCAGGAAAAGAAAGTCAGGATAGTACCAGGATGCCCCAGTTCATCTCCATAATACAGGTGATAGGTATCCGGCGTATCAAAGTTGACTGTTTGCTTGACCAGGCGTAGGCCCAGCAGGCCTGCGCAAAAATTGATATTCTGCTGTGCATCATCACAGATGGCCGTGACATGGTGGATGCCAGGGATAATGCTACTCATGAGTTTCTCCAGTTTATTGATGCTTGTCCAAAAACCTTACTCTACTTACAGCGTGCTTACTGCAAGCATAACACATTGCCAGTAAGAGAATCCATACAGCAAAAAGTCCAGGCGCGCTTCTCAAAAGTCGCTCTGATTGGCAGCAAGCCCCCCACCCCAGAGTAATAAAGAGCGTGGTGCCGGTTGGGTGCGGGAGCGCCCAACCGGCACCACGCTCTTTTCCTCTTTTTTGGGGCGGGGAGGGGAAGAGGAAAAAGATTTTTGAGAAGCCCTGACCTTGAGCAGAGGAGCATGCACTAACCGTCAACAACGTATGATAAAATATTCCCACTATGCTGAACCTTTGGGCCGAATTTGACAACGAACAATCGCCAGCAGAATCCGCCGGACGCACACAAAACCACCGGGTATCCCGCCGTCCCACGGAACAGGCCATATTGTCTTCTCTACGTGATTGGCTCTTGCATGATTATATCGTGCCGTACTCTCGATCTCTTGCGGCTACCCGCATCTTCCGCCGCTGCTATTGGATCGATGGTCTGGGTGGTAGTCTCGATTTACAGCCAGTAGTATTAATCGCCCAGGCACTCGCAAAAGAAAGCAAACCAATGACACTGCGAGCTATCGTACTGGAGGCCAGGAGTGGCAAGCGAAAAAATGCAAGCTCAGAGAGCAGCATCGCCATGCCAAAAGAGAGCGGCACTGTACGTGCAAGTTGGCCCGAGACTGCTCCCACCATACTCCAGGCCATTGACCAATCAGCAGCTATTTTCCTGCTCAATCCTTTTGCAGGCTCAACACCGTTTTCCTACGAAGACCTTGCCCCTCTCTATCAGCGTACCGCGCCTTCAGAACTCTGCCTGCTCATTTCACACAAACAGGTTGAGACTCGCCTGCTCCCATATCTACATTCCGCCGCTGGAGCCTCAGCCTTCACGGCACTCCTGCGAAGTGATCGCTGGAAAGCGCTCCTCACAAAGGATGCGGGCATAGATCGTATAGTTGATGGCCTTATCGACACCTTTCTCGCTTCTATGCAGCAGCATTTTCTTTCTGTGCAGCGTATTCCCCTGTCCGTACAGGCGGGTCCCGCTCTAGTCACATCGGTCCCCTATACGTTGATTTTTGCTACTCGTCGCCAGGATAGCCTGGCGAGTATGAATGATGCAGTATGCCTCCATCGTCGTCGCTTGCATGAACAGAGCCACCGCGGGGTGTTGACCGAAGAATGGTTTATAACTCAGCAGCGCGAGCAATACGAGCAGGAGATGCTGCAACTGTACCAGCGCGCTCTGCACCAGGGACGAAGCCAGCACCCGCGCCGTTGGCCCGACCTGCGCCAGCAATTACTCATTGCCAACTTCGGACAATTTACCCTGCATGATTACGATGAGGTCATGTGTAAATTATTGCAAAACGGAGAGGTACGCTGCGAGTGGCGCCAAAAACCCGTTGAGAATCATGGGAGCCAGCAGCATCGCATACCTGGCAATGACGACATAGTGCTGTGGAAATAAAAAGAGGCACTACTAGGGGGAAACGCCAGGTATGGGGAACCCTGACGTTTTAGTAGTACCTCCTAGAGTTAGGAACGTTCTGCCTGGCAGATTGGTGGCATATTTTGGAACGAAAATAGCCGATTTTGAAACAAAAAAGCAGTTTGTCAATTCGAATTCAAAAACTACCCTACCATAACGTTTACTCAACGAGTATAATTACGGAAATAAATAAATGATAGGAAGAAGAAAAACCCAGCTATGACACCTGGGAAAAGAGGATTTAACAATGCCACGTAAAGATAACATACACCGGCAACATAATCATACACCTGACCCTTTCGACAGGCATCCCCAAGACTATACAATCATGAACGACGATACCCAGATCGAAGAGCCACTAGAGGTACACCCGACGACACACACAGCGGTCAGCACCTACTTCGAACACGAAGAAGGGCAGCGCGAAGCAGGCAAGCGCGATGTTGAGATGTACATTCGCACCTATAATACCTTGTTGCGCAGTTCGGGCGAAGTCAGCTTGAAGGCTATTGTGCAGGCACATTACAACATCGATTCCAGTCTCCACCCCCAGGCACGTTCGCCCTATCCCGACATGTCTGCATTCATTTATAGCGTGCTGCGCCTGCCGGCTGCGATCATTAACTGTAACCTCGTGTTGCTTGGCCAGGCGGAAGAAGTATTCGTGCAACAGGGTTTTCAGGTAGATAGTTGGCAGGCCGTCACAGCTTCTGCCCGCAGGCGCAAGTGGTTCTACGATGGCAAAGAAACGCTTGCCGTCTACGTTGCCAGTGTCAGCGATACCGACGATATCGTGCCAATCCTCGTCGCCTTCCAGATCGAATGGAACAAAATGTATTACCTGCTCAATGCCGACCCGACAACCATGCAGTTGTTGGAAACGCGCATGGATCGCAGCTCGCCGGTTTTTACTGAGATCTCGAAGGTGCTGCGCGAACGCCTGCACATTCACTCGGATGACTGGCGACGCCTGGAGGTGATCTGGGGTGACCATCTGTGGGAAAACCTGCACACCATCGGGCAAGAGCGTAAGAGCTTTGCGCTGCGCTTCCTGGGTGGCTCTCACGTCGGATATGTACGTGCCACACACGAATGGTGGGTTCCTGTTGAAAATCTGCTGAGCTCGCTTAATTTACAAAACCGGCCCGTCTACTTTGTTTCCAGCAATACGCACAGCCTGCTTAACCTGATGTCAGGCACCTTGCTGAATCGTGAGCCGGAGTTGACCAGGTTTGCCCTCAGCGGCGAAGATGCCTACCTGGCCGAAGAAGGCCGCAAATTGCAGCAGGGCATTGTTCCTGGCAACTGGCAGAACTTCCTGTACTTTGTGGCTCGTGAATGGGCACGAACTCCTGCCGGAAAAGAGTTTGCGCGTAATCGCTTGCGCGAGGAACAGGAGCGCGGGATCTGGTCTGTAAATGCGCGTCACGGCCTGGAGATCGACGCGCAGGTGTTTGAGTTAGCTAAACTCCATCACGTGGAGGTCGACCCGCGTTGCCGCATGCCCCACATGAACAAACTGGCCAAGAGCGAAGCCATCATTCTCAACATTGACTACCCACTGGGTATGGCAGCCTATCGCATGCTGCGCGAGATCATGGAGAACCTGACAAATATCCGCGGCATTTACATTCTTGGTAAAGCAGCGACCCTCAACGGCAGCATTGGCGATGTCATGATCTCCAATGTAGCAATGGACGAACACAGCCAGAACGTCTACTGGCTGGACAATTGCTTTATCGTCCAGGACGTGCAGCCCTACCTGATTTATGGCTCGGTGCTGGATAACCAGAAAGCCGTCTCGGTGAAAGGCACCTACCTGCAAAACCGCCAGTACCTGGATTTCTACTACCGCGACAATTACACAATCGTTGAGATGGAGGGCGGCCCCTACCTGAATGCGGTCTATGAAGATCAATACCTGACACGCTATCCCACGGGAGAGAACATTAACTTTGCCCGCCTGCCATACGAATTGGGCCTCCTGCACTATGCTTCGGACACCCCCTACACCCGGGCGAAGAACCTGGGTGCGGGCAGTCTCTCATACTTCGGCATGGACTCAACCTATGCATGTGCCGTGGCTATCGTGCGTCGCATCTTTGAAAACGAGATTCGCATCATCCGCCAGGAGACCACGCGCCAACTCGAGGAAATTGAGGAGGAGCAGGCCGAGACCAAGGTATCATAGGCGTTTTGCCCAGAGTCACACAGATGCGCCACAGCAACGGCCGTGCCCCTTGTACTGCTGCAATCTCTTGAGCAGTTCGCAGCTCGCTTTCGGCTTCTGCTTCGTGGTGGAGTGCGGCCAAAGCCTCACCGCGCGGCCAATCAATACTGGGCAAACGATTGGCTTATTAAGTAGTATCGCCATTGCTTCCACCACCTTTTAACGCTATTGGTAACTATTCAGCAGAGGGTTCCAAGGGGCCTTTCTCCCTTCCACCAATGTATACAAGTAACTATTCAGCAGGGGGTTCCAAGGGGCCTGCAAGGCCCCTTGGCGGGGTGCGGGGCAAGGAAGCCTGGGAGGCTTCCATTCCCCGCCCTTCTCCATCACCCCGCCGCCGGAGGCGGTGCAAGAGAAAGGAGACCTGAATAGTTCCCACCATTGCTTCGGTCAAGTGACAATAATGTTGCCTGTACTTGAGTAATTCTCATCCGTAATACTACCACGGCTGCACTCGCTATACCAGCGTATAAAATACTGAAAAGATACCTGAGGGACTGGAGAATTGCAAGGCTTTTCGATGAGAACCCAGGGCCTCTCAAAAGTCTTTTTCCTCTTCCCCTCCCCACCCCAAAAAAGAGTAAAAGAGCGTGTTGCCGCTTTGGCGCGGGAGCGCCAAAGCGGCAACACGCTCTTTATTAATCTGGGGTGGGGGGCTTGCTGCCAAGATATGGATCAGCGTTTGGGGCCACTACCCATGACGATGCTCGTGACGCTTTCATGACGCTTCCTTCTTAGACTAGGAGCAGAGAGGGCGAGGCGCGTCGGCTGAGGAGTGGCCCCACACCCTGCCCGGTGGGCCTGTGCGTGAGGAAATGCCCTCCTTGCTACCCTGACACGCTCCCCATCACGCTATGGCTCTCACTGTTTTGCAACCAGTGTTTGTTTACGTAACGCCTTGTCACCAACAAGGCCAAAGGAGATATAGATACCATGGACCTTGAAATCACGCTGCGAGTGAACGGGGCAGCGCACCGGCTTTCCGTCGATACCCGCACCACACTCCTGGATGCGCTGCGCGAGCGGCTCGGACTCACCGGCACCAAGAAGGGCTGCGACCACGGGCAGTGCGGCGCCTGCACCATCTTGCTCGACGGCCGGCGCGTCAACAGCTGCCTGGTACTCGCCGTCGCCCATCAGGATGCCCAGATCGTCACCATCGAGGGGCTGGCGGCCGATGGCGACCACCTGCACCCCCTCCAGCAGGCGTTCATCGCGCACGACGCGTTCCAGTGCGGCTACTGTACGCCGGGACAGCTCTGCTCGGCGGTCGGCATGCTGCGCGAGGCCGAGGCCGGTTGGCCCAGCGCGGTGAGCGCTGAGCACGTCACCCTCGACGACGAGGAGATCCGCGAGCGCATGAGCGGCAATCTCTGCCGCTGCGCTGCCTATGCCAACATCGTCCCGGCGATCAGGGAGGTCGCCCAGCAGGCACAAGAAGCGCTGCGGATGCAGCAAGTGGGGAAGGAGGCACGTCGATGACTCCCTTCCGCTACGAACGCGCGCCTGACGCCTCCAGTGCCGTCGCGCTCCTCGCCCAGGCACCCAACGGGGTTTTCCTCGCTGGAGGGACGAACCTGGTCGACCATCTGAGGCTGGGGGTGCGGCAACCGGATCTGCTGGTCGACATCAGCCACCTGCCCTATGACCGCATCGAACCGCTCCCCGATGGAGGCGTACGTATCGGGGCGCTGGTGCGCAACAGCGATCTGGCGGCTGATCGCACGATGCGCACGCGCTATCCCCTGCTCGCCCAGGCGCTGCTCGCGGGCGCCTCGGGCCAACTGCGCAACCTCGCCACCACGGGTGGCAACCTGCTGCAGCGCACGCGCTGCGTCTACTTCCAGGACATCAGCAAGCCGTGCAACAAGCGGGTGCCGGGCAGCGGCTGCTCGGCGCGTGAGGGCTATCACCGCGAACTGGCGATCCTGGGCACCTCGCAGGCGTGCATCGCCACGCATCCCTCGGACATGGCGGTCGCGCTAGCCGCCCTCGATGCCAGCGTGCGCGTGCTGGGGCCGCAGGGGGAACGCACGATCCCGCTCGTGGAGTTCTACCGCCTGCCGGGCGACGAGCCAGAACGTGACACCGTGCTCTCGCATGGCGAGCTGCTCACGGCCGTCGACCTGCCAGCGCTTGCGTTCGCAACCCACTCGCACTATCGCAAGGTGCGCGACCGCGCGTCCTACGCCTTCGCGCTCGTCTCGGTGGCCGCGGCGCTCGACGTCGCCAATGGTGTGGTGCGCGATGTGCGCATCGCGCTCGGGGGCGTCGCGCCTGTGCCGTGGCGAGCAACACGAGCCGAGGCTGTGCTGCGCGGCGCAGCAGCAACCGAGGAAGTGTTTGGTCGAGCCGCCGAGGCTGAGTTGGCCGGTGCACAGCCCCTGCCCGGCAACGCGTTCAAGGTCCCGCTCGCCCGCAACGTCCTGGTGCGAACGCTACTTGACTTGACAACAGAAGAGGAGAAAGAGCGACGATGAAAACGCAACTCATTACGCGCGCGACCGGCGCGCCTCTCAACCGCATCGACGGGGTGCAGAAGGCCACCGGCGCGGCAAAATACGCCTACGAGTACCCGGTCGAGGGAGTGACCTATGTCTTCCCCGTCCAGAGCACGATCGCCAAAGGTCGCGTCGTGTCCATCGACGCGAGCGCGGCGCAAGCGCTGCCCGGTGTCATCGCCGTGCTCTGGCACGAGAACGCCCCACGGCTCACGCCGCTGGACGATGGCGAACTGGCCGTGTTCCAAGCGGATACGGTCGCCTATCGCGGGCAGTTCGTCGCCGCCGTCGTGGCCGAGACGTTGGAGATCGCGCGGCACGCCGCGAGCCTGGTCGCCGTGCGTTACGAGGAGCAGCCGCACGATGTGGACCTGCGTGCTGACCGCGGCGACCTCTCCACGCCAGACACGATGCCAGTGAAGTTCTTCCCCTTATACGAGGCGGATACCGCTCAGGGCGACGTCGAGGCAGCACTTGCAGCAGCGGCCATCGCGCTCGATCACACCTATACGACGCCCGCCGAGCACAACAACCCGCTCGAGCCGCATGCGACGATAGCAATCTGGAGCGACGACGGCGACAGCCATGGGGAGAGCGTGACGCTCTACGACGCGAACCAGGGGGGGAACTGGACCCGGGACGACGTCGCCAAGGCCTTCGGACTCCCGCCCGAGCGTGTGCGCGTCATCGCGCCCTACGTCGGCGGCGGCTTCGGCTCCAAGGGGTTCCCGCACCCGCACGTGATCCTCACCGTGATGGCCGCGCAGGCGACGAGACGGCCTGTAAAGCTTGCGCTCACGCGGCAGCAGATGTTTGCCCTGGTCGGCTATCGCACGCCGACGATCCAGCGCCTCCGCCTGGGGGCCGACGCCAACGGCCGGCTCACAGCGCTCGCGCACGACGTCGTGGAGCAGACCAACGTGCTCTACGAGTTCTCCGAGCCAGCCGCCGTTGCGACGCGGGTGATGTACGCCGCGCCGAACCGCCGCACTACGCACCGGCTGGCGCGGCTCGACCTCCCGGTCAACGGCGCGATGCGGGCGCCGGGCGAGTGCCCCGGCATGTTCGCGCTCGAGTCGGCGATGGACGAGCTGGCGCTCGCCTGCGGGCTCGATCCGATCGCGCTGCGTATCCGCAACGAACCGGCGGTCGATCCCGAGAGCGGGCGTCCGTTCAGTAGCCGCGGACTCGTCGCATGCCTACGGGAAGGGGCGCAGCGTTTCGGCTGGGTCCAGCGCGACCCAAAGCCGCGCGTGCGACGTGATGGCTCCTGGCTCATCGGGACCGGTGTCGCCGCCTCGACGCGTCCGGTCAACCAGTATCCCGCGACCGCACTCGTGCAGGTCGATCCTGCGGGAAACTATCGTGTCCGCATCGATGCCACGGACATCGGAACTGGCGCCTGGACGGTGCTGACCCAGATCGCGGCGGACGCGCTTGAGGTGCCTCCAGAGCGCGTGCACCTCGAGATTGGCGATAGCGCCCTGCCGAAAGCGGGCGCGGCCGGAGGCTCGTCGGGCACCGCCTCGTGGGGGTGGGCGATCGTCAATGCGGCGAGCGCGCTCCGCGCCCGGCTGCGCGAGGAGTACGGCGGCGCAGTGCCCGCCGCAGGGCTGGAGGCCACCGGCGAAGTCGGGGACAACCCCGAGGCACAACACTTCTCGATGCACGCGTTTGGCGCGCAGTTCGCCGAGGTCCGTGTCAACGCGGACACCGGCGAGGTCCGTGTGCCGCGGCTGCTCGGGGTTTTCGCCATTGGGCGCGTGATCAACCCGAAGACGGCCCGCTCACAGTTGTTGGGCGGCATGACGATGGGCCTGTCGATGGCGCTGCACGAGGTGAGCGTCCTGGACCCGCGCTTCGGCGATTACGTGAACCATGACTTCGCGGAGTATCACATCGCGACCAACGCCGATGTCGGCACGATCGACGTGACCTGGATCGATGAAGAGGATCTGCATATCAATCCCATGGGTGCGAAGGGGATTGGCGAACTCGGGATCGTCGGCACCGCTGCCGCCATCGCCAACGCCGTCTATCACGCCACGGGCATTCGCGTCCGCGACCTGCCGATCACCCTGGATAAGCTGCTGCCGTGAGATGGCTGCGAGCGAAGAGCTGGTCCACCATGTCTCATGGCAGGCCGCTCGCGCTTCCATCCGGGGCTGGTCAGAGCCAGGGCAGGGCTCTGCGGTGCTCCCATCGCCATGCTCATCGGTGCTCTTCTCTGCCTGCTGGTCGCGGGAGCCGGGTGGATGTGGCGGAAACCAGCGGAGAAGGATGTGGCAGAATCAGTAAGCTTGTAAGTATGGGGTCTGTGGTGCAATGGAACAGAAAAGCGGTTGAGGGGAAAGCGGTACAAAGAGCAGGAGCTTCACCTGTTTCATTGCACCACAGACCCACAATGAAGCGTTGAAAAGATGTGAGTTATTGATGCCCATGCTAGCGAAAGTTGAAGTATTCATAGTGGATGCGATAGGATGGCACACCTCGCGTTCGGAATGCTCGCTGGAAATTTTGTATCATCCTACTTGGGCCACACATGTATACCTCTCTCTCTGCAAGTGGTCCACGACAACTCGCCGCGATTTGCTCCATCGTGAGAAACCCTTCACGCTTCGAGTAGGTGAGGTGAGGCCGGAATGTTGGATAGTGTGCGGCTGCCGTGCTGATTTCGTCGAGAAACAGGGCCTCGTCTTCGGTACGCACCGTGTAGTAGAGGTCGATGTCGAACTCCAGCGGCTGCTCTGGGGGAAACGCACGTATCCAACTCCGAAATGGCGTGATCCCGATGCCACCAGCAATCCACACTTGCTGGTGACCACCGCTTCGGTAGTCGAACATCCCGAAGGCCATGCCCACACGTGCTGGAACACCTGGGTGCAGGGTGTCGATCAGCCGTTGCGTCTCATCCCCTAGTCCCTTGATCGAGAGGTGAAGGAGGGGTTCCTGTGGAGCGCTACTGATCGTGAAGGGATGTCGCTCCCACCCATATCCCCCCCCGAAGCGTACAAAGACAAATTGCCCTGCGACAAACGGCACGGGTTGGGCGACAGGAGCGAGCGTCACCTCCAACGTCTTCCGGTCCAGCTGGTTGACCGCTTCAACGGTGTAGTTGTGTTGCCACAGACGCCTGAAGAAGGGATGGAGCAGTTCCCGGTACAGATAGGCAGCAGTGCCAATCGCTGCCACCGCTATATACCAAACGAGCAGGACCGTCGCGTGTTGTAGAACGGGGTCCACCAAGAAACCGTGAATCAGCCCAGCGATGACGAACAGGCCTGTCAATCAGTGGAGCGTGAACCAACGCTGGTAGTTCGTGCGAATGCGGCGACCAACGACAGGTAATCTTGGAACAAGTGCCCATAGGAGCAGGAGC